>OHQF01000014.1_pt1 | contig 146360 bp, 127 predicted proteins | sample 1578001 | NCBI WGS metagenome assembly OHQF01 (sample SAMEA3879538, study PRJEB24766) | human gut metagenome | biome: human-associated habitat; feature: feces | place: USA | collected 1985/1987 | reverse complement strand
TCTTCACACCCCGGACACCGGTGCAGAAGTCTAAGAATTCCGTCTGCTGTGCCTCGGACCACGAATGAAAGATCATGGCAAGCTGAGAATCTGAACCAATATCGCAAAGTACCTCCTCACGGGAGCGGATCATAGGAAAATAGGTGTTCAGTTTATTGGAAAATGAATTCGATATTTGATTGGACAAAAATAAACCTCCTCGTAGTATAAAAAATATAAAATAAATAGTCTTGGGTAATAATTAGTGATAGTTTCTTGAATCTGCAGATTTCAAGATTTCAATGGAAAAAATATATTTACAAAATAAGAATAGAATAGATCCTGACAAAAGTCAACAGAAAAGTGTAAAAAAATAAAATAATATAAAGCTCAAGGCAGAATGCGGTACAAAAGAGGATCGGACCGAAAAGAAGCCGGGTTCTATTTTAATTAGTCCTGCATAAGATGATAGTAGGTAAATTATGTGGAAAGGCTGGTTTCGATATGTCAAAGTCAATGAAAGTACTGGAAGTCATCAAAGCACTGGCAGCATCTTATATATTTACAGGGGTGGCGTTGGCGGCTCTTGCATTTGTGGTATATAAGTGGAGTTTGGGAGAGACAGTGGTGAATATTGTAATACTGGCGGTGTATGTGCTGGCATCCTTTTTAGGCGGACTTATTACCGGTAAACGCGTGAAAGAGCGAAAGTTTTTCTGGGGGCTGCTGTTAGGAGGATTATACATATTAATTATATATGGAGTGTCTATGATTATGAGTGCCAGCCTGGATATGATATCGACGGCGAGTATAGCGGCATGCCTGTTGTGCTTGGGAGGCGGGATGTTAGGTGGAATGGTGAGTTGATACTATATTTTCTTGCATGGCTCGTTGAAATATGATATACTTACTTGAGTTATTGAGTGGAAGGAGGATTTCCCGATGAAGCACGTTAAGACTTTAACGAACAAGACTTTAAAGAGTACCATGGAGAAGGGTGGTTGCGGCGAATGCCAGACTTCTTGCCAGTCAGCTTGCAAGACCTCTTGTACCGTTGGTAATCAGACTTGCGAAAATCAGAGATAATTGTATCTATTTTAAGAAGCGTAAGTAGGAGAGAGGACTGCACACGGCTGTCCTCTCTTGAAATTTTAGGAGAAAAATCGTGATTCACCAGTATAAAAATAATGGCTATAATATCGTCATGGATGTATGCAGCGGAGCCATCCATGTAGTTGACGATATTACGTATGATGTAATAGCCGCTTATGAAGAGAATAATAATAAAAACCGAGAGACGACTCTGGAAGGACTGCATGTGAGTCTGCCGGCATATTCGGTTGAGGACCTAAAGGAAGCATTGGAAGAGGTTGAAGACCTGAAGGAGCAGGGAGAACTGTTTGCAGAGGATGTATATAAGGAGTTCGTTATGGACTTCAAGAAGCGCAAAACGGTGGTTAAGGCATTATGTCTGCATATTGCGCATGATTGTAATCTGGGATGCCGCTACTGTTTCGCTGAGGAAGGCGAGTATCATGGCGATCGTTCCCTGATGAGCTATGAGGTAGGAAAACAGGCCCTGGACTTTTTGGTGGCGAATTCCGGAAACCGCCGGAATCTGGAGGTAGACTTTTTTGGCGGAGAACCAACCATGAATTTTGATGTGGTTCGAAAGCTGGTTGCCTATGGAAGAAGTCTGGAAGAGCCATATAATAAAAACTTCCGATTTACACTGACCACGAATGGCATCTTATTAAATGATGAGATCATGGAATTTGCAAATCGTGAGATGGCAAATGTGGTATTGAGTATTGACGGGCGAAAGTCCGTAAATGACTATATGCGGCCAACGCGGAACGGGAAGAGTACGTATGACATCATTGTACCGAAGTTTCAGAAGTTTGCGGAACTGAGAAATCAGACGAACTATTATGTAAGAGGTACATTTACGCATCACAATCTGGACTTCTCGGAGGATGTACTGCATTTGGCGGATCTGGGCTTCAAACAGATATCGGTAGAACCGGTAGTTGCACCGCCGGAAGAGCCATATGCGATACAGGAGACGGATCTGCCACAGCTTATGGAAGAGTATGATAAGCTGGCAAAGGAAATGGTACGCAGAGAAAAGGAAGGAAACGGATTCAACTTCTTCCACTTTATGATTGATCTGACACAGGGACCATGTGTGGCAAAACGCTTGTCCGGATGTGGTTCCGGTACAGAATATTTAGCGGTTACTCCATGGGGAGACTTGTATCCGTGTCATCAGTTTGTTGGACAGGAACAGTTTAAGCTGGGCAATGTATATGATGGCATACAGGCCGAGGAGATCCGGGATGAATTTAAGCTGTGTAATGTGTACGCCAAGGAAAAATGTAGAAATTGCTTTGCCAGATTCTACTGTAGCGGCGGATGTGCGGCAAATTCCTATAATTTCCATGGAAGCATTTTGGATGCCTATGATATAGGCTGTGAATTACAGAAGAAGAGAATCGAGTGTGCGATTATGATTAAGGCTGCATTAGCAGACCAGGAAGAAAAGGAGACAGAAGAAGCATGAAGAATCAAAAGGGAAAGGCAGTGCTGACCATTGTATTGTTTTTGCTATTGACCTTAGGCTGCGTATATATTGATATATTCGGTCTGGCCGGTTCCGGTAAGGCAGATGATATTACGCTGGGACTGGATCTGGCAGGTGGTGTCAGCATAACCTATGAGATCGTGGATGAGAATGCATCTGCCAGTGATATTCAGGATACGGTATATCGTCTGAAAAAGCGTGTCGACGGATATAGCACAGAGGGTGATGTTTATCAACAGGGAAGTAACCGGATTGCAATTGAGATTCCGGGTGCGGAAAATGCAAATCAGATATTAGAAGAACTGGGTAAGCCGGGTGCTCTGGCATTTTTGGATCCTGATAACTACAGCCTGTATACACAGGGACAGGATTATGAGGCAGTATTGACCGGTTCGGATATCGTATCCGCACAGGCAGCAATCGATACCTCGAGTGGTTCCAATAACTATGTCGTACAGTTGGAGTTCAGTGAGGACGGAGCGAAGAAGTTTGGCGAAGCAACGACTGCAAATGTCGGAAAACGAATTTATATTATTTATAATGATGAAGTAATCAGTGCACCAACGGTTAAGTCTGCGATCACAAATGGTTCCTGTGTGATTGATAACATGGAGAGCTATGATGCTGCGGATACTCTGGCTACGACGATTCGTATCGGAGCACTGCCGTTGGAACTGAAAGAATTGCAGTCCAACATCGTAGGTGCGAAGCTGGGCGAGGACGCGATTCAGACCTCTCTGCTGGCCGGCATTATCGGTCTGGCACTGGTAGCAGTGATCATGATTTTAGTTTATCGTTTCCCGGGTGTAGTTTCCGTAATGTCGCTGATTGCATATACAGCACTGACGCTTCTGTGTCTGAACCTGTTTGATGTAACACTGACACTTCCGGGTATTGCGGGTATCCTGTTGTCCATTGGTATGGCGGTAGATGCGAATGTTATTATATTCACGCGTATAAAGGAAGAAATCACCGCCGGAAATACCGTTAAGGTAGCCGTTAAGGCGGGCTTCCATAAGGCGATGTCAGCGATTCTGGATGGTAATATTACAACCTTGATTGCAGCAGCCGTTCTGTGGATCATGGCATCCGGTTCTGTTAAGGGCTTTGCACAGACGTTGGCGCTTGGTATTATCTTATCTATGTTTACCGCACTGGTTATTACCAGATTGCTGTTAAATGCATTTGTAAATCTGGGTGCAACGAATCCAAAGCTATACGGAACGATTCGAGAACGCAAGAGTGTTAATTATGTAAAGAATGCGAAAGTATGTTTTATAATATCAGCAGTGATTATTATCACAGGTTTTGTGTTCCTGCCGATAAATAAGAACAATGCAAATATCGGACATCCGCTGAACTTCAGTATGGAGTTTATGGGTGGTACATCTATGACAGTTGAGTTTGATCAGAATTATACTCTGCAGGAAGCAGAGGAGAAGATCCTGCCGGTATTAACAGAGGCAACCGGTATTCCGGATTCTGAGATTCAGCTCCAGAATGTACAGGATTCAACCTCGATTGTGATTAAAACCCCACAGATGACCTTGGATCAGCGGGAAGCTGCTGAGACAGCACTGAAGGATAACTTTACGGTACAGAACTTCTCTGTTGAGAATATCAGTTCCACCGTTAGCGGAGAGATGCAAAGAGATGCAATTGTATCGGTAGTGGTTGCTGCGGTTCTGATGCTGATTTATATTGCGCTCCGCTTTAAAGATGTACGATTCGGTGCAAGTGCTGTATTAGCACTGCTACATGATGTACTGTTTGTATTTACATTATATGCAGTTGCACATCTGTCTGTAGGTAGCACATTTATTGCATGTATGCTGACGATATTAGGTTATTCGATTAATGCTACGATTATCATCTTTGACCGTATTCGTGAGAATCTGAAGGTAATGGATGAGAAAAAGGTTGGTTTGGCAACAATCGTTAATACCAGTATTACGCAGACCTTTACACGAAGTATTTATACGAACCTGACAACCTTTGTCATGGTATTGGTGCTGTATATTGTAGGTGTATCTGCGATTCAGGAATTCGCGCTTGCCCTGATGGTAGGTGTATTGGGCGGAACCTATTCGTCCATATGCATAACCGGACCGTTGTGGTACTACATGAAAACGAAGTTCAGTAAGAAAAAAGCAAATAAGTAAGTAAGAGCAAGGCTGTTCGGATCAGGCATCTGAGCAGCCTTCTGAGGTTCTAACGATGAAAGAAAGATGGATTCAGTTGACGAAGCGGGCGGATTTTTACCGGATCGCAGAAAAATTTCATATCGATCCGGTGATCGCCAGAGTGATTCGGAATCGGGACATTGTTACCGAGGAGGAGTATGAGCGTTATCTGGGAACAAATACGAACCTGTATGATCCGCATTTGATGAAGGATATGGATCGGGGTGTCGCATGGATTCGTCAGGCGATTTCGGAGCAGAAGAAGATCCGAATCCTATCGGATTATGATGTAGACGGCGTGATGTCGAACTATATTCTGTACCGGGCATTAAAACGCTGCAATGCAGACGTGGACTATCGGATCCCGGATCGGATCGAGGATGGCTATGGTATGAATGAGACCATGGTGCGAGAGGCATACGATGCCGGAATACAGGTACTGCTCACCTGTGATAACGGGATAGCGGCATTGCTTCCGATCGCATATGCGAAGAATCTGGGGATGACCGTGGTGGTAACGGACCATCATGATATTCCGTTTGAGTATGATGAGGATGGCAGAAAAGAGTACATCCAGTCGGTAGCGGATGCGGTGATTGATCCGAAGCAGGAGAACTGCGCCTATCCATATAAGCAGTTGTGCGGAGCAGGAGTTGCCTATAAGTTTGTTCAGGTACTATATGAAACCTGTGGGATTGATGTGGAAGAAGCAGAGGAATTCATAGAATTTGTAGCGATGGCGACCATATGTGATGTGATGGAGCTAAAGGATGAAAACCGGATTCTGGTAAAGCGGGGCTTGGAAGAACTGAATCGAACCGGTAACTTTGGACTACGGGCATTGATCCGCGTGAATGAACTGGGTAGTCGGAAGCTTCAGTCCTATCATGTCGGATTCGTTCTGGGACCATGCATTAATGCAACCGGACGGCTGGAGAATGCGAAGCTTGCCATGGATCTGCTGCTGGAGGAAAACTATGATATTGCCTATCAGAAGGCGGAGCGCTTAAGGAAACTCAATCAGGAACGAAAGGATCTGACAGAGGCGGGCGTCCGGGCTGCGGTCGAACAGGTGGAGACAACGACGCTGGCGGATGATAAGATATTAGTCATATATCTTCCGAATACCCATGAGAGTCTGGCCGGGATTATTGCCGGCAGGATCCGGGAACGGTATTACCGTCCGACGCTGGTACTGACGGACTCGGAAGGTGGGATGCTGAAGGGATCCGGCCGTTCCATTGATGAATATAATATGTATGAAGGGCTGACGGAGTGTAAGGAACTTCTGGTAAAGTATGGTGGGCATCCTATGGCAGCGGGGTTCAGCTTACAGCCAAAGGATCTGGAGTACTTCCGGCACAAGCTGAATGTATTGTGCGAGCTGACAGAGGAAGATTTGACGCCAAAGCTTTATATCGATGTTCCGATGCCGATCGACTATATCCATTTTGAACTGATTGACCAGTTGGAGCTGCTGGAACCGTTCGGCAGAGGGAATGAAAAACCGGTCTTTGCACAGAAGAATCTGAAGGTACGCTCTGCCAGAATTTTGGGACAGAAGGGCAATGTCCTGAAGCTGGAGCTGGAAAGTGAAGGCGGAGCACGGATGGAAGGGATCTACTATCAGCCACAGGAGTTTATGGAGAACATCCGCATCTGGTTTGGAGAAGAAGAACTGGATCAGATGATGAAGGGGTGGCTGAATAATATTGCACTGGATATCGCCTATTATCCATCCGTAAATGAATATAATGGAATGCGTGCCCTTCAGGTGACACTAAAGAGCTATTTACCCCATGGTCTTGATTTTTGAGGGGAATAAACGTATACTACTGATACAAATAAATGAACATTATCCTGGGAAAGTGTGGTGACGATTCGATGGAAGAGAAAAATGCTGTGAAGGAAGAGAATAAGGAACTGCCGATGGAATTTCCGAACCTGAAGAATCCGCTGGTAGGTGGAGCTACAGTAGGGCGTAAAAAGGAAGTTTCCTTGAGTACGCCTGCTGATTTTACGCCTCCGGACGAGCTGTTTCGGGATCTGATCGAACATATTCACCAGTATCATCCTTCTACGGATACTTCTATCATCGAGAAAGCATACCGGGTGGCAAGTGAGGCCCATAAGGATCAGAAGCGGAAGTCGGGAGAACCCTATATTATCCATCCGTTATGTGTAGGTATCATACTGGCAGAGTTGGAGATGGATAAGGAGACGATCGCGGCAGGGATTCTTCATGACGTAGTAGAGGATACCGTGATGACTACCGATGAACTGGCAAAGGAGTTTTCTCCGGAGATTGCACTGCTGGTAGATGGTGTTACAAAGCTGACAAAACTGAATTTTTCACAGGACAAGATAGAGCTGCAGGCAGAGAATCTGAGAAAGATGTTTCTGGCTATGGCAAAGGATATCCGGGTTATTATCATTAAACTGGCCGATCGGCTTCATAATCTGCGTACGATGCAGTATCAGTCACCACAGAAGCAGATCGAGAAGAGCCGTGAGACGATGGATATCTATGCACCGATCGCACATCGTCTGGGTATATCAAAGATCAAGGTAGAGCTGGATGACCTGTCTTTGAAGTATCTGATGCCGGACGTATATGAGGATCTGACACGGCAGATCAATGAACGGATCACCGAGCGGGAAGCATTTATTAATGAGATTGTAAAGGAAGTGCAGCATCACATCGATAACGCCGGAATAAAGGCGGAGATTGACGGACGGGTAAAGCATTTCTTCAGCATTTATAAAAAAATGGTCAACCAGCACAAGACACTGGATCAGATCTATGATATCTTTGCGGTGCGGATCAAGGTAGAAACGGTTCGAGACTGTTATGCGGCACTGGGTGTGATCCATGAGATGTATACACCGATTCCGGGACGGTTTAAGGACTATATCGCTATGCCGAAGTCGAATATGTACCAGTCGCTGCATACAACACTGATCGGACCGTCCGGACAGCCGTTTGAGATCCAGATTCGTACCTTTGACATGCATCGGACAGCGGAATATGGTATCGCGGCACACTGGAAGTACAAGGAGAATATGCAGGGCAGTACCGGTGAGGAACGGGAAGAGGCAAAGCTGGCATGGTTGCGGCAGATCCTGGAGTGGCAGCAGGAAACCGATGATAATAAAGAGTTTATGAGTGCCATTAAGACAGATCTGGATCTGTTTAATGAGCAGGTATATTGTTTTACTCCGGCAGGTGATGTGAAGTCGTTACCATCCGGTTCGACACCGATCGATTTTGCCTACAGTATCCATACAGCGGTCGGAAACCGTATGATAGGTGCCCGGGTGAATGGCAGACAGGTGACGATCGACTATAAGCTGCAGAACGGCGACCGGGTAGAGATCATTACATCACAGAATGCGAAGGGGCCGAGCCGGGACTGGCTGAATATCGTTAAGAGTACGCAGGCAAAGACCAAGATCAATCAGTGGTTCCGTCAGGAATATAAGGAAGATAATATCACCAGAGGAAAAGAGCTTCTGAATGCTTACTGTAAGTCAAAGGGGATTCAGCTCAGTGATTATACGAAGCCGGACTATATAGCCAAGGTGACGGAGAAGTATAACTTCCGTGATTGGGAGTCTGTCTGTGCTGCAATCGGGCACGGCGGTTTAAAGGAAGGCCAGGTTATGAACCGGCTGGTCGAAGAGTACGAACGGGATCATTGTCATCAGATCAGTGACGAGGAACTGTTAAGCCAGATGGCGCCGGAGGCACAGGAGGTAGTACAGCGGCCGAGACATTCTAAGGGCGGTATCATCGTAAAAGGAATTGATGACGTAGCGGTTCATTTTTCGAAGTGCTGCAGTCCGGTTCCGGGAGATAAGATCGTAGGCTATGTGACCAGAGGCCGGGGGGTATCGATTCATAGAAGTGACTGTGTGAATGTTCTGGGCATGACAGATGAGGAAAAGGAACGGCTCATCGAGGCAGAGTGGCAGAAGCAGGATGATAATGCAGAAGCAATGTATGTGACAGATATTAAAATCTATGCAATGGATCGCCGGAATATCGTTTTTGATATCTCGAAGGTATTTACAGAGATGTTGATTAATGTTACCAGCATGACCTTGCGTACGAATCGACAGGGAAAGGCTACGATTAATGTAGCATTCGAGATTAAAAGCGTGGAGCAGTTGCATAAAGTAATCGCAAAGATAAGAAACATTGATGATATTATTGATATTGAGCGAACCATGGGATAAGGAGCGGATATATGGAAACGATAGCAGTGATAACAAACCAGTTGGGAGATTTTATGACAAACTGTTATACCGTCTACAATACGGAAACCCTGGAAGCAGTGATCATTGATCCGGCTGCGAATGCAGCATTTCTCAGTAAACTGCTGGTAAATCAGCAGCTGGACTGTAAGGCGATTCTGCTGACGCATGGACACATTGATCATATGGGAGCTGTGGCAGAACTGTTAGAGCAGATGGGACACAAGATACCGGTATATGCAGCGGAGGAAGAACAGGATGTGTTAAATGATCCGCGAAAGAATCTGTCCTCTATGTTGAGCAATAAGATGGTAACATTAAAACCGGATGTTCTGCTGGCTGACGGACAGGAACTCGAATTCTTGGGAACAAAGATCCGTTGTATATTGGTTCCGGGACACACAAAGGGCGGTATGTGTTATTATTTTGCCGATAGTCATATGCTGTTCTGCGGAGATACCCTGTTCAGCAGGAGTATCGGCAGATCGGACTTTCCGACAGGAGACGGCATCCGGTTAGTGAAGAATATCAGAGAAAAGCTGCTGGTACTTCCGGAGGAGACGGTTGTGTATCCGGGACATAATGAGCAGACGACCATTGGCAGGGAGAAGAATGGGAATCCATTCCTTTCTGATTATTAGACAGGAGATAAGTTTTGATATACTTAAAGCAGAATACGGATGCTTATGACAATGACTTCCGTACGATGATTCAGGCATTTATTCCAAGAGAAAAGATTATATTGCAGGAAACAGATACACGTCTGACCTTTCAGGCAGACTTTACAGAAGATCAGGTGACCCTGAGCCTGTGGGAAGACGGGAAGAAGCTGGATGAGGAAACGGCGGTCTGCCATTATCAGGATAAGAAGGAAGCAAGGAATCCGATTAAGGCAGCCGCTTATTATCTGCTTAGCCGTTACTGTGGAAAGACACTTCCGTGGGGCAGTATGACCGGGGTGCGCCCGACAAAGTTTGCGACTGCTCGGCTGGAGCAGGGCTGGGAACGGGATGCCATTATACGGGAGTACGAGGATCGGTATCTGACGACCGGACAAAAGGGTGAGATCTGTTATCGGGTAGCCAAACGGGAACAGGAACTGCTGCAGCCCTTCCGATATACGGAGGAGTACTGCCTGTATGTTGGAATTCCGTTCTGCCTGTCACGGTGTCTTTACTGTTCCTTTGCGGCCTATCCGGTAGGACAGTTTGGTGACCGGATACCGGGCTATTTACAGGCACTGTTTCATGAGATGGAATATGTGGCGAAGGCCTGTGCAGGAAAACGTCTGGTGGCGATCTACATGGGGGGCGGCACCCCTACGGCACTGAGTACAGAACAACTGGCACAGGTGATTGATCGGATCTATGAGCTGTTTGACACGACTTATGTGAGAGAGTTTACCGTAGAGGCCGGACGCCCGGATAGCTTAAGCCGGGAGAAGTTTGAAATGTTAAACAGCCGGCCGGTAACCAGAATCAGTATTAATCCGCAGACCATGAATGACCGGACATTAGAGCTGATCGGACGGGCACATACGTCTCAGATGATTTTGGATGCCTATGCAATGGCCAGAGAGTGCGGAATGGATAATATCAATATGGATATGATTGTAGGACTTCCGGGGGAAGGTATAGAAGAGGTTCGGCATACACTGGAGGTCATTAAACAGCTACGGCCGGACAGCCTGACGGTTCATTCTCTTGCGATTAAACGGGCGGCGGAGCTGAATATCCAGATGAAGCAGTATCAGGATCAGATCCGGGGCAGCAGCAATGAAATGCTGGAGCTGGCAGACCGGTATGCCGCTGAACTGGGCATGAATCCGTATTACCTGTATCGGCAGAAGAACATTCCGGGCAATCTGGAGAACGTGGGGTATGCTGTTCCGGGAAAAGAATGTCTTTATAATATCTTGATTATGGAAGAGAAAATGGATATTATAGCTATAGGTGCAGGTACATCTACAAAACTGACATTTCCGGCGGAGAATCGGATCGAGCGGGTAGAGAATGTGAAGAATGTAGATGACTATATCCGGCGAACCGATGAGATGATCGCGCGGAAGCAGGCAGGTCTGGAACAAAAACCGGAGGAGCTGCACTGGCAGAAGTAAGGGGAACAAGGATGGAAGCTGCGAGAGACATATTTGTAGGAGATACCATAAATGAATATTTAAGCGAGGACTTTGAGGCGGGACTGGTTCATGCAATGTGTGTGAGTGATCTGGCAGCCAGACTGGCCAGAGAACTGAAGCTGTCCGAAGAAGAGATTCGGGAAGTGGCACTGGCAGGGATGGTACATGATATCGGAAAGCTGAAGATCAGTGCCTACATCTATGGTCGAAAGGAAGATACCATGCAGATCGAAGAGACGCGGTATATTCGTAGGCATGCACAGCTGGGAGAGCAGATTCTGAGAGCCGAGGGCTTCTCTAAAAATATATGTGATATGGTATTGTATCACCATGAGAATTATGATGGCTCCGGGTATCCGTTCAATCTACGGGGCGAGGAGATTCCGTTGGGAGCCAGAATCCTGCGGGTATGTGATGTGTTTGCGGCACTGATATCGGATCGCCCATATCGGAAAGCGTTTGATATTGATACCGCTATCCGGCTGTTGATCGATGAAGTAAAGAATTTTGACATGAAGGTATTTCTGGCGTTTCAGAGTGTGATTCATACACAGAGTACGTTGGAAGAGATTCAGGGCATAGAACTAACGATAGAATAGAAACTGGAGGAAAGAAGAATGGCAATGAAGAAGAAGCCGGTTACCGGCATGAAGGACATATTACCAAAGGAGATGGCGATTCGTGATTATTGCATTGCATTGATTAAGGATACCTATAAAACCTTTGGATTCTGTTCGGTAGAGACGCCATGTGTAGAGCATATAGAGAATCTGAACAGCAAGCAGGGTGGCGAGAATGAGAAGCTGATTTTTAAGATTTTAAAGCGCGGGGAGAAGCTGAAGCTCGATGAAGCGAAGGAAGAACTGGATCTGGTAGATGGCGGTCTGCGATATGATCTGACGGTTCCGCTGTCACGCTACTATTCCAATAATGCAAATGATCTGCCGAGTCCGTTTAAGGCTTTGCAGATGGGAAATGTATGGCGGGCAGACCGTCCGCAGAGAGGCCGGTACAGACAGTTCATGCAGTGTGATATCGATATTCTGGGAGAACCTACGATTTTGGCAGAGATTGAACTGATTCTGGCGACAACTACATTGCTGGGTAAGCTGGACTTTAAGAACTTTACAATTCGGATCAATGACAGACGGATTCTGAAGGCGATGGCTGCATACAGTGGATTTGCAGAGGCAGACTATGATACGGTATTCATTATTCTGGACAAGATGGATAAGATCGGTCTGGAGGGTGTAAAGGAAGAACTGCTGAAGGAAGGCTATGCAGAGATTGCAGTTGAGAAGTATCTGAAGCTGTTTGAGCAGGTAACGGCCGATATTACAGGTGTTCAGTATCTGAAGGATACACTGGGGGACTATCTGCCGGAGGACGTGGCTGAGAATCTGAAGACCATTATTGCCAGTGTGGAAAGTACAAAGAGTGCAGAGTTCAAGATGGCATTTGATCCGACACTGGTACGCGGTATGTCTTACTATACGGGACCGATCTTTGAAATCTCTATGGATGAGTTCGGCGGTTCTGTCGGCGGCGGCGGAAGATATGATGAGATGATCGGAAAGTTTACCGGTCAGCCGACACCGGCATGTGGATTCTCAATCGGTTTTGAACGAATCATTATGCTGTTGCTGGAACGAAACTTCCGAATTCCGGGAACCGGCAATAAGGTAGCATATCTGATAGAGAAGAATATGCCTGCCGATAAGCTGCTGCAGATCTTAGATCAGGCAAAGAAAGCAAGAGAAACAGGTGCAATCGTGAATATAGCGATTATGAAGAAGAACAAGAAGTTCCAGAAGGAACAGATGGAAGCGGAAGGATATACGCAGTTCGAAGAGTTCTTTATCGATCGTATGTAATATAGAAGAGTAGAATACAGGAGGCTATAACATGGCAGAATCAATGCAGGGACTTCATAGAAGTCACAGATGTACAGAAGTGAATAACACGATGATCGGGCAGACCGTGACCGTTATGGGATGGGTTCAGAAGAGCCGGAATAAGGGCGGTATTATCTTCGTTGACTTAAGAGATAGAAGTGGAATTCTTCAGGTGATCTTTGAGGAAGCAAACTGCGGTGAGGCGTGTTTTGAAAAGGCAGAGAAGCTTCGGTCTGAGTTCGTGGCAGCCATTACCGGTACGGTAGCAAAGCGTGGTGGTGCTGTAAATGAGAATCTGGCAACCGGTGATATCGAGGTGATTGCAAGCGATATCCGTATCCTTGCGGAAGCAGATACACCGCCGTTTCCGATCGAGGAAAACAGTAAGACAAAGGAAGAGCTGCGGTTAAAATATCGGTATCTGGATCTGCGTCGTCCGGATCTGCAGAAAAATATTATGATGCGTAGCAAGGTAACGACTCTGACCAGAGCATTCCTTGCAGAGGAAGGCTTTATCGAGATTGAAACTCCGACCCTGTGTAAGTCAACACCGGAGGGAGCCAGAGATTATCTGGTGCCAAGCCGTGTACATCCGGGCGAGTTCTATGCATTGCCACAGTCTCCACAGATCTACAAGCAGCTGCTGATGTGTTCCGGATATGACCGGTACTTCCAGATCGCCAGATGCTACCGGGATGAGGACCTGCGTGCGGACCGTCAGCCGGAGTTCACACAGATCGATATGGAGCTGTCATTTGTAGATGTCGATGATGTCATAGATGTAAACGAACGACTGCTTGCAAGATTATTCAAAGAGGTTATCGGTGTGGATGTTCAGCTTCCGATCCAGAGAATGACTTATAAGGAGGCCATGGAGCGGTTTGGCTCTGATAAGCCGGATCTTCGGTTTGGTATGGAGCTGTGTGATGTCACAGATGTAGTAAAGGATTGCGAATTTGTTGTATTCAAGAGTGCGATCGAGAATGGCGGCAGTGTTCGCGGTATCAATGCCAACGGTCAGGGGGCAATGCCGAGAAAGAAGATTGATGCACTGGTTGACTTTGCAAAGGGCTACGGTGCGAAGGGACTGGCCTATATTGCAATACAGGAGGATGGCAGCTATAAGTCTTCATTTGCAAAGTTTATGAAGGAAGAAGAGATGGCAGCACTGATTGACAAGATGCAGGGCAAGCCGGGTGACCTTCTTCTGTTTGCAGCTGATAAGAGTAAGTTGGTATATGATGTGTTAGGGGCATTGCGTTTGGAGATTGCCAACCAGTTAGGCCTGCTTCATAAGGATGAATACCGGTTTGTATGGGTTACAGAGTTCCCACTCTTAGAGTGGAGCGAGGAGCTTGGAAGATATCAGGCAATGCATCATCCGTTTACGATGCCGATGGAGGAGGATCTGCAGTATATTGAGTCTGATCCGGGCAGAGTTCGTGCAAAGGCTTATGATATCGTACTGAATGGTACAGAGATCGGTGGTGGTTCTGTCCGTATCCATCAGAACGATGTACAGGAACAGATGTTTAAAGCGTTGGGCTTTACAATGGAGCGTGCATACGATCAGTTTGGTTTCCTGTTAAATGCCTTTAAGTATGGTGTTCCGCCACACGCAGGACTGGCATATGGCCTGGATCGTCTGGTAATGATTATGGCACAGCAGGATTCCATCCGGGATGTCATTGCATTCCCGAAGGTAAAGGATGCATCCTGTCTGATGTCAGAGGCACCAAATACAGTAGATCCGAAGCAGTTAGAGGAACTGGGCATTGAGATATTAGAAGAAAAGGAAGATACGAGGGGTTAACGATATGAAGATCAGGAAGTATCTGTGTATAGCAGCGATCTGGAGCCTGTTGCTATCCACGCTCTCCGGTTGCGGAAACAGTACGGTAACAGAGGATACCGGGACGGAGGAAGCTACGACAGAGACAACCACAGAGGTTGTTGTTCCGACCGGCAGGGATGAGTATCGCAAGATCGCAGACGAACTGCCGGAGCGAAAGGCACCGGTCGAGAATCCGGGAACCAGAGAGCATTTTAGCTTCACAGTAAATGATAAGAAGTACGTTTTTACAGAGACGGAAACACTTTGGATGTATAATCAGTCAGAGATCAGTACCTGTGATACGCAGTTTATGTTAAATGTAAAAGACTATAAGGTGACGATTGCAATACCGGAGGCACAGGAGCTGGAAGGACTTTCTCTGGATAGCTGGGCGTGTGTCTATACAGATGATATCGTATCCCTGTATCGGGAGAATGATTCGGATGAGGTCGCTGAAAATGAAGTGATGTATCTGAAACTATATGATATGACCTATCGGGTAGACTACTGGTCAGAACTGGTGACAAAGAAGGTTATTTCATTAAAAGATTTGTATACCGCACTGGCACAGATGGGAACCGCCATCGTACCGGCGGGAGAGGATGAGACACTGTCAACGGTGATCGAGGGACTGGGAGCAAATCCAGTACTGGATGACTTTAAGCTGGCATACCGGGAAGGAGTTCCGTACTCCGGTTTTATTTTCTGTTCGCCGTCGAGCGGAAATGCAAACCATGATTCCGTGAGTATTCTGATGTCGATCGAGATGCCGGGCTGGGGGGAATATGCGACGGTACATATCGAAGGGATCCCGGACTATCGGGATCGCCTGGAGGATACCGGGGAAACCTTTGAAGAGTATCCGGTTCTGGTGGATTATACCGGCGAGCTGCGGTACTTTGTATTGGGAAATGACGGAAAATGTATCTATCTGGATGGAATGCCGGGACAGGGTACCGGATCCGGAAAAAACTTTACGGCTGCCGAAGCTGCCTATATTTTCCGGATGGTACTGACCCGCGAGTAAGCGCCGGAACAAGCTGTAATAGGGATAAATAGATCAAGAGATCAAAAAAACGACAGGTAAGAAGGATACCCATTCTTGCCTGTCGTTTTTGGGTTGTTTGGGTAGAAATCACAAAACTCTCTATTGAATATGCAGATCTGAATGCCATCCTGACCTCGACCAGCCGGTACTATGGTAACGTGAAAACGATGTATACAGATGACTAGCTCTTAAAGAGCAGGATTACGATAAATATGCCCGCAAGATGAAGAAGTATCTCAAATGGAACTGATCATCTTGGATGATTTCCTGCTCCACACAATCACTGACGAAAGAGAGATTAAAATCCTCTTTGAGCTTCTCGAGAAGCGGAATGAGCAGAGAAAAAGCACCATCGTATGCTCACAGCGTGCTCCAGATAACTGGAAAGCGATGATTCTCAACGATGAGGTATCTGCCAATTCCATCATGAAGAGAGCTACAAAACACTACACGATTAAGATCAACACACGATAGGTGGTAATCTTCTAACTAAAAATGGGCGGCCGTTGGCTTCGGAAAACGGCCGTTCTAAAACAGAATGGCGACCGCTGGATGCCGTAAACTGCAATGATAAGCTGCTTCATTTTCTATATAAGGAATTGCTCTTTCACTATATGTGTATTTACCCGTTGATGGAACATCTGCAAAATTAGAGCCGCCCATATATCCATATCTATCCCAAGTATCAGCCAAACCATCTATTGCGGAACCGCATGAGCGGTGGTGTGAGAAGTCGAAAATTCCTCTGAAAGAGGAATTTTCTCCTGCTCGATTTTTGACCGATACGTTTCCAAGACTAAATGCAAGTTTGGGATGAATACTTGCATTTACTTTTAGAAATAACCGGGTTGAAGTATTTTTAGAATAGGGTTTACATGGGGAAAAACCTGTGTTATAATGCACAAAGCATTATAGAATGGTTATAAAATTGGAAACGCACAATCCTCCGGGATGATAACGAACAACACATCAAAAGTTGTAATTATCATGAAGGAGGATTTTTTAATGCCAAAAAACAAATTTCAAGATGTAGTATTTACACTTATCATGGCTACGATTATGGTATATGGGATGGTAGTATACAATGTAGCACTGAATACAGGTGGAGTGACTGGGACAACCTTTCTCTCGGCGCTTCATGAACTGCCCATCATGGTGCCGATTGCGTTTGTTTTGGAATTCTTTGTTGTGGGCAGGCTAGCAAAAATGCTGGCATTTCGTGTGATGCGGCCGGATGATCGACCACAGTTTATAACATATGCGATTTCCATATGTATCTGCTGCATTATGTGTCCGGTTATGAGTCTGGCAGCTACGATATTATTTAAGGAAAATAAGTCCTTTGGAACCTGGGTTCAGACTTGGACATTGAATTTTCCTATGGCGATCTGTTACCAGATGTTTTACTGTGGTCCGTTTGTACGACTGATCTTTCGTACGATATTTCGCGAGGAGAAAACAAAAACGGAAGAGAAGAATTGACATATCATTTGTTAAAAGATAATCTGAAAAAATTATATCTGCGCTTTTTGATTCCGTCACTCGGAAGTGCTATGTTGGATAAATCTATTGCTGAAGCTGACTATCTGCAGAGCAGGACGGCAATAGGCGCAGATATATAACCAGAAAGCTTCTCATATAAGCTTTGGATTTCATCTGTATCCTTTGTATTTACAAACACTGTTTCATCCTTTGTTTGGATGAGAAGGATCGGGGAAGCAGACTGGAAGATATAGAGATCACATTTTCCATAAGTAGTTCCACGAAAATGCCCGATCAGATAGTCCTCGGTTTCGCCGCCGTTGATTCGGCTGAAGTCATCATGCGGAAGTTCTTCCAGAAGTTCTACGTGTCTAAGATCATCGATGGAAAGACTGCTGGAATATCCGGCAGATGAGATCTGCAAGGTATCATCGATTAGCTGAATGTCGATCGTTACATGTAGGAACGGAATCAGAACCGAGGCTGTCCAGATAAAGCATCCCAGGAGCAAAGCGGTTATGGAACCGGAGAAGATCCATGCACCGCGGCGTGCATAGTTTAAGGCATAATTACTACTTTGCATCCGGTCGGGAACCAGCATTCGGTGATCAGATGGGTTATAGTAAAACCCGTTTTTCCAGTATTCATCATCATCAACAACAAGAGGAGCGGTGTCAGAGAACAGAAGCTCCTGTTTTCTTTTTTGCCCCATAAGAAGGGGAATCAGAAGACCTGTTGCAGAGAGTGTTTGGACTGTGATGTACACATAAAAGGTAGATGGTTGTAGCTTATGTGTGATTAGAAAAGCCATGGCAGTGTAGATCCATGCAGTTGCATTCATTGCACTGGCAAGCAGAAAGGCACACCCCTTATAATGCTTCATAGTGTGGCAGATGCTTTGATTCAGAGCGGAATCCTGACTGTAAGCGGTTCGCTCAGACCGATTGATAAAAATGTGCAGAATCCAGAGTGTGACAGAGACAGCAACGGCGCATAAAAAGAAAATCAAAAGGGTAAGAGAATGATGAGCGCCGGTCTGAAACAGAAGAGGAAGATAGCAGCCGATTTCAATGAAAATCGGCAGAAGATGCCAGGTGGCAGGAAGGGGAGGGGTATCCATAGATGCAGATAATCGGGTATCGATATAGACCTTTCGCTGCTGGGATTCTATGAGCCATTGATTCTTCATTTTCAGATCGTAGAGCCGGCGGTGGGCAGACAGAATCATAATCTGGACAGTCAGAAGGTATCCGGTGAGCCACAGACATAAGACCAGCACAAACAGAATCATACTCCGGAAGTTTAGAATGCAGATGGCAACGGACAGGAAGCAGTTGATATTCAGAAAACGAGTCACACGTTTTTTGGTTTGTGAAACTAGTGTCTGTACCTCCGGATCCTTCACATGTTCATGCGGAATATGCACGCCCATCAGCATCCCATTTTCATACTGAAAGTAGGATGCATAGGCGTACTTCATAATCAAAGTGACAAATAAGTTTTGAAATAAAAATAAAAGAAAGAAGATCAGAGACATAGTGTTACCTCCTTTAAGCAGTTGTTTGAATCCGAAAAATCTGATAGCCGGGTATCTCTACGATGGACAGGGAGCCATCTGCGAATAGATGGCATCACATAGCTTCAGGAAGTCCTCTTTTTCCATCCCGGTAATACTGGCTTCTGCAGATAAAAGCTCCAGTTCGGATTCCAGTTTCTCGCGAAAGTCCGCATTCATGTTGATAGATTCAGAGACATAAGCCCCAGAACGGCGGTCTGTGCGGATATAACCCTCAGACTTTAGAATCTGATAAGCCTTATTAACAGTCATTGTATTCACCCCGGCATCGGCCGCCAACTGGCGCACCGTAGGGAGTTTTTCGTTTGCCTTTAGTTCTCCGCGGCCGATTCCTTTTACAATCTGGTTGCGAAGCTGTACGTAAATGGGAGTATCACTGCCCATATCCAGTTCCAAAATCATATCGTACACCTCCTAATAGTATAGCTGCAAGTTACCTGTATTATCTGTATTACTTCAATTAATACAATAACGCAAATGCCGGATACTGTCAAGAGATGGTAGATTCTTTTTTCACGGCATGCTATAATCCCATCTTTGACAGTTGGAAAGAAAAAAACGGTTGTGAAGCCAGTAAAATCAAGGCTTACAGCCGTTTTTTGTTTCGCAGATTAGTAAAAACTTATTGAACAGAGAGGTATCGTGATTACGGACTTCTCATAGGATTATAAACTGATACAATAATCGCTGCGATACAGTTTTTTTAAATCCTCATTTGTATTATGCTCTTCTGATAGACAGAACTCCTTTGACCAGGTCATATAGTAGGCCCAAGGGGTTTTGCTTTGTTCCAGAAGAGTGATGTCAGGGATGACACCGACCTCTGTTAGGGCAGCAACCTTGTTGGAATGGGTATTCGCCATAAGTTCCTCATACTGAGCCTGATAGTCTGTAACTGTATGAGGTGCCAGATAGATATCCCAGCCGATCACATCGACATAGTCATCGCCCGGATATCCGTCCTTTGCTGGGCAGCTCCATACCCAGAGAAGGTTATTTAACTGCTTCTCATCCGTCAGATAGTGATAAACGAGCTTATATAACTCAGCTGCTACGGCAGGCCCTTTGGAACCCCACCAGAACCAGGTCCCTTCGGACTCGTGAAGCGGACGCCAGAGAATCGGAATATTTGCAGTCTGAAAAGGCTCCAGAAGCTGGGCGATAACCTCCAGGTCATGATAAAAGGCGGCACGTTCCGGTGTACCTTCGATTAGAACCTGTTCCGGATCAAAGTCAGTATTTTTTGAGTAAAAACTCTTATCTCTTCCGCCGATCGGGGAAAACCAATGGAAGCAGAGTGAGAGGATTCCATCCGGTGTAGTAGAAGCCCATTTTAGAGCGGTTTCCATCGTATGCTTCGCCTCTTCAACCTCCGTCAGACAAGCCTCATCCGCATCTTCATAGTTGATATTTGGGGAGTAGGCTAAAAGCTCGAACTCCACCAGCTTTGGATGCCGACCGGTCTGCTCGTAAATATAGGTATATTCTTCCATAGGAACCGTCTGCGTATGCTGACCGGATATGATGGAATGTCCGGCTGTGGCATATAAGTACTGAAGCAGATTACAGGCTTCCTTTGTGGCATGTTTGTTAATCGGTTTATTGCTAGTCATCATACAAATCTCCTTATCTCCGGGTGCGGTTCATGATCTCCAGACACATTCTGCCATTGTGATATGGACACTTCCATGGTTCTACGATCGGCTTGCGGCTGGATGGCTGACCGTCAGCGTCTACCTCAGAATACCATTCAGACTGCGGTCTTGGATCGATCAGGTACTTCTCAATATAGTCCCAGATATCTTCGGCTGCCTTACGATAACGCGCATCTCCGGTTTTCTGATATGCATTATAGAAACCGATAATGGATTCACACTGTACCCACCAGATGCGGGTGGTCAGGACCACACCCTTTTCACACTCTGCCATAACGGAATGATTTTCATAGGCTACCTTGTAGATCTGTTCCGTCAGATCCATGATCATAGGAGCCATGCGGTCAGACAGTTCTTTATTTCCCAGTACTTCCAGTGCACGATCGATCAGCCAGGTGGCTTCGATATCGTGACCGTAGGAATGCAGATCCAGAATCGAATTCATATCCTTATCAAAGAAAACCTCCAGCCGGTGAAGCTCCGGATTATATACGGCATTGTAAAACTCTGCGGTTGACCAGTATAAACGCTTCTGGACCTCCGGATCATGACCGACGCGATAGAGCTCTGTATAAGCTTCGCATACATGAAGCAGAGTATTCATTGTCTTATCGGCAATAACATTATTTTCAGACAGCTTGTCATTTACATTTGGAACAAAGTCGATGGTATAGGACTCCCCGTAGCCATCACCCAGACGGCACTTCGTTTCGATGACATGGAACAGATCCATGGCGGTTTGGAGCACCTCTTCCTTCTTGGTGGCATCATAGTAAGATGACAGGGCATAGATGGCAAATGCCTGATTATAGGTATGCTTTGTTGTATCCTCCGGCTTACCGTCATAGGTCATAGACCAGAAGATTCCGCCATTTTCCTTGTCCAGACAGTAGGCTTTTAAGAATTCATAAGCCTGATCTGCAAAAGGAAGCACACTGGCATCTCCTGTGGTCAGATAGACATTGGAGAAGAACCAGAGAATTCGGCTGTTTAGGATACAGCCTTTTACGGCCTTCTTGTCCAGCTTCAGATCAAAGTCCAGAAGTCCGTAATAGCCGCCATATTCTTTGTCAATCATACCCTCCCAGAATGGAAGAATACAGGTCTTTAAGTTCTGTTCTACTTTTTCTCGTAACATAGTATCATATCCTCCGTAATCAATCTTGATACTCTGATTATAACGCTGTTCAGGGAAATAACTAGAATGGATAAATGAAAAAATAGAACAAATCTCTTTTTGGCGATTGGAAATCCTATGAATCTATGATAAAGTTATGAAATAAAAGTAATAAAATAAAGGTATAGGGTGAGAAGAGATGGAACTGTTTGAATATATTGATGTTATGAATACTCCATATCAAATCTATATGGAACGGGTGGTGGATCCGAACTTCCGTGTGCGTGGACACTGGCATTACTTTGTGGAAATCCTGTATGTGACCAGAGGAATGATCCGGGTAGACTGCGGAAAATACCGCTATACCATGGAAGAGGGGGCGCTGGTAGTAATTCCGCCGAAGATGCTGCATCGGATTCAACCGGGTTTTTGGCCGGGGGTGGAGTATGCGGTTGTAAAGTTTGATCTGAATGCAATTCGAATCCCGAGAGTATATCTGCCCAGAATTCGCAGTGTATTGGGAACTGTTCAGGAACGGGAGCCGATGCTGTTTTCCAATGCGGAACAGGAGCAGTATCGACTGGGATATTATGTGGAGAATTGTATCAAAGAAGTAGAAACCTGCGGATTCGGTTATGAGCAGAATGTGTATAGCAATCTCTCAACACTCCTGATCCAACTGGTTCGGGTATGGGAACAGATGGGGAGGGATTTCACCAGAGAAGGGGAACAGGGAACGGATCCGGACTTTTTCAATACAATACTGGAGTATATTGATGTGCATTCCTATGAGCCGCTCTCTGTACAGGAGCTGGCAAAGAGGAGTGGTATGAGCTATTCGAATTTTGCAAAAATATTCAAGCTGCAGTTTGGAAGATCTTGTAAGGAATACATAGAATATCTCCGGATTTCCAAGGCGGAGGAACTGGTATTATATAGTGATTATGATATCGGTTACATTGCCCAGGAAACCGGATTTGCGGACACGAGTCATTTTATACGGATCTATAAGAAGTTTAAGGCGGAAACTCCGAAACAGGCTCGCCTGAAAGCACGGGGACGAACTAAAGAATCTCCAGCAGAGTATTAACCAGAAGATCGTCATCCTCCGGACGCAGGAAGCAGAAACGGATGTAGTCATTTCCGAGTCCTATAAAGTTCGAGCAGTCGCGGATCATTAACCCCTTGCGGATACAGGAATCAAAGACATCTGCGGAGGTGATGCCATCCTTTTTGATACGGAGCAGCATAAAGTTCGTTGCGGGCGTGAAGATCTGGATGGAGGCTCTGGTACGCAGGGCGGAGCAGACCAGACCTTGCTCCTGAGAAATCAGATTCCGTGTCTGCTGAATATAGGCCGTATCGGTAAACATAACCGTTCCTGCATATGCGGCAATGGAACTGATGGACCATGGATTGTTGTGTTTTGTAATATAGTGCAGCAGCTTTTCGTTGGAAGTGCAGGAATAGCCCAGCCGCAGTCCCGGAAGGGCGAAAAACTTTGAGACACCTCGCAGGACAATCAGATTGTTGTATCGCTTTACCAAAGGGATTGCGGATATAACGGAGACGTCCTTTACGAATTCAACATAGGTTTCATCCACCAGAACGAAGGTTGAGGTTTCCTTACATTTTTTGACGATCGTCTCCATCTGGCTGATTGAGATACAGGTAGAAGTAGGATTGTTCGGATTGCAAAGGATCAGCATATCGACAGAATCATCGATCTTCTCACACAGATCCTGAATATCCAGCTTGAACGCAGCATCCGCCTGCAGGGTATAGTCCATAATCTCGCTTTTGATCGCTTTTAAATCCCGTTTATATTCGGAGTAGGTTGGCTCTACAACGATGGTTTTCTTTGGCTTAATGGTTGTAATATAAGTAACAATCAGTTCTGTACTTCCGCTGCCGGGAAGAATGTGGGCAGGGTCAGCGCCGGTGTAAGCCTGAATGCCTTTTTTCAGATCGGTATATTCCCGATCCGGATAATCCGTCAGTACATCGATATGCTCCTGCAGAGCCTGTTTTAGTACCGGGGATAACCCCAGGGGATTTACATTGGAAGCAAACGGTCGAATATCTTCCCGTTTTATATGGTAAAGTGCTTCTACTTTTTCCAGGTCACTGCCATGGAATTGATCTGCTGGTTGTAACATAAAAATATCCCTCTCCTTCTTTCCTAAACCGACAAAATCTGGTATACTGTACATCAGTAATTATATTATACTTCACAGGGAAGGATTTGCAAGGGTGTTGTAGATGAAAGAAAAGGTAGAGCAGTATGCCAAGGGAGAGTTTGATGTTAATCGACCACAGGTGGTAGTGTCTGTAGATCATTTGCAACTGAATATAGAAGCAGGCTCTGTATATCACGGTGCCATAGATATTCATACAGAGAATAACTGCCGGATCAAGGGGATGATCTATGACAGTCGCTATCTGTTTAAGATAGAACCGCATAACTTTATCGGAAAAGCACAGACGGTAGAGCTGACCTTTGATGCGGCAAAGTGGGAAAAAGGAGAACATTTGTCCGGCGTTCTTTATCTGGTCACAGATGGTGGCGAATTCCGGGTACCGTATGAGATCGAGATTACGGCTCCGGCGATCGAGACTTCGATCGGCTGCCTGGGGGATATGTTCCAGTTTGCCAGTCTGGCGGAAAGTAACTGGGGAGAGGCTGTTCGAATCTTTACCTCACAGGAGTTTGTATGTGCATTTTTAACCGGAGATCCGATGTATACCCGAGTGTATGAGAGCCTGACGCGGAGTCTGTCGGCCAGCCAGGCAATGGAAGAGTTTCTGATCTATACCCACAAGAAACGGTCTTTATCGCTGGAGGTTACAGATCGTAAGCAGCAGTTGTCCTATCATACGGAGGCAGAGAAGCATGCGATTACGGTGACGAAGAATACCTGGGGATATCTGAATGCAGAGGTTCGTTCGACGGCACGGTTTTTACAGCCGATTAAGAAGTATATAAGCAGTGAAGACTTTGTCGGGAATAAATATTCCTTAGACTACATGGTATTCCCGGAGTATATGGAGGAGGGCGGTAGCAGCGGTCAGATCATCATTGAAAATATATATCAGAAGATTGTAGTAGAGATCACTGTGGCAACGACTCCGGATCATCGGGTGGAGCCACCGCACCTTTTTACGAATCATCATATGATAAAGGTGCATCAGCATAGCCTGATCACCAACTATCTGGACTTTCGGACGGGCAGGATGAGTCTGGAAAGCTATGTGGATAAGACCTTGTATGCGTTACGGAATCTGGTTCAGTACTGCAAGGAGGATCAACTCTATCGGCTGGGTATTCTGCATATGAATATTCTGGCAGGAAATGAAAGCATGGTAGAGGAGGAATTCCGCAGGATCGATGCAGACGCGGACCAACTGGTAGAAGGGGTAAAGGCATCCTGCTACTATGCATATCTGAAGGCACTGGCACATAAGGATGCGGAGAGTATTGCACGGGCAAAGACGCAGATTCGTCAGACCTTCGAGGCAGAGGATGAGAAGCTGTTTTATTTCTGGCTGCTGATCTTTCTGGATGACTCGGAGGAGACGGAGAAAAACTGGCTCTACGGAGAGATTCAGGTACTATATAATCAGGGCATTCATAGCCCAATCCTATATTATGAGATCTGTGAGATGTGGAATCATGAGCCGCTGATGCTGCGGAAGCTGGAAGGCTTGGAACTGTCGGCGATCCGTTGGGGAATGCATCATGAGTATCTGTCGGAGGATGTGATTCATATCTGTGTAGAACTGGCAGGAAAGGAGCATGGCTTTCAGCCACATCTGTTCCGACTGCTTCAGGAGATTGATCAGAAGTATCCGTCGGAGGATGTGCTGCGGATTATCTGTGGAATGTTGATCCGTGCAAGCCAGACGGAGCAACGCTATCATGTATACTTTGAACGGGGCATACAGGCAGGACTGAAACTGATCGGGATTTATGAAGCCTATATCCGCAGTATGGATATGAAGCGGTATGACCGGATTCCGGAGCCGGTATTGAGATATCTGACCTATAATAATACACTGACCGATTATGAGCAGGCATATGTATATGCCAGTCTGATTAAGAATAAAGCCGGATATGGCGGATTATACGGAGAACTGGCGCCGACGATTGAGAACTTTATGGAAGGGCAGATTCTGAGAGGGGTTATTCATGAATTCCTGTTAGTGATCTATAAAGAATTTTTAAATCCTGAAAATGTGAATCCGAAGTATGCGGCAAAACTCCCGAATATTATATTTAAGAGACGATTGGTATGCAGCAATCCGGGTATGAAGTCCGTGATCGTCAGTCATAAGGAACTGCTGGAGGAACAGCAGGTGGTCTTAAATGACGGAGTGGCTTATATTGACATTGTTACGGAATCCGCAGTGGTAACACTGGTGGATACAAAGGGAAACCGCTATACCAGCACCATCCCATACCGACTGGAACGGCTGGTGGATGCGAAGGCATATCTGGCTGTCTGCCATCGATATAATCCGTCTGAGCCGAGGCTGTTAGCTTATATCTACAGTCGCATGACACATAAGCATCTGCAGGATGCCAGAGATGTCAATCAGGCAAGAGAGGTATTAAAATGTACCGAGGTCAGCTATGAGATCCGGCAGCAGGCATTGCTTCAGATCATAGAATATTATCTGGAAAACTACGATGGGGATATTCTGGAGAAATATCTGCTTCAGATCGATCTGGACTACATGGATAAGATTCACAGTGCAGAGATTATATCCGGTTATATCATGCGCGGCATGAACCGGAAGGCATATGAGGCAATCAAGAAGTTCGGATACGGTGATGTGGAGATCACACGGTTGTTGCGGTTAGCCTCTTATATCGTGACAGATACGGATATTTTGGGAGATGAAGCACTGACCTCTTTGTGCGTATATCTTTATCAGAAGGGACAGTACAATGACCGCACCATACAGTATCTGGTATTCCAGTATAAGGCAGATACAAAGGAACTGGCAAAGCTATGGGAAACCGCAATCGTGGTACTCGGAGAAGCCAGAGAGCTGGAAGAAAACATACTGGCGCAGATGATATTTGCAGATACCTATGTGGATAATGCAATGGATATCTTCCGCTCATACTATCAGGGAAGACACCGTACGATGGTGACAAAGGCATTTCTGAAGAAACTGGCATATATGTACTTTATCCGGGAGGAATGGATACCGGATTCTGCCTTTGATTATCTGCTTCGGGAGATTACAAACGGAGAGATCCAGGATGATATCAGTCGGAGTGCCGTCCTCTGGCATCTGTCGAAATGTACGAGACTGAATGAAGATGAGGTTGGATTTGTGACACGAACGGTAAAGGAATTCCTGAACCGGGGCATTGTGCTTCCGTTCTTTAAGGCATTTCTGGAATACGTAGACCTGCCACAGGAACTTTATCTGAAGACCTATCTGATATATAAAGGCCGAGAGCATATGGAAGTGGTAGTGAATTACAGTGTAGGAACCAGTGAGCAGCAGACCCTGGACTTCAAACCACGCCGGATGGAGGAACGGATTCCGGGGTATTATGTACAGGAGTTTATTGTGTTCCACGGAGAGCAGCTTCTATATCATTTTGGTGAAGAGTATACCGGCTGTGTGTCTTTGTTAGAGAGTGATAGTATCCGACAGGATGTGTACAACAAGGAAGAGCAGGGAAGCCGGTTTGAACGGTTGAATCAGATGCTGATCTGTCAGGAAATGCGGGATACGGCAGAACTGACAACCGATATGGAAGCATACATGAAGTATGGACATGTATTTGAAGAGGTTATGCGAATACTATGATATCGGTGACAGCTCTTGGCTTGTCACATATAGCATATGAAATAAGGAGACGATGGGATGCAGAAGTTTTATCTGGGAATGGACGTTTGCGCAGAGAGTACGCAGCTTAGTTATTTTAATCAGCAGACGAAAGAGCCGGAGTCTATCTGTCAATTAAATACAGTTGATACCTATCTTCTTCCGAATGTAGCGTTTTTCGGAGCAGAATCTAAGAAGTGGTATGTGGGGAGCGAGGCACTGGAACACCGGTTCCATCAGGAAGGAACCTATCTGGAGCAGGTGGTTGAAAAGTTGGAGGCGACCGAACGGATGGAGCTGGCAGAGACATCCTACAGCTATGAGGATATTCTGTTGATCATACTGAAGGGGCATATTATGGACTTTCTGAACCGATATGAGGACGCAGAGATCGAACGACTGGTGGTAACGGTATATCGATACTCCAATGCGTTGTTCCGGGTTTTACATATGCTTCAGGATGAACTGGGACTGTATGGGGATAAGTTCTTCATTATCGGACATACCAGTGCCTATCTTCATTTTGTGTTCCAACAGCCGGAGAGTCTTCGGAATAACAGTGTCGGGCTGTTTGACTATGGACCGGAGGGACTGGACTTCTATCGGGTGGATATCGCCAGAAGATCGAATCCACAGGTGGTGACGGTGATTCATAAGGACTACCGGGAACAAATGGGATACTATCGGCTGTACAATAGCAAGCAGGAGCTGGATCAGAGATTTCTGGAGGTAGTTCAGGAGGTTCTGAAGGAAGCGTATATGTCATCGGTATACCTGACCGGAATCGGGTTCATGGAGCTGTGGGCGAATGCATCGCAGAATGCACTCTGTAACGGACGACGGGTGTTTGTGGGGCAGAATATATATACCAAGGGTGCCTGCTATGCAGCATATATTGGTTCCAATGTTATTAATCCGAATAAATATATCGTGAACGCCGAGGATATGGTACACAGTGATGTGGGAATTTTAAGCGGAGATGCAGCCAATACATTTATACCGATTGCACGGGGCGGCAGAGAATGGTACAACATGCGGGGAAAGATCCATGTGTGTCTGGATGATACCAATCGGGTGGAGATCCTGTATAAGAATCATTATAATCAGGAAGCAATGCGGGAGATTATAGAGATTCACGGACTTCCGACACGGCCGAATAAGACCACCAGACTGTCGCTGGAGGTAGAGATGTATAGTGGAAGCCGGGGAGCAGTGGTGATCCGGGATGAAGGCTTCGGCAAGTTGTATCCTACAACGAATAAGGTGTATCGTAAGGAGTTTGTACTGGAAAGGTAGGGAATGATTCATGGGAAAGGTGATTCTGTGTGAAGCACGACAGGCAGTAGTTCCATATACATTTGTGAATACAAAGGTTGAGGTGTATTCCTATGAAGAGTTATGCTTTTATATCTATAATAATGCAGTTCTGTTAAATCCGGAGCAGTTTCAGGGCAGACTGGTGCAGTGGATAAAGACGGAGCTGGGCATGGAAGGACTGGCGGGAAAGCTGATGGAGCTTCTGGCGGGAGGCAGCAGCTTTATTGAAATACTGGTAGCGATCCTGTCGGCGGGTTCGTACTATGAGACGGCAGAGATCCGACAGTTTATCGATAAGCAGGAACTGGTGACCCTGCTCCCGGCGGAGGAGAAGACGAAGCTTCGGGCTGACAGCTTTTTGATGTATAAAAGGGTGCTGAAAGCGATTTCTCTTTATGATGGTATTTTAAGACAGGAAGAAACGATTGAGGATAAGAAGTTCCTGGGAGATGTGTATCACAACAAGGGTGTGGCACTGGCTAAAAACATGGAACTGGCAAAGGCGAAGCTTTGCTTTCTGGAAGCCTATGAACGAAATAAGAAGAAGCCGTCACTGGAAGCGTATATTATGATACGATTGTTGGAGGCACCGGTAGAAACGGTACAGTCAGAAGCGGAAACATTTGGCATGGAGGAGCCGGATTTTGCCAGAGCCAGAATGCTGCTGGAGGATGCGGTGGAGGATTCCAGAAATACGGCAGTTTATACCCGGTATGAAAAGGCACTTTATAATAAGAACCATGGAGACTATGAAGCCTTTAATCAGCGCGTGGATATGCTGTTGAATCAGTGGAAGGAAGAATTCAGAGAGCAGGTTGTATAATGGGATTATTTAAGAGTATAAAGAATCTGTTCCGGAAACCGGAGGTTCGGGAAGACAAGGAACTGGAGTCGATCGGTGATCGCGAGGAGGAAATGTCCGGGGAAGAGGCAGAGCTGTCGCATCATCTGGGCGTGATCGTAGACCGGACCTATGAAATGGAGGATTTAAAGCGAGAGTATGAACTGGTGACAGCGTACTTTTCGGATATACAAAAGATCGAGCAGATGGAAGCCGGAAAACGAAAAGAACTGGAAGATGATGCAAGAAAGATTGTGATGCTGGAGGAAACACGGAAAGAATATCAAAAGGCACCGCGTCCAATCAGTGGAGAGCGGCACCAGCTGTTCCAGAGACTGGAGTCTGAAATCCCGGAAGGGATACAGAAGCTGAAGGAACTGGAAGATATGCGAGGAAAGATTAAACGGGATCTTGAGTATCTGGAAGGCGAAAAGGGCGCACTTCAGTATGAAGAGGGACACTTGGAACAGAAACAAAAAAGTGTTCGAACTATTGCAATGGTACTGGGAGTACTGACGATAGTTACAGTCATTGCATTTCTGGTAGTGACACTGGAATATGAGATAGACCTGACGCTTCCGGGAGTCGGGGTGGCGATCGTAGTTGTCATTATAGAGTTCTTTTTGTTTTTGAACTACAGCAGGATCAATGGAGAACGGACACTTAGCTACCAGAAACATAACCGGGCGATACAACTACAGAACAAGGTAAAGATCAAGTGGCTGAACAATACAACCACACTGGACTATCTGTATGCGAAGTATGAGGTAAACAGTGGAAAAGAACTGGAATATGAGTGGAAAAAGTATCGGAAGTTCCGGGAAGAGGAAAAGAAGTATCAGAAAAACACCGGAGATCTGAAGATCTATCAGGAGGAACTGCTCCATCTGCTGCAGCAGGCAGGAGTGAGAGATGCGGAGATCTGGCTGCAGCAAATACTGGCACTGTTAGACAACCGGGAGATGGTAGAAGTGAAGCACAGTCTGAATGTAAGACGGCAGAAGCTGAGAGAACAGATGAAGCAGAATGAAGAGGCAAGACAGAACAGCTTTGTCTGTGTAAAAGGAATATTAACGGAACATCCGGAACTGAAGGAACAGGCAAGAGAGGTTCTGGTATCGTATCATATAGCAGTATAGGGGGGACAGCATGAATACATTAATAGTAGAAGATGATTATGTCAGCAGAAAGTTTATGGTGAAGTTTCTGTCAAAGTACGGAAGCTGTAAGATGGCAGAAAATGGAGAACAGGCGATTGAACTTTATCGCCGGGCGGTGGAGCAGAAGGAGCCGTATGACCTGATCTGCATGGATATCCTGATGCCGAAGATGGACGGATATGAAACCTTGGAACAGATACGAAAGTATGAGGAAGAGCAGGGAATCGGAAGACAACAGGAGGCAAAGGTGATTATGACATCCGGAATGGATGTCAGCACAAATGCAACAAAGGCATTTGAATTGGGCTGTGTGGCATTTGCATCAAAACCGATCGATATTGTGAAGTTTAATCAGATTCTGCAGGAACTGCAGTTGATATAACTAGACATATCGGTTATACAACATACCACTGTAAATAGATGGCATGTAAGGATTTGGAAAATTCCTGCGTGTGTTTGGGTAGGAAATGATGGTTTTATCGACATATTCCATAGGGTTCAGAGTCATTCGGTCGGTAGCGGACTGGATGGCACTCTTAAAATCGGACAGTTGACGGAAAAGTTCCTGAAACTGTCCGTTTTCTGTACTCTGTGTAAGGAGTCCCTCATCCTTTGTGATATGACCGTCCTCGGACAGAATCAGACCGGAAGCTTCCAAACTGTTGTGAAAATGGCGGGTGATCCCGGTTAGGTCACGTAAAAGCTTGCGGGAGCCGCTCGGATTCCCTTCCGTATTCTGTGCTAAGTCTACCAGATGATTATAGTAGTGGATAAAATCGTCTACATCATCCAGAATGGCAGATCGATCCGGTACCACGGAAACCGTGTGCTCTATGCCGGTGGCCTGTTTTAGCTCGATTCCGATATGATTGTTAATGGATATGTGATTCGAAGCAGAGGTTCTGGGAACGTCATTCAATGTAAAACCGGCATCCGCGGGTGCTGTGGTCATACGGGTAAGTCCCAGTGTATACACCAGTCCCCGTGGGGTGCTTCCCGAGATGGAGAACTGAAGACCGTTGTCCAGACTTCCGAGACCGGAGGCGGTGGACTCCAGAACGAGCGCACTGGAAGAAGCCTGCTGATCAATGTTGGCGTTGATGCCGATATTGCTATTGTTGATCGCCATTGCCAGTCGTTCCTGAATCTGTAGATTTGTTTCACCACGTTTGGTTTCTATTTCAAACTGGTATTCATTTCCGGCAGTACGGATATTGATATAATGTACCCCGGCAGAGATACCGGTACCGTTAGACAGCAGATAGTTTCCCTCGTTGATCTGAGGGGATGCCAGTTGATCTACCTGCAGCCGGATGTCTGTCGGAGAAGCATCGGAGGCATCCGCCAGTAGCTGAACCCCCAGCTCCTGCGGAGCATCCGTCTGAACTGTCAGCTTCTGCGTGTCAGAGGAGACATCCTCGGTGAGAAAGGATGCACTGTTTTTTAATTCGATCGCAGCATCCTTGATCCCAATGACATAAGCCTGCGTGGCATCGGAAAGGGAGAGCTTGTAATATGGCTTTGACTTGTTAAGGCGCACCATGTCCTTATACAGGGCGCGCAGTTCACTTTTTTTATGTGAATCGTACTTGGTATTCGCAATCTGCGGCATTGCGGCATGATAATAGTTGTAGATATTCATGGTTGCCATAGGACTTCCTCCCTTCTGCATGTAGTTTATATCTATTAATATATGTATCATTAGTGTACTATTATCCTGCCATTAAGTAAAGTAAAAGTATAGTAAAAGATAAAAAAGCACTTGACAAACAAATAGGAATCTGCTACTGTAGCAAATGATGAACTGCCAGAGACAGCAGGTGCTGAAAAGCGTAAGGACAAAACGCCTGCCGAGGAAAGAATCGTTATGAAGTGATTCATGTACGTTATCCCGGTCCTTGCAGACCGGGTTTCTTTAGTTTAGTGCAGTCATTAAAAATACAGGAGGTGCACTATCATGGCTAAGGTAGAAATTAAGCAGCCAATCGTTGACGAGATCAAGGCAAACATCGAAGGCGCAGCTTCCATCGTTTTAGTAGACCATCGCGGACTTACCGTAGAGCAGGATACACGGCTTCGTAAAGCATTAAGAGAAGCAGGCGTAACCTACAAGGTATACAAGAACACTTTGATGAAGCGTGCATTTGAGGGAACTGATTTCGCTCAGTTGGATCCAAATCTGGAAGGACCAAGTGCGATTGCTATTTCTAAGGATGATGCAACTGCTCCGGCAAGAATTATTGCTAAGTTTGCAAAGGAAGCAGATGCATTGGAGATCAAGGCTGGTATCGTTGAGGGAACCTACTATGATGCAAATGGCATTCAGGCTATTTCTTCTATCCCTTCAAGAGAAGAACTGCTGTCCAAGTTCCTTGGAAGCATCCAGTCACCTATTACCAACTTTGCTCGTGTTATTAAGCAGATTGCAGAGCAAAAAGAACAGGAAGCTTAAACAATACTATTAAAAAATGGAGGATATGAAAATGACTACTCAGGAAATTATCGAAGTTATCAAGGGTTTATCTGTATTAGAGTTAAATGATTTAGTAAAGGCTTGCGAAGAGGAATTCGGCGTATCTGCAGCAGCAGGCGTTGTAGTTGCAGCAGCAGGTGCAGGCGCTGGTGAAGCAGCAGAAGAGAAGGATGAGTTCAACGTAGAGTTGACAGAAGTTGGTCCTAACAAGGTTAAGGTTATCAAGGTTGTTCGTGAAGTTACCGGCTTAGGCTTAAAGGAAGCTAAGGACGTAGTTGATGGCGCTCCTAAGATGTTAAAGGAAGGCGCATCTAAGGCTGAGGCTGAGGATATCAAGACTAAGTTAGAGGCTGAGGGAGCTAAGGTTACCTTAAAGTAATTATTTTCTCATTAAGCAGAAAAACGGGGCTTTTGTTACAAAACAGAAGCCCCTTATTCTATCTAAAAGAACGGCAATCACACATATTTTAAAAATATTCAGGGAAAAATCTCCCATTTTCAGAAAAAACAATTGACTTCCATTGACTTTGGTGCTACTATAGTATAGCGTGACTATCGTGGGTCGGTTTGCCCATGTAGTTGTAGGGATACGACAAGAGTTACCATACTTTTAGTTCAAGGGGTGAAACCAGTAATGGAAAAAACAAGGATTAAACCTATCAAATCAGGTAAGGGAATCAGAATGAGCTATTCAAGACGGAATGAAGTGCTTGAGATGCCGAATCTGATCGAGGTTCAGAAGAACTCATACGAATGGTTTCTGACAGATGGTTTGAAGGAAGCATTTGATGACATTTCTCCAATCGAAGATGTCAGTGGTCGTTATTGCATGGAATTTATTGGCTATCAGTTATGCAAGGATGACAAAAAGTATACGATCGAGGAGTGTAAGGAGCGGGATGCAACATATGCGGCTCCGTTAAAGGTGACCGTTCGTCTTCGTAAGAAAGAGACAGACGAGATGAGCACACATGATATCTTCATTGGCGATTTACCGCTGATGACAGAGACAGGTACCTTTGTTATCAATGGTGCAGAGCGTGTTATCGTCAGCCAGTTGGTACGTTCACCTGGTATCTATTATGCCATCGGTCACGATAAGATCGGTAAGACCTTATATTCCTGTACCGTTATTCCAAACCGTGGTGCATGGTTGGAATATGAGACGGATTCTAATAATGTATTCTCTGTTCGTGTTGACCGTACCAGAAAGGTACCGATCACCGTGTTGATCCGTTCCCTGGGAGTAGGAACAAATGCAGAGATTCTTGATCTGTTCGGTGAAGAACCAAAGATTCTGGCAAGTATTGAGAAAGACCCTTCTACAGACTATGAGAGTGGTCTGTTAGAGCTGTACAAAAAAATCCGTCCGGGCGAGCCGCTGGCAGTTGAAAGTGCAGCAAGCTTGATCAACAGCATGTTTTTTGACCCTAAGAGATATGATTTGGCAAAAGTTGGTAGATATAAATTTAATAAAAAGCTGGCATTACAGAACCGTATAGTAGGACTGGTTCTTGCGGAAGATGTAGTGAACAGCAGTACCGGTGAGATCATTGCTTCTGCCGGTGATAAGGTTACACTGGAGCTGGCTAACCAGATTCAGGATGCAGCCGTTCCTTATGTGATCGTACAGACAGAGGAAAGAAATGTAAAGGTTCTGTCGAATATGACCGTTAATCTGGCTGAATATGTAGACTTTGATCCAAAGGAGATCGGAGTGGTTGAACGTGTATATTATCCGGCACTCCAGAAGCTGTTGGAGCAGTTCAGCGGAGAGGAACTGAAGGAAGAGATTCAGAAAAACATTTCCGATCTGATTCCAAAGCATATTACAAAGGAAGATATCTTTGCTTCCATTAACTACAATATGCATCTGGAATATGGAATCGGCAATCAGGATGATATCGATCACTTGGGCAATCGTCGTATACGTGCCGTAGGTGAACTGTTGCAGAATCAGTACCGGATCGGTCTGTCTCGTCTGGAGCGTGTGGTTCGTGAGAGAATGACTACACAGGATGCCGATACCATATCCGCGTCCTCTCTGATTAATATTAAACCGGTTACGGCAGCCGTGAAGGAGTTCTTCGGAAGTTCACAGTTGTCTCAGTTTATGGATCAGAACAACCCGCTGTCAGAGTTGACACATAAGAGACGTTTATCTGCATTGGGACCCGGTGGTCTGTCACGAGATCGTGCCGGATTCGAGGTTCGAGATGTTCACTATACACACTATGGTAGAATGTGTCCGATTGAGACTCCTGAAGGTCCTAACATCGGTTTGATCAACTCACTGGCATGTTATGCAAGAATCAACCAGTACGGATTTGTAGAAGCTCCTTATCGTAAGCTGGATAAGACCGATCCTATGAATCCGATCGTAACGGATGAGGTTGTATATCTGACAGCCGATGATGAAGATAAGTATGTAGTTGCACAGGCAAATGAACCTTTGGATGACGAAGGACATTTCATAAATACAAATGTATCCGGTCGTTTCAGAGAAGAGACCTCTGAGTTTGCAAAGAACCGGGTAGACTTGATGGATGTATCTCCTAAGATGGTATTCTCAGTAGCAACATCCATGATTCCATTCCTGCAGAACGATGATGCAAACCGTGCTCTGATGGGATCCAACATGCAGCGTCAGGCAGTACCGTTGCTGAAGACCGAGTCTCCGATCGTAGATACCGGTATGGCAGCAAAGGCGGCTGTAGACTCCGGTGTATGTATCGTTGCAAAGCACGCCGGTGTTGTTGAGAAGTCTTCCAGCAAGGAGATCGTGGTTCGTTGTGATGATGGAACCAAAGATACGTATCATGTAATTAAGTTCGCTCGAAGCAATCAGGGGAACTGCATGAATCAGCGCCCAATCGTATGCAAGGGCGATCGTGTAGAGGCAGGCGAGGTGATCGCAGACGGTCCGTCTACATCAAACGGAGAAATCGCACTTGGTAAGAACCCATTGATCGGATTCATGACCTGGGAAGGTTATAACTACGAGGATGCGGTACTGTTGAGTGAGCGTCTGGTACAGGACGATGTATATACTTCTGTTCATATCGAAGAGTATGAGGCGGAAGCCAGAGATACAAAGCTTGGTCAGGAAGAAATCACCAGAGATCTGGCAGGCTTAAATGATGATGCACTGAAGGATCTGGACGAGAACGGTATTATCCGTATCGGTGCTGAGGTTCGTGCCGGCGATATCCTTGTCGGTAAGGTTACACCAAAGGGTGAAACCGAACTGACAGCAGAGGAGCGCCTGCTTCGTGCGATCTTCGGCGAGAAGGCAAGAGAAGTAAGAGATACTTCCCTGCGGGTACCACATGGTGCATTCGGTATCATTATGGATACAAAGGTGTTTACAAGAGAGAACGGAGACGAGCTTCCACCGGGAGTGAATAAGTCCGTTCGTGTATATATTGCTCAGAAGAGAAAGATATCTGTTGGTGATAAGATGGCCGGTCGTCACGGTAATAAGGGTGTCGTTTCAAGAATCCTTCCGGTTGAAGATATGCCATTCCTTCCAAATGGTAGACCACTGGATATCGTATTGAACCCATTAGGCGTACCTTCCCGTATGAATATCGGACAGGTGCTGGAGACACACTTGAGTCTGGCTGCAAATGTACTGGGCTTCAAGGTCAGTTCACCGGTTTTCGATGGAGCAAACGAGGAAGAGATCATGGAGACTCTGGAGATTGCAAACGATTATGCAAACGAAGAGTGGGATACCTTCAAAGCAAAGTGGGGCGACAGCCTGAGTGATGAAGTGTTAGACTACCTGTATGAGAATCGGGATCACAGAAGTGAATGGAAGGGCGTGCCGATCAACCGTACCGGTAAGGTGCAGTTAAGAGACGGTCGTACCGGTGAAAACTTCGATGGTCCGGTTACCATTGGTTTCATGCATTACCTGAAGCTGCATCACCTGGTTGATGATAAGATCCATGCACGTTCAACCGGTCCTTACTCTTTGGTTACACAGCAGCCGCTGGGTGGTAAAGCTCAGTTCGGTGGACAGAGATTCGGTGAGATGGAGGTATGGGCTCTGGAGGCATATGGTGCTTCTTATACTCTGCAGGAGATCTTAACTGTGAAGTCCGATGATGTTGTTGGTCGTGTGAAGACATACGAGGCAATCATTAAGGGCGATAATATTCCTGAACCGGGTATTCCGGAATCCTTCAAGGTATTGCTGAAGGAATTACAGTCTCTGGCACTGGATGTTACTGTATATGATGAAAATGGCGAAGAAGTAGAGTTCAGCGAAACCATTAACTATGGTGATGAGAACCTGCGGCCGATGATCGAGGGCGATGGCCTGAAGAATAATGATGAGTATAATCAGTATGATGGTTATAATCAGGTAGATGAACAGGGTGAATATATCGACGAAGCCGACGCAGAAGATGACGACTACGTAGATGATATGGACTATGATGGTTCAGAAGAATAATAATGGAAGGAGCACTACGAGATGTCAAATATGAATAATCAAGAAGTAGACCAGCCGATTAATTTTGATTCCATTAAGATTGGATTGGCTTCTCCTGATAAGATTAGAGAGTGGTCTCATGGTGAAGTAAAGAAGCCGGAGACTATCAACTATAGAACATTAAAGCCGGAAAAGGACGGTTTGTTCTGTGAGCGTATCTTTGGACCAAGTAAGGACTGGGAGTGTCACTGCGGTAAGTATAAGAAGGTTCGTTACAAGGGCGTTATCTGCGATCGTTGTGGTGTTGAGGTTACAAAGGCCAATGTACGTAGAGAGCGTATGGGTCATATCGAACTGGCAGCTCCGGTATCTCATATCTGGTATTTTAAGGGAATCCCTAGCCGGATGGGGTTATTACTGGACAAGTCTCCGAGAGAATTAGAGAAGGTTCTGTATTTTGCAGCCTATATCGTACTGGATCCGGGAGAGACAGACTTAAAGTATAAGGATGTATTGTCTGAGAAGGAATATCGGGAAGCAGAAGAGAAGTATGGCTATGGTGCCTTCCGTGCAGGTATGGGTGCCGAGTCTGTAAAGGAACTGTTGCAGGCAATCGATCTGGACAAGGACTATGAAGAATTAAGCAATGAGCTGAAGAATTCTACCGGTCAGAAGCGTGCAAAGATTATTAAGCGTCTGGAAGTGGTAGAAGCATTCCGTTCCTCTCATAATAAGCCAGAATGGATGATTCTGGATGTGGTACCGGTTATTCCGCCGGATATCCGTCCTATGGTGCAGTTGGATGGTGGTCGTTTTGCCACCTCCGATCTGAACGATCTGTACAGACGTATTATCAATCGTAACAATCGTCTGAAGAGATTGTTAGAGCTGGGTGCACCGGATATTATTGTAAGAAACGAAAAGAGAATGCTGCAGGAGGCTGTGGATTCGCTGATTGATAATGGTAGAAGAGGACGTGCGGTAACCGGTCCTGGTAACCGTGCACTGAAGTCTCTGTCTGATATGTTAAAGGGTAAGCAGGGACGTTTCCGTCAGAACCTGTTAGGTAAGCGTGTAGACTACTCCGGACGTTCCGTTATCGTTGTAGGTCCGGAACTGAAGATCTATCAGTGCGGTCTTCCGAAGGAAATGGCGATCGAGCTGTTTAAGCCGTTCGTTATGAAAGAACTGGTGGCAAACAAGGAAGCACACAATATTAAGTATGCGAAGAAGATGGTTGAGAAGCTGGATCCGGTTGTATGGGATGTCCTGGAAGACGTTATCAAGGAGCATCCGGTTATGCTGAACCGTGCACCTACACTGCACAGACTGGGTATACAGGCATTTGAGCCGATTCTGGTAGAAGGTAAGGCAATCAAGCTGCATCCTCTGGTATGTACCGCTTATAACGCCGACTTCGATGGTGACCAGATGGCCGTTCACCTTCCTCTGTCCGTAGAGGCACAGGCAGAGTGTCGGTTCCTGCTGTTGTCACCGAATAACCTGTTGAAGCCTTCCGATGGTGCACCTGTTGCGGTACCGTCTCAGGATATGGTTCTGGGTATTTACTACCTGACCATGATGAAGGAGAACGACAAGGGTGAAGGTAAGGCATTTAAGTCTGAGAATGAAGCGATTCTGGCTTATGAGAATAAGGAGATTACTCTTCATGCAAAGATAAAGGTACGTGTAAAGGGTGAAGATCTGGATGGCAATCCATATACAAGAATTATCGAGACAACCCTTGGACGTCTGTTATTTAACGAGATTATTCCACAGGATCTGGGCTTTGTGGACCGTACAAAACCGGAGAATCTGTTGTTGCCTGAGATTGATTTCCATGTAGCAAAGAAGCAGTTGAAACAGATTCTGGATAAGTGTATCAATACCCATGGTGCAACGAAGACTGCCGAGGTTCTGGATGATATCAAGAGCATCGGTTATAAGTTCTCTACCAGAAGTGGTATGACCGTATCGATCTCCGATATGACGGTTCCTGCTTCTAAGAAGGAGATCTTAGGTTCTGCACAGGGAACGGTTGATAATATCAATAAGATGTATCGCCGTGGTTTACTGACAGAGGAAGAACGATATACACGAGTCGTTAAGACCTGGCAGCAGGCCGATGATGAACTGACAAAGGCTCTGTTGGATGGATTGGATAAGTATAATAACATTTACATGATGGCCGATTCCGGTGCCCGTGGTTCTAACCAGCAGATTAAGCAGTTAGCAGGTATGCGTGGTTTGATGGCAGATACAACCGGTCGTACGATTGAGTTGCCGATCAAGGCAAACTTCCGTGAAGGTCTGAACGTATTGGAGTACTTCATTTCTGCGCATGGTGCTCGTAAGGGTCTGTCTGATACAGCTCTTCGTACCGCCGATTCCGGATACCTGACCAGACGTCTGGTTGATGTATCACAGGATCTGATTATCCGTGAGGTTGACTGCTGTGCCGGTAAGCCGGTAGAAGAGATTCCGGGTATGGTTGTAGAGGAGTTCTCGGATGGTAAGGAAATCATCGAGACCTTCAAGGAGCGTATTACAGGCAGATATACAGCAGTGGATATCTTTGATAAGGATGGAAACATGCTGGTTAAGCATAATCATATGATCAATCCAAAGCGTGCTGCAGCTGTTGTAGAACGTGGTGTGGATGAGAATGGTAATAAGATCGTAGATCCAGAGAATGGAGTAACCGGTAAGCTGAAGATCCGTACGATCCTGACCTGTAAGTCTCATCTGGGTGTATGTGCAAAGTGTTATGGAGCGAACATGGCAACCGGTCAGCCGGTACAGGTTGGTGAGGCTGTCGGTATTATAGCTGCACAGTCAATCGGTGAGCCTGGTACACAGTTGACCATGCGTACCTTCCACACAGGTGGTGTTGCCGGTGATGATATTACACAGGGTCTTCCTCGTGTCGAGGAATTATTTGAGGCTCGTAAGCCAAAGGGTCTTGCTATTATCGCAGAGTTTGGCGGCGAGGTAACGATAACAAATGTTAAGACAAAGCGAGAGGTTGTAATCACCAACCATGAGACAGGCGAATCAAAGGCATATCTGATCCCATACGGTTCTCGTATTAAGGTTCAGGAAGGTCAGATTCTGGAAGCAGGTGATGAACTGACAGAGGGTTCTGTAAATCCGCATGATATCCTGAAGATCAAGGGTGTCCGTGCAGTTCAGGATTATATGCTTCGTGAGGTACAAAGAGTTTATCGTCTGCAGGGTGTTGATATCAATGATAAGCACATCGAGATTATCGTTCGTCAGATGCTGAAGAAGATTAAGATCGAGGAGGGCGGAGATTCCGAATATCTGCCGGGTATGTTAGTAGATGTTCTTGACTTCGAAGAGAAGAACGAAGAGCTGATCGCACAGGGGCTGGAGCCTGCACAGGGTATACAGTCTATTCTGGGTATCACAAAGGCGTCATTGGCTACCGATTCCTTCCTGTCAGCAGCATCCTTCCAGGAGACGACGAAGGTACTGACTGAGGCAGCGATAAAGGGTAAGACCGATGAACTGGTAGGCCTGAAGGAGAATGTACTGCTTGGTAAGCTGATTCCTGCCGGAACCGGTATGAAGCGGTATCGTTCTGTAAAGCTGGACTGTGAAGACTATGAGATTCACAACGATGATGTTCTGGATTTTGGTAGTGAAGAGAATACAGATGCTGCAGAGGATGCAGCAGAAGCAAATGTTGATGTAGAGGGTGAAGCAGTAGAAGAAGCTACTGTTTCGGTAACAGAAGGAACCGATGACGGTGCAGATACTACAGAAGAATAACCCCCTGAACAACAGTTGTGGATAGATTCTTACGATAAGAGATGAAAATGTCCCCGGAGTCAGGAAAACTGACAGCGGGGGCATTTTTGGTATAAGAAGGAGTGAAGATAAATGAAGTTTTCAAAATATTTTGACCATACGATCCTGCGGCCGGATGCAACGATGGAGGATGTTCTGCGGGTATGCGAGGAGGCAAAGGCGTACGATGTAGCAGCTGTATGTGTGAATTCTTACTATACACCGTTAGTATACGATACACTGCGCTGGACAGGTATCAAAACCTGTACCGTTGTGGGCTTCCCGCTGGGAGCCGCTTCTACCAGAGCGAAGAAACAGGAGGCCTTGGATGCCATGGATCATGGTTCTAAGGAAATCGACATGGTAATGAATATCGGAGCCATGAAGGCCGGGGACTATGAAGAGGTAGAGTATGATATGCGGGTATTAAAGGATGCCTGTCTTCATAATGCAATGGCCAGAACGGCTACACTGAAGGTAATTATTGAGACCTGTATGCTGACGGATGAAGAGAAGCGGAAGGCATGTGAGCTGGCGGCGGAGGTCGGGATTGATTTTGTGAAAACTTCTACAGGCTTCAGCACAGGGGGAGCTACCGTAGAGGATGTTCGCCTGATGAAGCAGGCGGTTGACGGAAAGGCACTGGTAAAGGCTGCAGGTGGTATCCGGGATCTGGAAACAGCGATGGCGATGATCGAAGCGGGAGCCGATCGTCTGGGCACCAGCGCAACCGTTCATATTCTGGAAGAATATAAGAAGCTTCATCCGGAGGAATAGAAAAGTGGCCTGATAAAAGGACGATGACAGGAGAGTATGTATGAAACTAATATCATGGAATGTAAATGGATTGCGTGCCTGCGTGCAGAAGAACTTCATGGAAGCATTTCAGGCATTGGATGCAGATATCGTTTGTCTGCAGGAAACGAAGCTGCAGGAAGGACAGATTGATCTGCAGTTGGATGGATACTATCAGTACTGGAACTATGCAGAGAAAAAGGGCTATTCGGGAACAGCGATTTTCACCAGGCGGGAACCGATGGGAGTAACTTATGGAATCGGCGTAGAAGAGCATGACCATGAAGGACGTGTGATTACACTGGAGTACCCGGATTACTATATGATAACCGTTTATGTGCCGAACTCGCAGAACGAGCTGGCCAGACTGCCGTATCGTATGCGGTGGGAGGATGTATTTTTGACCTATCTGAAGAAACTGGAGGAGACGAAACCGGTGATCTTCTGCGGAGATCTGAATGTGGCACATAAGGAGATCGACCTTAAGAATCCGAAGACGAACCGCAAGAATGCAGGATTTACAGATGAAGAGCGGGCATGCTTTACACGTTTGACGGAGAATGGATTCATTGATACTTTCCGCTATTTCTATCCGGATCAGACGGATATCTACTCCTGGTGGTCCTATCGCTTCAGTGCCAGAGCAAAGAATGCGGGATGGCGGATTGATTATTTCTGTGTATCTGAAAGTCTGAAAAACAAGCTGCAGGATGCTAAGATTCATACCGATATCTTAGGCTCGGATCATTGTCCGGTTGAACTGGATATAGATTTATAAGAAGTCATGAAAAGTTTTAACAAATCTTTAAATAAAACAGGCAGATAATATAGTAAAATGATAACAAGGTAATTTACAGGGGGAGGAATGTGTATGTTGGAAGCGATATCAACAATGATCAGACCGGAGAATGAGGAATTCTTCAAGGAGTATATACCCGGAAGTCTGTGGGAGAAACGGATGGAGAACGGCTGGTTCTTTTATGGTGGTATGGTAGATGATACTGCATGTGGAGCCATGGTAGCGGAACTTCAGGGCGTGACGCTGGTGATTCATTCGATCTATGTTGCACCGGGATATCGTGGGCTGGGGGTTGCAACCGAGCTGCTGTTTACTCTGGAGGATATGGCACATCTTTACTATATTCCATCGATCCGGGTGGAATTGCTGGAGGATCCGGAGGGAGAAGCCGGGCTGCAGAAGCTGCTTCAGATATTTACGACGAATATAAAGGAAACCGGAAATGTACAGTATGAGTTTGACGGAACGCAGGTGAACTGGGAAAAGCTGCATTTAAGAAAGCAGATCTCCAACTGCTGTGTTACATTGGAGGACTGTGATGAAGCATTGCGGCAGCAGGTGAATGCTCGTATGGAAGAGGCTTCCCGGTGCTATGTACCCCTGCCGTTCCGGGCACAGAACTATGATGCAAAGCATAGTATGATATATCGGGATCATTCCGGGATTCAGGGAATTCTGCTGATGCACCGAACCGAAGACGGAATCTATATATTAGATTATATGGGGAACTTCGGCGATCATCCGGAGGTGTTTCTAGGCTTATTAAATGGAGTGGTTGCCACCTTCCGGGGGAAGGAACAGCAGTGCCGGTTTCATGTGGCATGTGTGAATGACAAGGTGGCTGCATTGATGAATAAGCTGATCCGGATTCCGCCAAGGCGGGAGCTGACCGCCCGGATCGCAGTATCATAATCGGATCGAGGATGCGTGTAAAAGAGGAAATGAGGAGCAGTTGGAAGTTATCGTAAAACAGGAGGGCACGACATGGATATGCAGATGAATCAAATGAAAAAAGAGGAACCGCGGGTACTGACAGAAGAACAGAAACAGGCCAGAGAGCAGTTTGAAGAGGGTGTAAGACAGTATCAGCCGGTCATGGAGAACACCGCATATCGCAATATGGTACAGACACAGATCCGGCAGGCCAGAACGGAATGGCAGCAGTATCTGAATACGCAGGTTATGGATGTGGAAAAGCTGAAACAGTCGCAGGTGGTGTACGGGGTGGCTCCGCTTCAGCGGGCCGCTATTATGAATCAACCGGTGCCGGAGCCGACCTTGAGCGAGAAGCAGCAGGAGAAGCGGTTAAAGCAGATGCGGAAGCAGAACCAATTTGTAACGACAGAGAGTGTGCAGATGCAGGAGGCAGTCAAGCAGTCGCAGAGACAGCTCGAACAGATGCATTGGGCAGGCGAGAAATTTCAGGCGCAGGTGGCCGGAGCGGCGTCAGAGCAGGTGCGGAATCGGTTTCTGGATGATCGGTTTGAGCAGATGTTTCATATGGAGATCCCGATCGAGGTATTAGCGGGAGATGGTCTGGAGCAACGGTATGGACAGTTACAGGTGCTGGATGTACAGATGTCAGACTTTGCGAAGCTGCTAAGACAGAATCCGAATTATGTACAGGCAAAGTCACCGGTGGAACAGGAACGGATTCAGCATTACATAGCTATGGCAGATACCTTTCATCAGGTATTAACAGCATTATCACAATTAAAGGGGCTGAGCTATGGGGAGGCAGGGGCTCCGGAGAGTGAGGCGGCTTATCAACAGGCACAGATGGACTATGCGATGGGGTTAAAGACACTGATGCAAAGCAACCGAGCGGAGGTGATCCGGCAGTTTGATGTTCGTTATGTGGAGGAACGGATCGAACAGACCTATCAGAAGTATGAACAGGGATATGAGGAAAAGGGAGAACATGAGAACGGTTATAGAGAGATGCGGGAAGAAATCCGGGGAGACTATAACTGGATGAATATTGAACATATCTCAGACTTCTATCAGATGGATGGAATTATGGATATCCGGTCAAAGGTGGAGAAGCATCCACAGGCATATAAGGAGCATAAGGAGATCGTAGATGCAATCCTGCAGGATATGATGCAGCAGGCGGAGGCACTGGGACTATGTGCGGCGCAGGCAGACATTATGGGCGAGATAGAAGTAGAGTATGCAGGCAACATCATGAGGAAAGATCTGGCACAGGTAGCAAATGAGCGTGTAGGCTATTATGAAGGTACCTATCGCGTGATGCGCGATCGCATGAATGCGATGGTAGAGGCGGCGAAGATCGTGATGGGCTTACATAAGCCGGAAGATGCATCGGCGTTGATCTATCTGCAGGGCAAGAACTATCTGCTGCCGGAACAGGAACAGCTAAAGGAAGTCCTGGATCTGGAGGCACATTACTTTGCGGATACGATGCAGAGCCGCCGGGAAGCATATAGACGGATCGGAGAAGCAAAGGGCGGGCTTGCTGCAAAGGATGAAGTCCTTGAGGGAACAAATGCCAGAAAGGTCGTATTGATGCGGACGGCACACCGGAATGCCGATGGAAGTTATACACCGGAGGATGAGGCTTGGAACCGGAAGGTTGTTCATCTGGCGGAGTTGACAGCTATTAGCCAAAAGACAAAGCAACCGCCGGAGAATCTGAGTGAGGCCGATCATGCATGGATCGCCCGGTATGATGCAAGGGAGCATTATGCACTGGCAAAGGAACTGATCGAACAGCCGATTCGAGATGTTTTAAAGTTCGATCTTTCCCGGCTGTACAATGCAACCCCGGAGGATCTGCTGCGGATGCAGGTAGAACTACAGGATCTGAATCTTCCGCAGATGGCAGTCTCCGATATCGGAGCATTACAGTGTCCGGAGAGTGTTCAGGAGGAACGAAGACAGCAGCTGGAAGGCTACAAGGCACAGCTGGAGGCGGTGCAAAAGCAGCTTGCCGAAAGTGCAAAGGAGATCACGGAGCTGGGCAATCAGAATCGGACATGGCTGGAACAGGAGGGAAAGCTGCGGGCTGAATATAGGAAAGCAGACCTGACAGAAGAACAGAAGCAGGAGGTCCGGACGAATCTGCAGAGCGTGCTACAGGAAAAGGAAGCTGTCAGCAGAAAGATAGAAGTATTGAACCGGCGGAGAAATGTTATGATGCAGGAAGAAGAACCCTTAAAAGATCAGTTGCGGAATCCGGTACCAACTACACTGAAGGAGGAATTGATCGGGGATCGTATGCAGGAATATTCGGCAAAGCTGGAGATTATACGCCGTTATGCTGACATGGCACGCGGATATGCACTTCAGCAAACGTTAAAGCAGGGGAGTGTAGCAAAGGATCTGCTGACTAAAACCGAACAGATGAAGCGCGGCATTTATGATGAAGCAGATGGAGATAAGGTTCGTGATGCCCTGAAGGTGTATGCGACAGAGGAATTGATCAATAAGAGCACCCGAATGTCAGAGGGCGCATGGAGCCGGCTGTTTGGGAATGATGAGGTGCTTAAAATATACATGAGGGACTGGCTGGTGGATGCACCTGCCAGCCAAAAGGCACAAAAATATAATAAACGATTTTTTGAGAACGAAAATCTGACAGAACGGGATCAAAAGCTGAAGACATGGTTAAGCAAATCTCACTACAGGCTTGTCGGTGAGGAGAAACCGATGCTGAAGGAGGCCGTATTCAGAAGTTATACTTCTATGCTGAACTATAAATGCATGGAGGCAATGAGCGATGAGGAGACCGATCAGATGCTGGAGCAACTGGCTGCCGGAGCCTTTTTAGAGGAAAATGCAACACCGGAGGAGATTCAGAGAGCAAGAGATACGAATATGGCAGGACTTCGGACCTATGTAGGAACCCTGAAGAAACACTATCGGTATCTGACGCAGAAGTATGGTCTGGGAATGGACCAGATTGATCCGTTGGAGGTCTTTTTACACTATCAGGAGATACAGAAGGACTTTGGAAATCTTCAGGTTGATTTCGAAATGATTACGAAGCTTCCGGAAGGAATTCTGGATGATGCGTCGGAGGAGGATGTGTTGTTTAAGCACCAGATTGCATATTATAATGCGATGGGAGGAATCTATAATATGATTCGTGCAACAACGGAGGCGCATTTGTTAAAGCAGGCCGATCCGCAGCAGAGAGATGGCGCAAAGCTTGACTTTACGGAACAAATGGCGATGTATCGTGCAACAATGGGCCAGCTTCCGGAGACGGTAGCAGCCAGAGAATATATGAAAAATCATACGGGGGCACCGACAGTGGTAGACTGGAAGCAGCCGTATACGGAGTAGGCAGAAGGACGTAGTGAAATAAGGCAGGAGGAATGGACAGTGAAAGAAACTACGAAGAAGGAACTAAAACAACTATCAGTAAAACAATTTTTACTGCTAACAGTATCAGGAACGATCAATGCGATTGGCGTTACGATGTTCCTGTCACCGCTGCATTTATATGACAGTGGTTTTTCCGGTACAGCGATGCTGCTGGAGGAGGTAACGCCTCCATTCATGACATTATCGCTATTCCTGTTGATTTTGAATATTCCGTTTTTTCTATATGGATATAAGAAACAGGGACTGGCATTTACCTTGTATTCGGTATATGCGGTTGTGATTTACTCATTAGCCTCCTATCTGATACGGAATGTAATACCGGTGGATGTGGCGAGTGCCTCACCGTTTGCGGGAACGGATCTGCTGTTAGGTGCCGCATTTGGCGGTTTGATCTCCGGTATCGGAAGCGGTCTGACGATTCGATTCGGAGGAGCCATCGACGGTGTGGAGGTTATGGCTGTGATATTCTCAAAGCGACTGGGAATCACGGTCGGAACCTTTGTCATGGCATACAATATCGTGCTTTACATAATTGTGGGAATCGTTATGCATAGCTGGATTCTTCCGCTGTATTCCATTGTGACCTATTATGTAGCCCTGCATGCAGTGGACTATATCGTAGAAGGCTTTGACAAAGCGAAGGCAGCTATGATCATCACAACAAAGCCGAATGAGATCAACAAGAACCTTTCCGAAGAGTTTGGCAGTGGTATCACTTCATGGGAAGGTCACGGATATTACTCAGATAAAGAGAAGACCGTCATTTACTTTGTAGTAAACCGCTTCCAGATCGGAAAGCTGAAGGCTATCGTGAAGGAGCACGATGCGAATGCGTTTATTGCAATTACAGAAGTTGCAGATGTGTTGGGAAAGAACACGAAGCAGGGGTGATGTCGGATAGGTGTGAAGAGATATTAATACCAAAGTTTAGGTGGAATAGAAAAAGCAGGAGGGGGAACGTATGGATATCCAATTAGGCCAAATGCAGCAGAAGGAACAGTTGAAGACTGCGGAGGTGCAGAAACAGGCCAGAGAACAGTTTGAAGAGAGTGTTCGCCAGTATCAGCCAATCATGGAGGCCGGTGCATATCGTGACATGGTACAGACACAGGTACAAGCAGCTCAGAATCAGTGGCAGGAATATTTGAATACACAGGTTATGGATGTGGAGGAACTGAAACGTTCACAGGTGGTCAGAACGGTGCTTCCGCTTCATCGAGCCGACATTATGAATGAGGCAGCCCCGGAGTCTTCCCTGAGCGAAAAGAAGCAGGAGAAACGCTTAAAGCGGATGCGGGAGCAGCACCGGTTCGCAACGAAAAGCAGTGTGCGGATGCAGGAGGCAGCACAGCAGGCGCAGGAACGTATCCGGCAGGAACAGCAGGCAGGGGCAGATTTTGCCCAACGGGTGGCTGCAAAACCCGTGGAGCAGCGGAACCGCATACTGGATGACCGCTTTGAACAGATGTTTCATATTGAGATTCCGATAGAGGTGTTAGCCGGAGATGGATTAGAGCAGCGATATGGACAACTTCAGGTGCTGGATAAACAACTGGCAGGCTTTGCAGCATTACTTCAACAGAATCCGGACTATCTGCAGGCAAAGTCGCCGGCAGAGCAGGAACGTATCCGGCATTATATAGATATGGCAGGTGCTTATCATCAGGTTCTGATTGCATTATCTCAGTTAAAAGGACTAGGCTATGACGAAGGGGGCATTCCGGAGAGCGAAGCCGCCTATCAGCAGGCACAGATGGACTATGCAACCAGTCTGAAGACACTGATGGCAGGAAGCCGCGCAGATGTGATCCAACAGTACGATACCCGCTATATGGAGGAGCGAATCGAGCAGACCTACCAGAAATATGAGCAGGGCTATGAAGAAGGGGGAAAGCAGGAACCCGGATATAGAAAAATGCGCGAAGAGATCCATGGAGACTATAATTGGATGAATATCGAACATGTCTCGGACTTCTATCAGGTGGATGGAATTATGGATATCCGGTCAAAGGTGGAAAAGAATCCACAGGCTTATATGGAACATAAGGAGATTGTGGATACAATTCTGCAAGACATGATGCAGCAGGCAGAGGCACTGGGCTTGTGTGCATCAAAGGCCGGTATTGCAGGCGGACTGGAGCTGGAATATGCAAACAGCAGGAAAAGAGAACTGGCACAGATCGCAACGGATCGAGTCCGTTATTATGAAGGAAACTATCGTGTAATGCGGGAACGCATGAACGCGATGACAGAGGCGGCGAAGATCGTGATGGGGCTGCATGAAGCAAAGGATGCAATGGCACTGCTTTATTTGCAGGAAAAAGAGTATCTGATGCCGGAACAGGAGCAACTAAAGGAAACGATAAATCTGGAAGCACATTACTACGCAGATACGATGCGGGACAATAAAGAGACCTATACCCGTATTGCGAAGGAACGCGGTGGGCTGGCGGCTACGGACGATGTTCTCGTTGGAACGAATGCAAGAAAAGTCGTATTAATTCGAAGCAGACGCGTGAATTCGGATGGCAGTGTGACACCGGAGGATACAGAATGGAATCAGAAGGTCATTCGTTTGGCGGAGCTGACAGCCATTCAATCAAAGAAGAATGCACAGTCCGGGGCGCGTAAGGAAGAGGATCAGGCACTCATTGACAGCTATGATCCGGAGGAACACTATGCATTGGCACGGGAAATTATAACACCGGCAATACAGGGAGTTTTGAACTTTGATCTGGGGCGTCTGTATCATGCAACACCGGAAGAATTGCTTCAGATGCAGACGGAGCTACAGGCCTTAAATGTACCGCAGATGACCAGTTCTGATATAGGAAAGCTGGAATGTCCGGCGGCAGTGACCGAGTCCTACAGGCAAAGGCTGGAGACGGCCGCCATCCGGTTGAAGGAGACAGATGCAGAGATCGCCCGGTTGATGGAAGAGATCATTCAGATAAACAAACAGAATAATGCATTGTATCAGCAGTTAAAGGAACTGAAAACGAAAAAGAAGGAAGAACTGTCGGCAGAGGAGTGGGAAGCGGTCGAGGCAAAGAAGCAGGAGCTACAGCAGAAGCAAGCCGAAATCAGCGCAAAACAGCGGGAGAAGAATGCACAGTCGGGTGAGGCTTATGATAGAAGACGCAGCTTGAATGGGCAGTTGGAAAAAGGCGTGATCCCGGAAACTCTGAAGCAGGAGATTATGGGAAATCGGCAGGCGGAGTATGCAGCAAGAGCACTGGTTATACGCCGATATGCGGATATGGCACGCGGATACGCACTTCAGGAGGCAGTGAAGCAGGGAAATGCAACCTTGGATCTTCTGACAGAGGCAGAGCAGCAGAAGCTGAATCTTAACGCAACCGACGGCATAGATGTGATACGGGATAAAATAAAGGAGTATGCAACGCTCGAACTTATCGGAAAAAGTCAGAGGATGCTGGAAAATGCATGGGAACAGATTTTTGATGCGAAAGACGCATTTCGTACCGTAACAGATGCAATATGGGAAGGTACCTATTTAAGCGAGAAGTCAAAGCGATATAATAAGCGATTTCTGGATAATCCAAATATCTCCGGACGGGATGAAAAGCTGGCAGAATGGTTAAGTAAAACGCACTATAAAATGGTGGGCGAGACAGAACCTATGATAGGAGAGGCTATATTTAGAAGCTATAGTTCGATGATGAACTATCAGTGTATGGAGGAAATGAGCGATGAGGCGGTTGAACAGATGCTGGAACAACTGGCCGCAGGAGCCTTTCTGACAGAGACTGCCACCCAGGAGGAGATAGCAGCAGCAAGAGAAGAGAATATGGCGGGACTTCGCACTTATGTAGGAGCATTGAAACGTCAATATAAATATTTGCTGAAGAAGTATGGCTTAGGTCTGGATCAGGTTGATCTGAAAGAAATCGTTTTACATTACTGTGAAATGGAGAGGGATGTCAGTAACCTTCAGGTAGATTATGGAATCGTCAAGAATCTGCCGGAGGGAATATTGGATATGGAGAATGAGGAAGATGTATTGTTTAAGCATCTGATCACTTACTATAATACAATGGGCGGTCTCGTTAACAGTATTCGAGCCGGAGTCAGTGCCCAGTTAGACGATCAGGGATCAGTAAATGAGCTTCTGAGTGAATTTTACAGCAGAATAGGAGAGTTTACGGATACAGTCGAAAGTAGGAACTATATAAAGAGTCATACAAATGCCGCACCGGTTGTGAACTGGAGGCAGAGCTATGAGAATGCGGTTGATTAAGCGATAGTCAAAACTTTACACCCCAGTTTACATCTGTATTGACAGATGCAAACCGGGGTGTTATACTGTCCGAGATGTTACAGCTTATGTAGGCATAGCAAAGGAAGGGATGCAGATGACAGCAGGTGAACGGCAAAAGGAGCTGATTGCCAGACTAAAAAAGGCAGATGCACCGGTATCCGGTGGACATCTGGCAGAGGTACTTCAGGTGAGCAGACAGATAATTGTGCAGGATGTACAGAGCTTAAGGCAGCAGGGATATGATATCCTGTCGACACCGAGAGGGTATGTGTGGAAACGGCCGGATGGCGTACAGCGGGTATTTAAGGTATATCATACAGATGATGAGACAGAGAAGGAACTGACCATGATTGTAGACCTGGGAGGAGAGATCGAGGATGTATTCATCTACCATAAGATCTATGGAGAAGTGCGGGCACAGCTAAAGATCCGATCCCGGAAGGATGTACAGGAATTTTGCGATGCGTTAAGAGCAGGGAAATCAAGCCCGCTGAAGAATGCAACAGCCGGGTTTCATTATCACACCATATGGACGCGCGAGGCGGAGGATATGGATCGTATTGAACAGGCATTGCGGGAACAGGGCTATCTGGCAGAACTGAAGGAGTATGAACCGGAAAGTCTGTTGGAAAAATAAACAGTAAACAGGAGAGAAAGAGAAACGAATATGGCAGAGACAACAGAAGAAAAGACAACAGAGAAAAAGACAACAGAGGCTAAGGGTGTGAAGGCATTCCTAAAAAAGAAAAATATAGAAATATCCGCAAAGCGGTATTTTATAGATGCAATGGGGGCTATGGCAAACGGACTGTTTGCATCCCTGCTGATCGGAACCATTGTAGCGACACTGGGACAGCAGCTTCATGTACAGGTACTGATTGATATAGGCACCTTTGCGAAAAGTGTTTCCGGTCCGGCGATGGCGGTTGCAATTGCATATGCCCTGCAGGCACCACCGCTGGTGCTGTTTTCGATGCTGGCAGTCGGTGCCTCGGCGAATAGCTTAGGCGGAGCCGGTGGACCGCTGGCAGTACTGGTGATCGCAATCATAGCGACCGAGCTGGGCAAACTGGTATCGAAAGAAACGAAGATCGATATTCTGGTGACGCCATTAGTGAGTATCTGTTCGGGCGTTCTGCTGTCGATGGGGCTGGCACCAATCATCGGAAAGGCAGCAAGTGCAGTTGGAACCCTGATTATGTGGGCAACAGAGCTTCATCCGTTTATGATGGGGATTCTGGTATCCGTTATCGTAGGAATTGCATTAACACTTCCAATCAGTAGTGCGGCTATCTGTGCGGCACTGAATCTGACCGGACTGGCAGGGGGTGCCGCAGTCGCCGGCTGCTGTGCGCAGATGGTTGGATTTGCAGTTATGAGCTTTAAGGAGAATAAGGTAGGCGGTCTGATTTCGCAGGGAATCGGAACCAGTATGCTACAGATGGGAAATATCGTAAAGAATCCGAAGATCTGGATCGCACCGATCCTGACGTCTGCGATCACAGGGCCAATCGCGACCTGTGTATTCAAGATGCAGATGAATGGAGAAGCGATCTCCTCCGGTATGGGTACCTGTGGACTTGTTGGACAGATCGGTGTCTATACCGGATGGGTAAATGATATCGCAGCCGGTACCAAAACCGCAATCACAGGTATGGACTGGCTGGGGCTGGTACTGGTCAGCTTCGTTCTGCCGGCAGTTCTCACGCTTTTATTTGGCCAGTTGTTCCGAAAGATCGGCTGGATCAAGGAAGGCGATCTGAAGCTGTAGAGATAGACGCAGTTAATGCGGAATCTGTCTGAATGAAGCGAAAATCAATGAGAAGACCGGTTAACTGCTGCATCAGCTCCTTCTGAGGGATGGAACGATCCGAAGAGAACCAGTAGGTAATCGACGTAATAATAGCACCGGTAAAGAACTGGGCGGTAATCTCCGGAGAAGCGGGGAGTATCGCCCCGTTTTTTTGATCATCCTCCAGATAAGCCTGAATCTCACTACTGATCTCTTTGATGATGATTGTCTTTAGCGTGGCGTACATTCCGCTTTCTGCAATCATACGCACCATACATTCCCGTTCGCTCAGGAAGCAGATGATATGCTCGACAATCCCCAGATAGAAGGACAGGGGACGGACACGTGGAATACTGCAGTCGTAATCGGGGGTATACTGCTCAAATATATAGTCAACCACGAAGGTGAAGAAGTCATATTTATCCGAGAAGTGCTTATAAAAAGTGGCACGACGGATATTGGCTTGATTGCATAAATCATTTACCGTGATTTCTTCAAACTTTCGTTCATTGAGTAATTGAAAAAACGCTGTGATAAGTGCATGATAAGTTTTTAAAATTCGTTGATCGGTTTTGGTTTCCTTTTTCATAGAATCACCTGCATATTCATAATTTAGATTTTAGTATACGCATATAGTAGACATATGTCAATTAAAAATACATAAATAAAAGCGACGCAGAGATGATAGAATAAGAAAAAGGAAATAAAAACTTCAGAAAAATGTAAAAAATGAGAGGGTAGTAGTTTCAGAATCCTTTTTTTTATAGTATAATGATACACAAATGACGGTTTGTATATATACTCAAAAGAGAAAGGGGTGTTGAAGATGGAGTTTGCATTGTGTCTGGTTATGGGGTATCTAATGGGATGTGTAAGTCCATCTTATTTTATATCAAGAGTGAAGGGTGTAGATCTGCGAAGTCAGGGGCAGCAGAACCTGGGAACGACGAATGCGTTTATGCTGATGGGGAAGGCAAGTGGCATTATCGTTATGGTGATTGACTTTATGAAAGGCTTTTTGGCAGTTAAGCTGGCGCAACTATTATTTCCGGGATTTGCAATCGCCGGTATCGTAGCGGGATCAGCCGCGATTCTGGGACATATATTCCCATTTTATCTGCAGTTCCGGGGAGGAAAGGGTCTGGCAACTCTGGGAGGACTGATCTTAAGTACGGACTGGAAAGCCTTTTTAATACTGGCAGCAGTCGGTATTATAGTGATGTTTATATCGGACTGGGGATGCGCGGCGTCTTTTTCCACAGCATTGTTATATCCGTATTTTTATTTTATAAAGAGTCAGAGTTATATCAGTCTGGTAATTTTGATTCTGGTATGTTTATGTGTGATTGTAAAACACTGTGCAAATATCCCACGACTGCAGGAGGGAAAAGAACCATCTGTACGGATGGCGGTAAAGAAGTTTCTTCACCGGACGGAGGAAAATCGGGAGCATACAACAGGCGTTTAGAGGTATTCGGAAAATTTGTTGCTGTAATGGTGCGCATAATGTGCTAAGATAACATTTATAAACATAGACGGAGAATGGGATGCAGTATGGAAAAAATATGGGAATTCTTTGAAAATATAAATGAATATGTATATGTAGCAGATATGGATACCTATGAACTGGTGTATATGAATAAAAAGACATTAGCAACCTATGGATATACGTCTTTGGAGCAGATTGTAGGGAAAAAGTGTTATGAGGTGCTTCAGGGGTGTTCTGAGGCATGTACGATCTGTAATAATACAAAACTAATGCCAAAGCAGTTTCGTGAGTGGGAGTATTATAATCCATACCTGAAAAAGTCCTTTGCAATAAAGGATAGTATGATTCAGGAAGGAGAGAAACGCTATCGGATCGAGCTGGCTATTGAAAGCGGAATAACCGGAGTACAGGGAGGACATGTACAAGACTATCTGGAGCTGGAGATGTTTGTGAATGAAGGAATGCGTCTGGCGTTACGGGCAGCAACACCGGATCAATCTCTGGATGTGATACTGGAATATCTGGGACGGGCGTTAAATGGCGAACGAACTTATATATTTGAGAGAAATGCATCCGGAGGAGATGATAATACCTACGAATGGGTTGCAATGGGAGTAAAACCACAGAAAGAGATTCTTCAGAATCTTCCGGCAGAGGTTTGTGCAAACTGGTATCAAAGTTTCCGTGAAAATAGAAATATAATTATAGAAGATCTGGAAGATATTCGGGAGAAAGATCCTTTGCAATATGAGAATTTGAAACGGCAGGATATCTATTCTCTGGTCGTAGTTCCATTGTATGATGATGGAGTAGTGATCGGATTTTACGGAGTGGATAATCCGCCGGGAAAATCTTTGGATTACACATCCAATATGCTTCAGATCATGGGACATTTTATTGTTTCATCCCTGAAACGCAGAAACCTAATGAGACAGCTGGAAAAAATGAGCTATAGTGATCAGTTGACAGGTCTGGGAAACCGGTATGCTGTAGAACGATTTGTTCGGAATATGGATAAGAGAGAAAGTATCGGTGTTTTATACTGCGATATTACCGGATTGAAACGGGTAAATGATACGGAAGGTCATGAGGCCGGAGATCAACTGATCTTACGGGCGAGAAATCTGCTGATGCATTTCTGGAAGGCATATGAGGTATTTCGGATCGGTGGAGATGAGATGCTGATATTGGCATCCGGGATTCAACAGGCGACATTTCAGGAAGAAGTATGCCGGATGAAGGAGCATATGCAGGAATATAAGGTGGCAGTCGCGGTTGGCGCGGTATGGAAACCGGATGGAACGGACAGTATCGATCAGATGCTGACAGAGTCTGAACGGCTGATGTATGAGGATAAGGCCCGCTATTATAAGCAGATGGGACTGGATCGCCGGAGATAATGATCGGGGAGATAGGTTGACAGGAAGCATAGGAATGACTAAAATACATATAAGGATGATTTTAGGAAGGAGGGGACTTGTATGAGAGGACTGTATGGATTATCAAATTATATGAACTATGCCGGTATGATGAGTGCCGGAACAAGTACATCATCAGCGTCATCCCTGTATAACAGTTTATCGGAGTATTCCAGTATACGGAATGGCGGCTATCGGAAGTTGGTGAAGGCTTATTATAAGAAGATGAACCAGACCGAGCAGACAGATAAGACATCAAACAGTTCCGCAAAGAAGAACTCTGCCGGGTCTGTATCTTTGTCTGCTGTGAAGGCTGAGGCAACAGAACTATCTGACGCAGCAAAAAAACTGACGACAACCGGAAAGAACAGTTTGTTTTCGAATTCTGATAAGTATGATAAGGATGCTGCATATAAGGCAGTCAATGCCTTTGTGAATCAATACAATGACACTGTGGATTCTATGAAGACTGTAACAGGAACAGCTGTGAAGAATGCAGGCGGTCATATGCAGAATATGACGAACATTATGAGTAAAGGTCTTGCAAAGGTTGGAATTACCGTGGATACGGATGGTAAGATGGTGTTGGATGAAAAGACATTTAAGGATGCGGATATGAGCAAGGTGAAGTCCCTGTTTAACGGAAGCAGCTCTTATGCCGGAATGATTTCTACAGCGGCAGATCGTATTGCATCTCAGGCAAATAATCAGATTGGACAGCTAAGCGGGGGTCTGTATGGTCAGAACGGTTATTATAACAGCTATTATAGCGGATCGTTATATAACAGTTACTTTTAGAATGCGTAAGAAAAAAGCTCAGAGTTGTGTGAAGGCATGCTCTGAGTTTTTTTAATAATAAAGAAAATAAAAATAAGAGGAGGGTATGATTATGTCAGATACAAGGGTATATGTATTGAACGGAACCGATATGCAGACGGTTGCAGAGCGGGTAGAGGCATTTTTGAAAGAAGAAAAAAACATGGAGGTGCAGGGAGTTCCATCCGGTGAAAGCTATCTGATACAGGCAACACAGAAGGATACTCTGCGAACGATTGCCGGCATGAAGCTGGCGACAACCGTACAGATGACAGTGTCGGGAGATAATTTGAATGTAACGATAGGAGAAGGACAGTGGGCAGATAAGCTGGGAGCCGGAGCAGTCGGACTGTTTATCGCATGGCCACTGGCAGTAACAGCAGGAATCGGTGCCTATAAGCAGAAGAAGCTGCCGGAAGAGATTCTGAATCTGATCGGACAGGTCTTGATGAATCCGGGTCAGCCGGTTGTTACACCGGTAGCACCGACAGTAGCTTCAACAGCACCCGCAACACCGACAGCGGCAGCACCGGGGCAGGGGACTCCACAGGCGACAGCTGCGGCACAGACGCAGGTGTGCCCGCAGTGTCAGGCACAGGTTCCGGCAGGTGCGAAGTTCTGCAATAACTGTGGAGCAAAGCTGATTACTGTATGCCCGGAATGTGGAGCCAACGTTCGACCGGGCAGTAAGTTCTGTTCAGAATGTGGGCATGCGTTACAGTAATCGATAGTAGTTACAGAGAGTGTGTGCAAAGGATAAAGAGAATGTGTCAGGATGAAGGATACGATTAGAAACCAACTGATGGAGCTTCAGGATACGGAGTATCGGGAGTTTCACAGCCGTTTGATACCCAATATTGATAAGGAACGTGTGATCGGAATACGGACGCCGGTACTGCGAGTCTTTGCGAAGCAGATTGCGGGAACCGGGGAGGCAGAGCGATTTCTGGCTGAACTTCCGCACAGATACTATGAAGAGAATCATCTGCATATGATATTGATTACTTCTATAAAGGACTATGATCGATGTCTGGAAGAACTTCAGAAGTTTCTGCCTTATGTGGATAACTGGGCAACCTGTGATCTGCCGGAACCCAAATGCTTTGCCAAGAATAAGGAAAAACTGCTTCCGGAGATTAAAGGCTGGATCGCATCGGCAGAACCCTATACGAAACGATATGGAATCGGAATGTTGATGCGGCTGTATCTGGATGCAGACTTCCGCCCGGAGTATCCGGAGCTGGTAGCGAGTGTTTCATCAGAGGAATACTATGTAAATATGATGATTGCATGGTACTTTGCCACTGCACTTGCAAAGCAGTGGGAGACCGTCATTCCCTATATAGAGAATCGATGTCTATCCGAGTGGGTACATCGAAAGACCATCCGGAAGGCAATCGAGAGTTATCGGATCACGGATGAGCAAAAGCAATATCTGAGAACATTACGATGAATACGATAGAGAATATTGGAGGTTTAAGCAGCATGGCAGAGAGGCGGATTCGAAAGCATATCCTGTTCTACGGACGGGTGCAGGGTGTTGGTTTCCGATATTATGCAGTTAATAAGGCAAACCAACTGGGACTTACCGGCTGGGTTCGGAATCTGTATGATGGCAGCGTGGAAATGGAGGTACAGGGAGAAGAGGCATTGATTGATCAACTGGTGATATTCCTTCAGGAACGCACCTATATCTGGATCGAGAAGTTAGATACCAGAACCATACCGCCGGAAGAAGAATATGGGTTTGCAGAGAAATAAGTATAGAACATATAAGGAGAACGAATATGAAGTTAAGAAATCAGGTTGGAGCAGGCGAACAGATTATCTGGGAAGGCAGGAAAGGAACAAAAGTATCTATATTGGAAGGCATCTTTAATCCAATGCTCATTTTTGCAGCAATCTGGCTCCTGTTTGACATGGTGTTTATCATAGCGTCCTTTGGCAGTATGTTTATGGCGGGAGAGCGGCTTCAAGGGGGCAATATTCTATATGCCGGGGGAATGGTTGCGTTCTTCCTGATTCACCTGATGCCGGTCTGGCTCTATCTGTTTGGTGTATTGACCGCCGGTCTGAAGGCAAAGCATACAGAGTATCTGATTACGGATAAGGGGATTTATATTCAGTCCGGAATCTTCACGACGACAACCGAGATGAAGCCGTTTGCGGATCTGTCGCATGTAACGGTTCGACAGGGAATCTTTGATAAAATGTGTGGAACCGGAGATGTGATAACGGTATGCAATCATGTTTCTACAACCTCCAATGGGCATAGCCATGGAATGAATATTGAGAACATAACGGATTATGAGCGGGTATTTAATATCGTAAAAGAGTATCAGGAGGCGATTTACTCCGATACAATGTACCCAAATGATCTGCGACCGAGAGAGAATCACGGATATAATACGAGGTATGTCAGTGGACAGGGGACATTTCGTCAGTAAATTGATAAAAATACAGCAAAAGATATAAAAACAGAGGTGCAAAATATGAATATTGTGGTACGGGCATATACGGAGGCAGATCTTTCGGATATGATCGAGATCTGGAATGAGGTTGTAGAAGACGGAGTGGCGTTCCCACAGGAGGAACCGCTGACCGAGACGACCGGAAGGACATTCTTTGCTGAGCAGACTTACAGTGCAGTGGCAGAGGATACCGATACAGGATGTATCTATGGACTTTATATTCTGCATCCGAACAATGTAGGCAGATGTGGACATATCTGCAATGCCAGCTATGCGGTCCGCAGGGATACGAGAGGGCTGCATATCGGCGAGAAGCTGGTGACAGACTGCTTAAAGCAGGGAAGAGGGCATGGCTATCGGGTACTACAGTTTAATGCTGTGGTAGCCAGCAATACTCATGCAAGACACCTGTATGAACGGTTAGGATTTGTACAACTGGGTGTGATTCCCGGAGGCTTTCGTATGAAGGACGGACATTATGAGGATATCTGCCCATATTACCATGAATTATAAAGGTGCAACTACCGGTTGACAAATTGTCGGTGATACTTTCTGGTACGCAACCGTAGAAATGGATATGATCCTTTCATAAAGCAAAGCCGGAAAATGGCAGAATGGAGGAGCATATGATATTAGCAGATAAGATTATGGATCTGAGAAAGAGGAATGGTTGGTCGCAGGAGGAACTGGCAGAGAAGCTGGGTGTGAGCCGGCAGTCCATATCGAAGTATGAGGGTGCACAGTCAGTACCGGATCTGGATAAGCTGCTGAAGCTGAGTGAGATATTTGGCGTATCGACAGATTATCTGTTAAAGGATGAACTGGAGATGGAAGAATATGTATCAGATCATGCAGCAGAAGACTATGGGGAGGCAGAAAGCCCACATAAGAAAGTGACGATGGAAATGGCGAATGAATTCTTACAGCTCCGGTGGAACGGTGCGGTACAACTGGCATTTGCGACACTACTGTGCATTCTGTCACCGGTTACACTGATCTTGTTAGGGGCGTATAGTGAAATGCCGGATGGCAGGATCCGTGAGGAGGTAGCAGGCGGTGTCGGGCTATGCATCCTGATGCTTATGGTTGTAGTGGCAGTAGCAATCTTTATTACAAATGCTATGAAACAGAAAAAGTACGCATTCTTACAGGAAGAGGAATTTGAGACGGAATATGGTGTCGCCGGGATGGTGAAGGAGCGAAAAGAACGTTTTCAGCCGATCCATACGCGATGGAATGTAATCGGAGCTGTTCTGTGTAGCGGTTCTGTGATTCCGTTATTTGCGGGAATTGCGGTCTTTCAGCAGGATCTTTATATCGTGTATATGCTGGGAATTATGTTCTGCATGATAGCAGCAGGAGTATTTTTCTTTATTCTGGCAGGCAGTCGGATGGATGCATTCAATCAACTTCTGGAAGAAGAGGACTTTACCAGAAAGAATAAAAAGATCAGTGTAAAAACAGGGAAGTATAGTACGATATACTGGCTGACAGCAACGGCTGTTTTTCTGGTGGTCAGCTTCCTGACAGATGGATGGGATAAGAGCTGGATCATCTGGGCAGTTGCAGGGGTACTGTTCCCGATCTATCGAATCATCGTGGTAAATGCGAAAAAATAAACTGGAGGAGTAAAACCATGCCTGAATTAAGCAAACGAGTGGGAACATTTACGGATTCTGTGATTCGGAGGATGACAAGAATCAGTGATGCGTATGGAGCAATTAATCTGTCACAGGGCTTTCCTGATTTTGATCCGCCGAAGGAAATGATGGATGCACTTGCAGTGGCTGCATACAAGGGCCCACATCAGTATTCTGTGACCTTTGGTGCACAGAACTTTCGGGAGGCTCTGGCTGAAAAGCAGGGAAAAGCAATCAACAGAACGATCGATCCGAATAAGGAAATCGTAGTCACCTGTGGCGGAACAGAGGCTATGATGTGTGCGATGATGACGATCTGCAATCCCGGTGATAAGGTGATGGTGTTCTCTCCGTTTTATGAAAACTATGGAGCTGATGCGATCCTTTCAGGAGCGGATCCCATCTATATACCACTTGTTCCGCCGGAATATGAGTTTGATATCCGCCTTGTTGAGCAGGGGTTTCGGGACGGAGCAAAGGCCATTATTATCTGCAATCCATCGAATCCGTGCGGAAAGGTTTTCCGGGAAGAGGAACTGATGGCGATAGGAGAACTGGCTATAAAATATGATGCGTTTGTGGTGACAGATGAGGTCTATGAGCATCTGGTGTATGCACCGAACAGGCATGTATGTATGGCTGCTCTTCCGGGTATGTATGAGCATACGATTACCTGTAATTCACTGTCCAAAACCTATTCGATCACGGGATGGCGACTGGGGTATCTGATCGGACCGGAAACCGTTATCGAGGCAGCAAAAAAGGTTCATGACTTCCTCACAGTAGGAGCTGCGGCACCGCTTCAGGAAGCAGCGGCTGTGGGCTTGCGATTCTCAGAGGAGTATTATAAAAGACTACTTGCAATCTATACGGAGAAGAGAGACTATTTTCTGAACGGTCTGGATCGGATTGGTTTAAAACACAATGTGCCACAGGGAACCTACTTTATACTGATTGATATTTCCGAGTTTCTGGAACAGCCACAGTTTCAGGGATATACAGATCTGGAATTCTGTGAATGGATGATAAAAAATATAGGAGTGGCGGCTGTTCCGGGATCCAGCTTCTTCAAAGAAGATGTGAATAACCTGATCCGGTTACATTTTGCACGAAAGAAAGAAACGCTGGATGAAGCACTGCGTCGGCTGGAAAAGCTAAAAACAGTCCAGTAGTATGTCGGCAAAGTTCCGAATATATTCATCAGCGTTACTTTTTTTCTCAAAAGTGCAGTATGTCTTTTGGAAAGAGTGACCATTATGAACCATTGAAGCCACAATAGTAACGCAAAAGGAAAGGAGACGCACAATGAATAAATGTTATCCACGTCCGCACGACAAACAGATCATTTACTTAAAGGATGTCATTACCGGACCGAATATCGAGGTTGGCGATTATACGATATACAATGATTTTGTACATGATCCGCGCGATTTTGAGAAAAACAATGTGCTTTACCACTATCCGGTCAATGGTGACAAACTGGTTATCGGCAAGTTTTGTTCGATTGCCTGTGGAGTAAAATTCCTGTTCACAAGCGGAAATCATTCTCTGAAATCACTGTCAACATATACTTTTCCGATCTTCTTTGATGAGTGGGGACTGGATGCGAAAAACATTCGCGATGCATGGGATAACAAAGGGGATATCATTATCGGCAATGATGTCTGGATCGGCTATGAGGCTGTGATTCTGTCGGGTGTAAAAATAGGGGATGGTGCAATCATCGGGACTCGTTCGGTTGTTACAAAGGATGTGCCGCCCTATACCATTGTCGGGGGTGTTCCGGCAAAAACCATCCGCAAGCGGTTTGAGGACGCCACGATAGAGAAGTTGGAAGCTCTGCGCTGGTGGGATTGGGAGGAAGAAAAAATCAAACGCAGTATCCCTGCTATCCAGTCCGGCGATATTACAGCGTTAGAGAACCGGCAGTGAAGTTAAAAAGAAACTGGCTTTTCCGGAACACTAAACGTAGAGATACTAATAAATTTCATAGTAACTTCAAAAAAGATTGCCTTTAAGCTATAATGAAACCAATAAATAGTTTGAAGGTGATTTTTTATGGCGAAATATAAGAAAAAGCTAGAGGACGATATACGCTGCCCGCTGGAATATGGTCTGACAATCTTTGGCGGAAAATGGAAGTCTCGTATCATATGTGTACTGTCTGCAAATAAAAAACTGCGCTATAGTGAGATTCGGAAAGAGATGTATAACATCACCGATGCGGTTTTAGCGGCGACATTAAAGGACTTGATAGAAGACGGAATCATTGATAGAATGTCATATAATGAGATTCCGCCCAGAGTGGAATATGCACTGACTGAAAAAGGAGAATCGGTGGTGCCTATTTTGCAGAGCATTTGTGAATGGTCAGACATTTTTTTCAAAGAGGATGGAGAAAATGAAATGGTGCAGTGTCAGAAATGTGATCATCGTAGATAAGGAAAAATTATGTTCAGATATACAGAGGAAAAGATATTTACACAGGAACAGGTACAGCAGCTGTTTTTATCCGTTAACTGGATTTCCGGTAATTATCCGGAACGGTTGTATAAGGCGCTTATGCATTCATCGACAGTACTTACTGTTTGGGATGGTGAAACGCTGGTTGGGCTTGCAAGAGTGCTGGATGATACTGAGATGTTGGCGCAGATACATTATGTGCTTGTACGACCGGATTATCAGGGAAAGGGAATTGCCGGCAAAATGATTGAATATATAAAAGAGAAATATAAGAATTTTCTGTATATTGAGGGGATGCCGGAGGATAAAAACAACGTACCGTTTTATGAGAAGCATGGATTCTCCGTCATGGAGCATGGTGCTGCAATTCAGATTTGTAATCTGGATAATCAGTAATATAATAATTAGGTTACGAAAATAGAAACAGCTTTTTGGGGCTTGACTTTTTAAAAAACGAAAAATATAATAATTTACGAACGAGTAGCAAACTAGCGTAAATCCAGTTTTGCTACTCGTTTTTTTATGCAAAAAAGGAGGATTCAGTTAAAATGGCAGAAAGCAATAAAATGAAGGAAATGCCGGTAAATAAGCTCATGGTGCAGATGGGAATACCTATGATCCTATCTATGGCATTACAGGCGGTCTATAATATCGTAGACAGTGCCTTTGTCGGAAATATGAAAGTGGGAAGCGAGGCTGCGCTGAATGCACTTACACTGGTATTTCCGGTTCAGATGCTGATGGTGGCAGTTGGAATCGGTACCGGTGTGGGAACCAATGCACTTCTTGCGAGGACACTCGGAGAGGGGGATCATAAACGGGCGGCAAAGGTTGCCGGAAACAGTCTGTTCTTAGGTGTGATTATTTATATGGTATGTCTGCTTTTTGGTGTTTTTGGAGTGAAAGCATACATTTCATCGCAGACAGTAGATCCGGAAGTGATTTCGATGGGGACAAATTATCTTAGAATATGTTGTATTCTCTCATTTGGAATCATCTTCTTTTCGTTGTTTGAAAAGCTGCTGCAGGCAACTGGGCGTTCCCTTTATTCTACCATCGGACAGATTGTGGGAGCTGTGATAAATATCATTCTGGATCCGATCATGATCTATGGGCTCGGTCCTGTTCCGGAAATGGGAGTGGAGGGTGCTGCTTATGCCACGGTAATTGGTCAGATCGTGTCAGCAGTAGTATTACTCATGTTCCATCTGAAGCTGAATAGGGAGTTTGAACATGGAGGAAAGTACATAAAACCAAGTGGTGAAATTATAAAGAAAATCTATTCCATTGGTCTGCCTGCAATCATTGCACAGGCACTGATGTCTATCATGGTGTATGTTATGAATCTTATTCTGAAGTTCAGCCCGGCGGCACAGACGGCATATGGATTGTTCTACAAGGTGCAGCAGTTTGTATTATTTCTGGCGTTCGGCCTGAGAGATGCAATCACGCCAATCATAGCGTTTGCATACGGCATGGGAAGCAAAAAGCGGATAAAAGATGGAATCCGATACGGACTGCTCTATACAGCGGTACTGATGATTTTGGGAATTCTGATTACAGAATTATTCCCGGATGCCTTTGCAACATTGTTTAATGCAGGGCAGTCCAGAGTGTATTTCATTGGAGCGATGAGGATTATTTCAATTAGTTTTATTTTCGCGGGAATCAATGTGGCATATCAGGGTGTCTATCAGGCATTGGATGGAGGACTCGAATCGCTGGTGATTTCCCTGCTCCGGCAACTTGTACTCATATTGCCGCTGGCGGGAATCTTCTCCGTCTTTGTAAGGAATGGTCAGAGCAGTGTCTCCCTGATCTGGTGGGCATTTCCGATAACGGAAATGATCGCCTGTCTGGTAGGATATGTATTCCTAAAGAGAATCCGAAAGACCAGAGTGGAATGTTAAATAAACTCCTCATTGAAAAAGAGTGGTATGATAGTGTTCTTCTAAGAAATGAATGTGTTGGGATACCGCCGGTTGTGTGATGTTTAGCTGTTTGGCGGCGATCGGACTAAACAGTAATGTGATACAGCTTATAAAAACAGGTGGAAAGCCAATGATCGTGGGAGCTTCCTGCTGGTGCGGTATTACGATAGTAAGTCTTATTATGCAGCATGTAATGAAGATCTGGTAATCTTTTTCATTTTGTGGTATAATATAACAAAATGTTGATACGGCATACATTTTAATAATACAAAATGTTGATTGATTGTACATTTTGAATATGCAAAATGTTGATATGAGGTGTATTATGCTAAAAAGAAAGGTTACAGCTTTTATTGAAAACTGGGTTAATACAAAGGATAAAAAATGTCTTGTTGTTCAGGGAGCCAGACAAACGGGAAAAACATATATAATAGAACGTTTTGCAGAAGAGCACTACGAGGAGCTTGTTGAAATCAACTTTAAGCAGATACCTTCTGCAATGGATATTTTCGCCGGAGATCTTACGGTAGACAATATGGTGATGGCTATGCGTTTCCGTTTCCCGGAAAAGAAAATTATTCCCGGAAAAACTTTGATTTTTCTGGATGAGATTCAGGAATGTCAGGAAGCAATAACATCCCTTAAGTTTTGGGCCATAGACAATCGGTATGATGTTATTACATCAGGATCACTTCTTGGAATTGACTATAAACGTGCATCTTCCTATCCTATTGGATATGTTGATTATCTGAGAATGTATGGGATAGATTTCGAAGAATTTCTTTGGGGAATGGGGATTTCTGAGAATATGATAGGAAATCTTTGCAGTTATCTGCATTCAAAGACTGTGATACCTGAGGCAATTAATTCTCAGATGCTTAGTTATTATCGGCAGTATATTGCAATAGGTGGTATGCCGGAGGCGGTACAGAAATATATAGATACAAGGGATTTCCGAGAGGTCGACAAGATTCAGCGGAGTCTTTTGCAAGGCTATCAATATGATATAGCACACTATGCAACTGCCGAAGAAAAGGTAAAAGCCGAGAAATGTTATCTTTCGCTTGCAAAGCAGTTGCTGGATAAAGAGAATCATAAGTTCCAGTATAAAGAAGTTGAGTATGGCGGAAGAGCACAAAAATATTATTCAAGTATCGAATGGCTGCTTCGTGCAGATATGGTACATTTAAGCAAGCTTGTGACAGATGTTAGATTTGATTTGGATGATTATTCAAGAGATGACTTTTTTAGAGCGTACACAACGGATTTATCCCTTCTGATGGCGATGAAAGATTTCTCGATAAAGCAACATATTATAGAAAATACATTAGCGGGAAATTCAAAGGGAGGTATATATGAATGTGCAATAGCAGATGCTCTTTATAAGAAAGGCTATCAGTTATATTTCTATAAAAATGAGACCACAAGAAGAGAAATTGATATTATTATCCAAATGGATGGAGTCGTGATTCCGATCGAAGTTAAAAGCGGAAATACACGGGCAAATTCTTTGAAAGCACTTTTGAAGAATAATAGAAATATTTCGTGCGGATATAAGTTTATTGATGGCAATATAGGTGTGAATGAAGATGGTATAATTACGTTGCCGTTGTATATGATTGCGTTTGCCTTTTAAATTGCAATGACAAGCTGCATACAGTTTATCCCTCTCTCAGTGACGGCATAGCACGGGTTGTTCGGATGGATTAGAAGTTCTACAGTTGTTCCAGTCTGGAACTTCCGGTTCTCAGCATCCGAATAACCTGTGCTGATGCACGCCTTAATTTCTCTTCCAATAAACGGAATATGAATTGTCACCCCGTATATTCATAATGATCTCACCATCTGAAAGGGTCATATGGATATCATGCTGAAGATTACCGATATCACTGATATAGGTTCCGGTTATTTCTCCGTTTTCATTTACATAGGTTCCGATTCCACCATTTCCTATACCCAGGTACCATGAGAAGTTACTGTCATCATTAAATGTGAGGGTACTGTCAACCATATGGATGCCGGATCCAAATTCTGTGTTTAATGGAGTCTCATTATTTGCATCCGTCATATCCCAGTCGAGTACCCAGTCGCCGATGATGTCATTTGTCGGCTGCTGTTCATCTGCCGGCGCTTCGGTAGTTGTGGTAGCGGCTTCCGTTGTGGTTGTTGTATCATTCTGATTTGTTTCCGTTTCTGTAATGAGTGTATCTTGAACGGAGTCTTTTGCCTGCTCCTTAGAAGAACATCCGGTCAGACTCAGGGTTGTGCTGAGCATACTGATACATAAAACTGCTATAATTTTACGTTTCATTTTTACACCTCATCTCATTTGTTTTATTGTATAAAATCTAACACGGAATCATCGGTTATTCAATGATTATTCTTGATTTTATAAGGAAGAGTCATTAATATCAAATGTAACATATGGAGGACATTTATGGATATAAAACCAAACTTTTATGATGAATTTCATTGCATTGCAGATCAATGCAGTATGACCTGCTGTATGCAGTGGAAAATCGCTGTAGATGAGAAGACCGTTTCAAAGTGGAAGGGGACTTCTTTGGATGGAAAAAAACTGGATGCAAGTGTCCGGAAAAATGGCAGGGAAGGAATCATAAAGCTGGATAAGCGGGGGTATTGTCCATATCTGAAGGAAGGATTGTGCAGACTTGTGACAACCTTTGGAGAAGATATGCTTTCCGAGACCTGTCATACATTTCCGCGGGAAATCCACGAGTTTGACGATCGGAGAGAACTTTCGCTGGTGTCCTGCTGCCCGGCAGTGATTGATTTCTTACACAATAGCGATGAACTTACATTCCGGAATCTAAGAGAGAGCAGTGGGGATATATATTATATGATCCGAAATCTTATGATGGATATTGTGGGAAACAGGGAGCACGATATTCATTCCGCTCTTTTAATGGCATTTTATATATTGCTTGATCTGTACGAAAAAGAAGAAATTACGCCGGCTGATATCGCCGAATATAATAGGCCTGATAACCGGAGGGAGATCTATTTTGCCATACAGGATATAACAATCGCAGAAGAGGACTGTCTGAAGGAGAATAATGAACTGTGGCTGGATATTGCATATAATTACAGAAAAGAGGGCTTGTACACCGATTATATAGAGGAGGTCTCCCGGTTAGCAGAGGATATTCTTGAAAATAATACAGACATGCATATGGATGCGTTCAAGAAAGAACTTTCTGCCTATGAGCCGCTTTTTAGGAAGTATCTTGTATCGGAGATATTTACCAATATGCTGATACCGGATTTGGATCTTGAGGCTATGGTCGTGATGTTTCAATGGATCTGTATGGAATATGCCGTTATACGGCAGGGGATTTTTCTAAAGTGGTTTAGTTGTTATAATGCTAACAATGCACGACCACTGTCCTATGATACGGTACGGGATTATATCGTTGTGATAGCGAGAATGACAGGATATGCTCAGGACGATATCTACGAATATATGGAAAACAGCTTTCAGGATATCCTGTGGGAATGGTCATATCTCTGGCTGATTATGGGCGGATTTGTTCGATGATATCCCAAAGAAATAAATCGGTTGACATTTCAAAAATATTAATATATAATCCTAATTAAGAATCAGTCTTAATAAGGAGGAGAAATGGAAAGAAGAAACACCATTCAGAAAGATCTTGTTCTTAAAACAGTGCAGGAATTAAAGCGACATTTAACTGCTGACGAGGTGTATGAATTCATAAAGAAAGAGCATCCTACGATAGGAAGAGGAACTGTGTATAGGAATCTGAAGATTCTGGTAGAGGAAGGTGCCATACGAAAGGTAGAGGTGACGGATGGTTCGGATCGTTTCGATTTTACATTGAAGGATCATTACCATGTCAAATGTGTGAAATGCGGAGACATATTTGATGTCGACATGGAACAGCTACCGGATCTGAAAGCGAAGATTCGTGATACACATGGAATGGAATTTTTAGGATATGACATCTTTTTTAAGGGAATCTGCCCGGCATGCAGAGCAACAGAAGGATAGGAAAGAAAATGGAGGTAAAAGGAATGGAAACAAACAAGTATGCAGGAACACAGACGGAGAAAAACTTGCAGGAGGCATTTGCGGGAGAATCACAGGCAAGAAATAAATACACGTATTTTGCTTCGGTAGCAAAGAAGGAAGGATATGAGCAGATGTCTGCAATATTCCTTAAGACTGCTGACAATGAAAAAGAGCATGCAAAGATGTGGTTCAAAGAATTGGCAGGCATCGGAGATACAAAGGCGAATCTTGCGGCTGCCGCAGAAGGTGAGAACTATGAATGGACCGATATGTACGAGGAATTTGCCAAGACGGCAGACGAAGAAGGATTTCCGGAGCTTGCAGCCAAATTCAGAGCGGTAGGTGAGATCGAGAAGCACCATGAGGAACGATATCGTGCACTGCTTAGGAATATTGAGACCGCACAGGTATTTGAAAAGAGTGAGGTAAAGGTCTGGGAGTGCCGCAACTGCGGACATATCGTAGTCGGCACAAAAGCACCGGAGGTATGTCCGGTATGCAATCATCCACAGAGCTACTTTGAGGTGCATGCGGAGAATTATTAAAAAGATGATCTGAAACAAATTAGGGAACCCATTGTAAAGATGATAATTACAGGGGTTCCCTGTGATAAAATCCAAGATATGGTAAAGGAGACGAAACGATATGACAGAACAGGAAAAGATGCTGGCGGGAAAACTCTATGACCCCACGGATGAAGTTCTGAGCCGGTTGCGCATGAAGGCACATCGACTTAGTCAGGACTATAATCGGCTATACGATGATGAAGAAGCGGAACGGGTGCGGATTCTGAAGGAATTGCTTCCAAACTGCGGAACGGGTTCCTATCTGCAGGGACCGATTTACTTTGATTATGGAGTATTTACCAGTATAGGTAAGAACTCTTTTGCAAACTTTAACTTTACGGTACTGGATACTTGTCCGGTCAGAATCGGAGATAATGTATTTTTTGGACCGAACTGTACATTGGCGACACCGATGCATCCATTGCGGTATCAAGAGCGGAACATGAAGCGAAAGCCGGATGGAACCCTATATGATGACGAATATGGACGGCCGATTACGATTGAATCCAACTGTTGGATCGCCAGTAATGTCGTGGTGGTCGGAGGTGTTACTATAGGCGAAGGTAGTGTGATCGGGGCAGGTAGTGTAGTGACGAAAGATATTCCTCCGCATTCACTGGCAGTGGGGAATCCATGTAAGGTGATTCGTCGGATAACAGAAGCAGATGCTATGAAATGATGGTGTTGGTTGTTATATTCTAAAAGATAGTGAGAGATAGCGGTTTATCACCTTTTATGTGGGGGTGTGGTAGCCGTTATTTTTTTCGGAAAATTCCCTTGACAGAAATGATTTGATATAGTAACATAACGGTGTTATGTTGCGAGGAAGAAATAAAATGAGGTATCAGTATGAAGAATGATCGCGAGACAAAAGAGCGTCTTCTTATATGTGCCAGAGAGGAATTTTTGGAAAAAGGATATCAAAAGGCTTCTCTGCGGACGATATGTAAGAATGCAGGAGTGACAACGGGTGCACTGTACTTTTTCTTTCAGGACAAAGAGGATTTATTTGCGGCGATTGTTCAGCCGACACTGGATCAGATCCGGACGATGGCGGCACAGCATGTGCGACAGGAACTGATGATGCTGCAGAATCTTCCCGGGGCGGATGAGGATAACATGCACGATGATCATAATGCGACAGAACAGATCTTACATGTGCTATATAAGAATTATGATATCTGCCAGATGCTTTTGACAAACAGTCAGGGCTCCCGATACGAGAACTGTCTGGATGAATTCGTCGATTTGTTTGAGAAGGGACAGCGGGCACTGGCGGATGAACAGGCAAAGCAGTTGGGAATACAGCCGCCGGATGATTATATCATACACTGGGTGATTCATATAGAGCTGGATGCCTATGTACACGTTCTGCTTCATGAGCGGGATGAGGAAACGGCATTGAAGTACATGGATCAGGTACTGGACTATCTGCTGGCCGGTTGGAGTGCGTTATTTCAGAAGAAGTAAAGAATAAAAAATCAAAGGCTATGTTCAAATATTTGGACATAGCTAAATTACATAACAAAACATAACACTGTTATGTTGGCGAAAAACAGGAGGAAAGAGAATCATGTATGTTCAGGTATCAGATGTGAAGAAGAGTTATGGAGAAGGAGGAAGCTATATCCAGGTACTAAAGGGGATATCGGTAGGTGTGAATCAGGGAGATATGTGTGTGATACAGGGAACCAGTGGATCCGGCAAATCAACCCTGCTAAACTGTATCGGCGGACTGGATACTGTGGATTCCGGATCGATTCAGGTAGATGGAAAAGAGATGGTTGGCTTAAAGCCGGAAGCACTTTCGGACTATCGGCGGGATTATCTGGGCTTTATCTTCCAGTTCTATAATTTGGTTCCGAATCTGACCGTTCGTGAGAATATACAGGTGTGCGAGTATCTGACAGGGCAGCCGTTAGACATGGATGAACTGCTGGAGATACTGGGACTTACAGAGCATCAGAATAAGTTTCCATCCCAGTTATCCGGTGGACAACAGCAACGTTGTGCGATCGCCAGAGCATTAATTAAGAATCCGAAGCTTCTGCTTTGTGATGAACCGACGGGTGCATTGGACTCGAAGACATCCAGAGATATTCTGGTGTTACTGGAGAAGATCAATGCACAGTATGGAACAACCATGCTGATCGTTACTCATAATAATGCGATTAAGGATATGGTGGATCAGGTAATTATCTTAAAGGATGGATTAATTCGGCGGAATTATCGGAATGAAACGAAGATACCGGCAGCAGAATTGGAGGACTTATAAGATGCAGAAAGTACTACAAAAGCGGATACTACGGGATTTAAAGAAAAATATAGCACGATATCTGGCGTTGGGCTTCCTGATCATCTTAAGTATGTATATGGTTGTCAGTATGATCGCCGCAGCAGAAACGATCATCCGCGGATCCCTGCGAGAGGATCAGGCGTCGCAGGTTGAGGATGGAGAATTTTCACTCTTTGTGCCTATGACAGATGCAGAGTGGCGGTCGTTGGAGGCAAAGGGCATTACCCTGCAGAAACAGTTCTTTCTGGACTACACGGTAGATACGGATAAAACCCTGCGTTTGTTTCAAAACAGAGATCAGATCAACCGGATCATGATCGCAGAAGGTCGTTTGGCAGAGGCGGAGGACGAAGTCGTTCTGGAACGCAGATATGCAGAGATTAATGGGATCCAGCCGGGGGATGAGATCAAGATCGGTGGAAGAGAGCTGACCGTGACCGGAATCGGATGTGTGGCAGACTATGATTCTCCGCTAAAGTCTCTGGGCGATACCGGGTGTGACAGTGAGCACTTTGGTCTGGCATTCGTAACAGCAGATGTCTATGCACAGATGCGAAAAGAAGGAAAAAGTACGAAGTCAGAGGAATACTACTATGCATATCTGTTAAATGACAGTATGACACAGGAGGAATTAAAGGAGGAATTAAAGAATCTGGAATTTTCTGCAGATGATGTAAATGATTCCTATTTTCAGGAATATTGGGATCGTACATTGGGAAGAGAAGACGATCTGAGGAATGGAATTCAGGATCTGTTAGATGGAGCCAAGGAGCTTCAGGACGGGCTGGAGGAGCTGCATTCTCAGTTAAAGGAACTTGGGAGATTCGCAGATGGAGTAGATGAGTATACCGATGGGGTACAGGAGGCGGCAGACGGTGCCGATGAAGTCCGGGACGGCGTTCAGGAGCTGAAGAATGATACGGATGATATACTGGATGAGATCTTTGATACGGATGCGGGGAATCTGGTAGCCTTTATCAAGGCAGGTGATAATGTCCGGATTCAGGCAGCGTCCGGCGATCAGGAGCTGTATCGGAGCGTGGGTACGATCGCAGGTGGCATTATTCTGGTTCTGATATCCTATGTCTTATCTGTATTTGTAGTACATTCCATCGATCAGGAGGCATCGGTGATCGGGGCTCTTTACGCACTGGGTGTAAAGAAGCGGGATCTGATGCGGCATTATGTTATGTTGCCGACCGGTATAGCAGCAGTATCCGGCGTGATCGGAACCCTGATCGGATATAGTGCACTTGGAGTCCGGGTACAGATGCAGGACTGCTATAATTATTATTCATTACCGGATCTGAATCCGATCGTTATGCCATATCTGGTGATTTACGGTGTTGTGCTGCCGCCATTGATCTGTTGGGCAGTTACCAGTCTGGTCATTAACAAGCGGTTATCCCGCCCGGTACTGACATTGATCAAGAATGAACAGACCGCCAGTCGAGGCAAGGATATTCCGTTAAAGCACATGAAGTTCCTGCGGCTGTTCAAACTTCGTCAGATCATGCGGGAGAGAAGAACCGCATTTGCCGTCGTATTCGGAATGTTTGTCAGTCTCTTAATCGCGATTATGGCACTGCAGATCTTTGTATACTGCGATGCTGTCCGGGTACAGTATCCGGAAGATACAAAGTATGAGTACATGTATACATACAAGTATCCGTCAGAGGATCCGCCGGAGGGAGGGTATGAGGCCTATGCAAAGACGCTGAAAAAGGAGATCTATGGATATAACTTTGATGTGACGGTTATGGGTATCACCGATGACAATCCGTTCTTTGGTGTAGAACTGGAGGATACCTCCAGCCGGGTGGTGATCAGTTCTTCCATTTCCTATAAGTATGGGTTGGGCGTAGGTGATGTAATTACCCTGAAGGATGAAGAAGAGGATAAGCTGTATTCGTTCGAGATATCAGATATTACACAGTATGCACCGAGCTTCATGGTATTTATGCCATATGATAAGGCACTGGAGCTCTTCGGAGAACCGGATGATTACTATAATGTAGTATTTTCCGATCATGACCTGAAGATCCCGTCCGGACGGTTATATTCCACGGTTACAAAGGCAGATGTAGAGAAGGCAGCAGGAATCTTTGTCAAGCAGATGCAGGGAATGATCGTCACGCTGGGTGGAGTTTCCGTTGTAATCTTTGCAATCGTACTGTACCTGATGATGAAGGTTATGATAGACCGGTCGGCATTCAGTATCTCGCTGATCAAGGTATTCGGTTACCGGGATAAGGAGCTGAAGAAGATGTATCTGGATGGAAACTTCTATGTGATTGCACTGGGAGCCTTGATTTCCGTTCCACTGGGAAAGGTGATTATGGATGCAATCTACGAGCCGGCATTCGTACCGAATGTGGCGTGTGGTGTCGATAAGTCCTTCCCATTCTGGATGTATCTGGCGATTTTTGCGGTAGTGCTCGTTTTGTATTTTATTATTAATCATCTTCTGGTTCGAAAGATCCGCAAGATGGCACCGACCGAGGTACTAAAGAATCGCGAATAAGTATATAGAAAGCAGAACATGCGGAAGCAGATGCTGTCTCGGAATTTAAGGTTGCGGGACAGTGTCTGTGTGCGTTATACTGGATGCATATAGTTAAACAGTGGAGGAAAAAAAGATGGACATGAATATTGTGTGCTTAGACTTAGAAGGCGTATTGGTACCGGAGATCTGGATCGCATTTGCAGAGGCCAGTGGGATCCCGGAGTTGAAGAGAACGACGCGTGACGAGCCGGATTATGAGAAGCTGATGAACTGGAGAATCGGGATTCTAAAGGAGCATGGTCTTGGCCTGAAGGAGATTCAGGAAACGATCGCAAAGATTGATCCGATTCCGGGAGCGAAGGAATTCTTAGATGAGCTGAGAAGCATCACACAGGTTATTATTATCAGTGATACATTTACACAGTTTGCAGGCCCGCTGATGAAGAAGCTGGGTTGGCCGACTATCTTCTGCAACTCACTGGAGGTTGCACCGGATGGAGAGATTACCGGCTTTAAGATGCGGATCGAGAATTCGAAGCTTACGACCGTTAAGGCACTTCAGTCAATCGGGTATCAGACCATTGCCAGCGGTGACAGCCATAACGATCTTGGTATGATCCAGGCGAGCAAGGCCGGCTTCTTATTCAAGAGTACGGATCAGATCAAGAAAGATCATCCGGAGCTTCCGGCATATGAGACCTACGATGAACTGATGGCAGCGATTAAGGCAGCGTTATAAGATAGGCAGTGGGTGGTAAAGAATCAGGTACAGTATCGGAAGGTTTTGTCTGTAAGGATTCTTGCAAATATAAGACCTAAAGGCAGTGCCAGAATAATCAGCAGTGCAGAGGCGAGCCAAGAGGAGGCTGCCGACAGATCCATGGTTCCGAGGTTGTAAAACCATTTATACAGGTACAGTCCGGGTACCATGATCACGATGGAAGGTACTGTGATGGAGATTCGCGGATAGCCGGAGATGCCTTTCAGGGTAGAAGCAAGGATTCCGGCAACAAATGCACCGATAAAAGCGGCGACTGCCGGCGGCAGGCTGAGAAGATCAATCAGTTCCAGACGGAGAGTATTCGATACCGCACCGATAATGCCGGCAGCGGCAGCCAGTTTGACCGGGCTGTTAAACATAATGGAAAAGCCAAATACCCCGCAGAAGCTGGCAAGCAGTCGAAACAGGATCCATTGCCACAAAGGAAGGGTTAACGGAAGAAACGGAATCGGTTGAAGACCGAGAATCAGGGCAAGCAGCCAGGCCGTCATAGCAGCTCCCGTTATAATGATCAGGGAATACATCAGTCGTTCACTTCCGGAACGCATATCCAGCTTCGCAAAGTCTATTCCACTGGTGATAAACGGAAAGCCCGGAATAATGAACAGCATAGAGCAGATGTATCCGGCTTCATGCTGTAGGTTTACAGAAAACAGGAACTCCAGCAGCTTTAATAAAAGAGTATAAGAAAGACATGCGGCAGATACGGAAGAGATAATACATAAAAATAATGTAAAATGGTGCTTGGAAAGCTTGCATCGTACATAGTTTCCTATGCCGGCACCTACAAATGCACATAGCATCTCGATCGGACCACCACCGAGCAGAAATGTAAAGGCACCGCATGCCAATGCTGCGGCGATGGCTAAGGCGATAGGGGAGTACAGACCGTGGATGCGTTCAATTGCATCCAGAGTGGAGTGAATCTCTTCACAGCTTTGATGAACCTCGCGAGTAGAGAATTTGGAAACAAATCGTTCCAGTCGATTAAGCTGCGAGGTATTAACCCCAGTATTGGTCAGACATAGGGATTGACTGAAGTTGTTGGTACCGTCAAAGCAGGTGTAGTTAATAGACATAAGTCCGATATCGGCAGTACAGGTGATGTTCATGAGCTCCGATAGTTCATTCATGGAGCTTCGAACGCGCCAGGCACCGGTTCCACAGGAAAGCATCATGATGCCAACTCGTCCGACGATCGATGCCTTTTCCGGCAGACTTGCATCTGCGATAGGCGTTGCATCTGATTTCGTGGTATATTCATGCCAGAGAATATCCATATGATTTTTTTTGACTATGGGTTTGCTACCTGTGTGTTTCATAAGATCACCCTCTTTTTATTATAAATCCAGACTATCAGTGCCTGCTGTTTTTATCATTTCTTCACGACAGGATAGTACCAGACCATCTATAATACTAAGGTGCTGGAGCATTTTTGTCTCAAACTGATGGATCGGTAGAAGAACGCCGAGTTCATCAAAGGATTTGCCGGATCGGGTTCCGGTTTCCTGACCGTAGTATACAACTGCCGAATATGCGACCTCCTGGATTTCATGGTAGGTTGACCAGATGACATCATAGGCCTGTGCCTCTGTGAGGTTCAGTTTCTTTGTATCCGGCAGGGCATATAGAATAAGAATTCCTCGTTCTCTGTTTTCCTTTTTTTCAGAAATTGTAAGCCCGGATGTATAGTATCGAACAAGATCATAATCATCCGCTAAATACAGTTTTGAACGTGGAGCCGGATGATGTTGATTGTACATTTCCCGGAATTTTTTATATTCATGCTTTGTTACGACATCTGTTTTATCCGTTAGCAGATTTCCGTCTGCATCTGTGAGCAGAACCGGATTCTCTCCACATTTTCCGTGAAAACGTTTTGGAATCAGATAAGCATCCTTAAGAATATCAAACATACTGCGGTTACAAAGCTCAAGAAGCAAGGCACTGACATCTCCGTTTTTATAGGCGTGAAGCAGAACTTCGGCAAAGTGACGGGGATCCGGATCAGCAGATCGGTTGTCCTCGTTCAGGTGTTCATAAAAGGCTTCCATGAGCCGCTCACAGGCTTTATCCGAAGAGAGAATTCTGGAAAATATATTCTCTACAGCCTCTTCTCTTGGTAATACGAATGACATACAACCACCCCATTTCAAATTTCATTCTTGTCTTTATTACTTTTTTCTTTAAATGATTATAGTTTTATGTTAGAAATAAGTAAAAGATATCATTGATATGACAGAAATAATTATTTGATATACCAGAAGGGGAGACCAGAATAATGAATGTGAACTTCGAGTATTATAGGATATTTTATTATGTAGCAAAGTATGGAAATTTTACAAAGGCAGCTCACGCATTGGACAACAGCCAGCCCAATATTACGCGGGCGATGAACTGTCTGGAGGCCGAGGTGAATTGCCCGCTGTTTATCCGTACGAATCGGGGAGTTTGTCTCACACCGGAGGGAGAACGACTGTATATGCGGGTTTCGGCAGCCATGAAGCAGATTCAGGAGGCAGAAGAAGAACTGGCAGAAAGTGTGAGACTGGAGCATGGGTGTGTTTCTATCGGTGCCAGTGAGACGGCATTGAATATATATTTGTTGAGGCGGTTAAAGAAGTTTCATGCATCTTATCCGGGGGTAAAGATCAAGATTTATAATCATTCTACGCCTCAGGCAGTTCATTCTGTTCTAAATGGTGAAATTGATTTTGCAGTGGTAACAACACCGACCAATTCGGATACACCGCTAAAAGAGGTGTTATTGCAGAAATTTCAGGAGGTCTTAATCGGTGGAAAGGAATTCGCCGGGCTGGAAGGGAAGGAGCTTTCATTTGAAGAATTAAAGGAGTATCCGTTTATATGTCTGGGGACGGAGACGATGACATACTACTTTTATGAACAGTTATTTCTTCTGCATGGGATGGAACTGGTGCCGGATACAGAAGCAGCTACGACCGATCAGATCCTGCCTCTGGTAAAGAGTGGACTGGGGCTGGGCTTCCTGCCGGAGGAGATGGCAAAAGAGGCTCTTCGGAAGCATGAGGTTATTCAGATTATGTTGAAGGATAAGATACCCAAACGACATGTATGTATGGTATATGACACTAAGCGGCCAATGAGTGTCGCAGCCCAGAAGCTAAAGCATCTATTATTGGATGAGGGTGGAAAGGAGGAGTAAGGAAGAGCAGTGGGCAAAACGAAAGCTGGTCAGGGAAATTGCAGAAGAGGTTTGGGGCAAAAAATAAATAAGAAGATAAAGAAAAACATATTGACATATAAAATAACAGTGTTATAATAACAATGTTATTTTTAGCGAGGAGAATGCGATGAGACGGGAAACAGCAGGTGTAACAGAGTCTTTACTGGAGAGTGCGAAGGATGAATTCCTTCAATACGGATTCCGGGATGCAAGTATGCGGCGGATATCGGCTGCCAGTGGTGTGAGTACGAACTCCATTTATACGAGGTTTGGCGACAAGGCAGGTCTTTTTCGGGCGATCGTGCAGGAAGCTGCAGATGGTCTGATGGAGATTTATCTGCAAAGTATCGGGAAGGCAGCAGAGTATCAGAATGTGGAGCAGGCGATCGAGGAAGGCAATGAAGGAACCGATATTGTACTGAAGTATATTTATCAGTATAAGAAGGAGTTTCAGTTGATTTTTTGTCATTCTGCCGGTACGGAGTATGAAGCATACTTTGATAAACTGGCAGCCATCGAAGAGGAATATTATCGAACCTTTGCCCGGCAGTATGCGGAGAACGGACAGAAGATCGAAGACTTCTTTATCCATGTTCATTGCCGAACCGGCTGGCAGTATATATATGAGATCTTGACACATGATAAGACGTATGAAGAGGCAACAGCCTACATGAAGGCTGTAAGGGTATTCAACTTTGCCGGATGGAGAGCACTTTTGGGATTTGAATCAATTTGAATTATAGTCACTCTATAAATAATAGGAGATAACAACCAGTGATATTTAGCAGTACAAAACCGGAGACGGTGCGTACTGCTAAAAAATAAATTATAGGTTAGTGGAAGCTAACTAAAGGTAGACGAGTAAAAGGAGGATTTGTCATGAAGACAAAGAAGAAAAGCGCGATGTCAAGACTGATGGAAATAGCGGGAAAACATAAGTATTTTTCCTATATCTCCTGTGTTTTGGCAGCGATTAGCGCATGGATTGCGTTGATTCCATTTTATGATATCTGGCGTATCATCCGGGAGATCCTGGAAGTACGTCCGGATTTCACAAAGGCGACACATATTATGGCATACGGCTGGCAGGCGGTAGGATTTGCACTGCTGGCAATGCTCTTTTATATCGGGGCTCTGATGTGTTCGCATAAGGCGGCCTTTCGTGTACAGGCGAATATGCGTACAAAGATGATGGAGCACATTATGAAACTGCCGCTCGGATATGTAGAAGCAGAAGGAACCGGTAAGATTCGAAAGGTTGTAATGGATTCTTCGGCAGCAACGGAGACATTTCTGGCACACAACCTTCCGGATAAGGTGATATCCGTTGCCACTCCGGTGGGACTGCTTCTTATGATGGCTTTGTTTGACTGGCGACTGGGTCTGATCAGTCTGATCCCGGCAGCACTGGCATTTCTGATCATGGGTTCTATGATGATGGGACCAAAGATGGCAGCGGATATGAAGGAGTATCAGAATTCACTGGAAACGATGTCTGCAGAAGCAGTCGAGTATGTGCGGGGCGTTCCGGTACTGAAGACCTTCGGACAGACGATCTTCTCGTTCAAGCGATTTAAGAATGCAATCGATGAGTATGAGAAATGGACATTAAGCTATACAACGTCCATGATGGTGCCAATGATCGGATTTACTGTATTTTCAAATGGTGTCTTTGCGGCGTTGATCGTTGCAGCCTACATACTGGGTGGAAACACAGTCACGGATACGTTTGTATTAAATCTGATCTTCTACATCCTGATTACGTCGGTGCTGACCACAACCCTTATGAAGGTGGCTTATGCGGGAGAGTCGCAGATGCTGGTAGAGGATGCTCTGAATCGTATGGATGAAGTTCTGGATCAGAAGGAACTGCCGAATGTATCGGACGGTGAAACGATCCGGGATGCATCGATCCGGCTACGGGATGTGACCTTTGCATATGAAGAAGACAAGGTAAATGCCATAGACGGAATCTCCATGGACATCCGTGCCGGAGAGCATATCGCACTGGTAGGACCGTCCGGTGGAGGAAAGACGACGCTGGCATCTCTGATCGCCAGATTCTGGGATGTGAAGAGCGGAAGCATCACGATCGGAGGTGTGGATGTCAGAAAGATCGATACAGAGGAACTGATGAACCGGGTGTCCTATGTATTTCAGGATAGTAAGCTGTTGAAGACAAGTATCTTGGAAAATGTCCGCATGGGAAGACCGGATGCAAGTGATGAAGCGGTCATGAAGGCATTAAAAGATGCACAGTGCAGTGATATCATCGAGAAGCTTCCGCAGGGTGTGAATACGGTGATCGGCTCGAAGGGGACCTATGTATCGGGCGGTGAGATGCAGCGGTTATCGATCGCACGGGCATTCTTAAAGGATGCACCGATCCTGATTCTGGATGAGGCCACAGCATTTGCAGATCCGGATAATGAGAAGCTGGTGCAGTTGGCATTTGAAAAGCTGTCAAAGGATAAGACGGTAATCATGATTGCCCATCGGTTATCTACGATCACGAATGTGGATTGTATCTATGTGCTGAAGGACGGAACGATAGCAGAGTCCGGAACGCATGGAGCATTGCTTGCACAGGATGGCATCTATACGCATATGTGGAAGGAATACAACCAGTCTGTGAACTGGCAGGTAGGAAAGGCAGGTGCTGAAAAGTGATAGAGAAGCTGAAGCATAAGTATGCATTATCGGAAAATGGCGCAAAGAAGATGATCTGGGCGTTTGCAGCAGTAACACTGGCGAATCTGGTTCTGATGCTGCCGGTTGGACTGTTGTATCAGTTATCGGCGGAGCTGTTGGAAGGACGGGTTCCGAAGGAAAAGCTGGGATACTTTATAGCGGGAATCGTTGTTGTATTGATATTGATTGCATTGACGACCTTTTTCCAATATCGCGCAACCTTCTTTTCAACCTATGTGGAAAGTGGTGTCAGACGACGGGCACTGGCAGAGAAGCTGAGACGGCTTCCGTTATCCTTCTTTGGAAAGAAGGACTTGTCAGATCTGACCAATGCGATTATGTCAGACTGTGCATTGATTGAAACCGCCAGCTCTCACTGGATCCCGGAATTGATCGGTTCCATGCTGTCAACCACCCTGATCGTAATCGGACTGTTGTTTTATAACTGGAAAATGGCATTGGCAGCCATCTGGGTAATGCCGATTGCATTTGTGATTGTACTGACTTCCAGAAAGGGACTAAAGAGTGTACAAAAGAAAACACTGACTTACAAGCTGGCATGTCAGGATGGTATTCAGGAAGGCTTGGAGACGATTCGGGATCTGCGGTCAAACAACATGACAGACAGCTATATGCAGGGGCTGAACCGGAAGATTAAAGATGTGGAAAAGAATGCGATCGTTCTGGAGTTCCGAAATGCAGCCTATGTATGTTCCGCACAGATGATTTTGAAGCTGGGAATCGGAACGGTTGCTTTGGTCGGAAGTATGCTGTTGATCAAGGGGGATATTAATATCCTTACATTCTTTGTATTCCTGTTGGTAGTGACCAGAATGTACGAGCCGCTTCAGATCGCATTGCAGAATCTGTCAGCGATCATCAGTCTGGATACGACCTGTGAACGGATGGACGAGATTCTGTCACATGAGGAGCAGAGTGGAAGCGAGACGCTGACAAATCAGAGATATGATATCGTATTTGATCATGTCGGGTTCTCTTACGAGAGTGGAGAAGAAGTATTGTCAGATGTAACTTTTACTGCAAAGCAGGGCTGTGTAACAGCACTAATCGGACCATCCGGTGGTGGAAAGACGACGGTTTCCAGACTGGCGGCCCGATTCTGGGACTGCAATCAGGGAGCGATTACAGTCGGTGGCATGAATGTATCCGAGATTGATCCGGAGAGACTCTTATCCTTATATTCGATCGTGTTCCAGGATGTAACCCTGTTCAACAATACGGTTATGGAGAATATCCGGATCGGTAAGAAGGATGCAACGGATGAGGAGGTCATGGAAGCAGCCAGACTGGCAAACTGTACAGATTTCATCGAACGGTTACCGGAGAAGTGGAATACGTTGATCGGAGAAAACGGTTCGGAGCTGTCCGGTGGAGAACGCCAGAGAATCTCCATTGCCAGAGCATTTTTAAAGGATGCTCCAATCATACTGATGGATGAAGCGACAGCATCTCTGGATGTGGATAATGAGTCCGTCATTCAGGAGTCGATTTCAAAGCTGATTCAGGATAAGACGGTTTTAATTATCGCACATCGAATGAGAACCGTCGATGGTGTAGACCGGATCGTAGTTCTGAAGGACGGTGTCGTAGCAGAACAGGGTACTCCGCAGGAGCTGAAGCAGCAGAACGGTATCTACAGACATATGGTGGAGACACAGCTGGAAACCGAGCAGTGGAAGTATTCCTAAGCCGGAGAAAAGTGTTCATGTCCACGGTTATAACGCTTTTGGTACCAGCACTTATATTCTAATAGATCTAAGGTTTTATTCAGGCGGTTGATTTCCTTGAGAACAGCCGCCTTTCTGTTTTTAAATAACCTTGAAGTAATATCCCGGTATTGATAAAATCATGATAGAAAGTTATCGGAAAAAGGATGGAAGGAGAACCGGAAATGGATCTGAGAGTATTACGATATTTCCTGACAGTCGCACGCGAGCAGAGCTTTACGAAAGCCGCTGAACAGTTACATATTACACAGCCAACGCTTTCCCGTCAGATGGCAGCACTCGAAGAGGAACTGGGAACACCGCTGTTAGATCGGAGAGGGCATGGGATTACACTGACGGATCAGGGGCTTTTGTTAAAACGGCGGGCACTCGAGATTCTGGATCTGGAGCATCGGATCATCAATGAGGTCAAGGAGGGAAGCACGGTTGTCGAGGGAACCGTTACGATCGGCTGCGGAGAATTCGCAGCGGTAGAGACACTGGCAGAGATCTGCAAAAGTTATCGGGAAAAGTATCCAATGGTACAGATCGCCCTTCATACAGGTACGGCCGATACCATTTATGAGATGATGAATCAGGGGCTAGTCGATATCGGACTCTTCATGGAGCCGGTTCGAACAGAGGGACTGGAATATATACGGATACAGGATAGTGATCAGTGGGTTGTCGGCATGCGGCCGGATGATCCGCTGGCAGAGAAGGAGTATCTGACCAAAGAAGACCTGTTAAAGCTCCCGTTGATTTTACCGGAGCGGCAGGGGGTTCAGAGTGAACTGGTCAGTTGGTTTGGCAAGGAGTTTGAACAGGTAAAGGTAGCATTCACCAGCAATCTCGGAACCAATGCGGGGATTATGGCCATGCAGGGGCTGGGCTATCCGGTTTCCATCGAGGGGGCACCCAGATACTGGAGAACCGATCTGTTGATCCAGAAGCCATTATATCCGGAGATTAAGTCGAATACCGTGATTGCATGGAGAAGAAATATTCCTTATGCACAGGCAGTGGAGTGTTTTATCGATGAAGTTAATGCCTTTAAGGCATAATGCATGATTCAATATAGGCATTAGACATAATGAAATAAAAGTGATTATAATAAATGTGTAGAATAAAAAAGAAACAGATTACAGGAGGTTCAAAATCATGGGAAAGAAATTAGTCGCATATTTTAGCGCAAGCGGTATAACAAAAAAGGTAGCAGGAATGGTAGCTGAGGCAGCAGGTGCCGATCTGTATGAGATCACGCCGAAGGTAGCCTATACGACGGCGGATCTGAACTGGATGGATAAGAAGTCCAGAAGCAGTGTGGAAATGAGTGATAAGAAGATCCGTCCGGAGATTACGGGGGCTGATCCGCAGATTCAGGACTATGACGAGATCCTGATCGGATTCCCGATCTGGTGGTATGTGGCACCGACGATTATTAATACATTTTTAGAGACCTATGACTTCTCCGGAAAGAAGATCGTTTTATTTGCGACATCCGGTGGAAGTGGATTCGGCAATACCGTGAAGGAACTGCAGCCGTCCGCACCAAAGGCAGAGATCGTAGCCGGTAAGCTGTTAAATCATGCAAATAAGCAGGACGTAGAGAACTGGGTAAAGACCTTGTAAGGAGGACGAAGAGTTATGGGTAAGATTGTACAGACAGCAGGCAGAAATGCACTGGGAGAATTCGCACCGGAATTTGCACATTTTAATGATGATGTTCTTTTTGGGGAGAACTGGAACAATGAAGACATCGATGTAAAGACCAGAAGTATTATCACAGTTGTCGCACTTATGGCACAGGGAATTACCGATTCCTCTTTGAAGTTTCATCTTCAGAATGCAAAGGATCATGGGGTATCGCAGAAGGAGATCGCAGCAGTGATCACACATGTAGGCTTCTATGCGGGCTGGCCAAAGGCATGGGCAGTATTCAATCTGGCAAAGGAAGTATGGGCGGTAAAGGAAGGCGATCTTCCGTATGAAGATGAAGCGATGCGAGCACATGCAAAGCAGATGGTATTCCCGATCGGACAGCCAAATGATGCATTTGCACAGTACTTTGTAGGTCAGAGCTATCTGGCACCGGTATCGACCAGTCAGGTAGGTATCTTCAATGTTACCTTTGAGCCGGGCTGTCGGAATAACTGGCATATTCATCATGCAAAGAGTGGCGGTGGGCAGATTCTGGTGTGTGTAGCCGGAAGAGGATACTATCAGGAGGAAGGAAAACCGGCCGTAAAGATGAAGCCGGGCGACTGTATCAATATACCGGCAGAGGTAAAGCACTGGCATGGTGCAGCACCGGATAGCTGGTTTTCTCATCTGGCAGTTGAGGTGCCGGGAGAGGAAGGCTCCAACGAGTGGTGTGAGCCGGTTTCCAACGAGGACTATGCAATATTAAAATAATTAATTCGTTGCGATACTCTCGTAGACAGCCTCGTTGGTCAGCTCGATACCTAATTTCTTAAAGGTATTGATATCAACGGCAGAGAGAATCGCAGATACATGAAGCTGACAGCCGGATAGCTTCGGAAGCTGTTCCAGGGCAAGCTTCGCATTTGGATCGGATACCGCACACATGGAAAGCGCGATCAGCACTTCATCTGTATGAAGGCGTGGATTGCGGCTTCCGAGGTATCCGGTCTTTAACTGTTGGATCGGCTCGATAAAGGTACGGGAAATCAGATGTGTATGTTTATCGATATGACCGAGTACCTTGATCGCATTCAGTAACACAGCAGAAGCCGGGCCTAAGAGATCGGAGGTGGAACCGGTAACGATGGTTCCGTCCGGAAGCTCTAGAGCGGCGGCAGCAGCACCATCCGTCTTCGCCAGATCATTGGCAATCGGAACAACGGTACGATCATTTACAGTAATCTTTGCCTGTTTCATGATCAGTTCCTGCTTATAGACTTCTTCCTTTGTAGCTTCATCTTTCACAAATCGATTCAGAGACTGATAGTATCTGCGGATGATCTCCTGACGGGAGGCCTCCTTGCAGACTTCATCATCGACGATACAGTTTCCTGCCATGTTCACACCCATATCGGTTGGTGACTTATACGGACAATGTCCATAGATTCCCTCAAACATCGCGGCAAGTACCGGATAAATCTCGATGTCACGATTATAGTTAACGGTAGTTTCCCCATAGGCTTCCAAATGAAACGGATCGATCATATTGACATCATTCAGATCTGCGGTCGCAGCTTCATATGCCAGATTTACCGGATGCTTCAACGGAATATTCCAGATCGGGAAGGTTTCAAACTTCGCATAGCCTGCCTTGACACCATTCTTGTTCTCATGGTAGAGCTGTGACAGACAGGTAGCCATTTTTCCACTTCCGGGACCCGGTGCGGTCACGATCACCAGTGGACGGGTGGTTTTTATATAATCATTTTTTCCATACCCCTCATCGCTGACGATCCGGTCGATATTATTCGGGTAGCCCTCGATCGAATAGTGATGATAGACATGGATGCCGATCGCCTCCAGCTTCTTCTGGAACAGGTCAGCCGATGGCTGTCCGGCGTAGCGGGTGATGACCACGCTGCTGACGTACAGTCCCTTTTTCTTATAGACATCAATCAGACGGATGACATCCTGATCGTAGGTGATGCCCAGATCATGGCGGATCTTATTGCGTTCGATATCGGCAGCATTGATCGATATGATCATCTCAGCCTGATCGGCAAGCTGAAGCAGCATCTGCAGCTTACTGTCCGGAGCGAAGCCCGGAAGTACACGGGATGCATGGTAGTCATCAAATAGCTTTCCTCCAAACTCCAGATACAGCTTGTCGCCGAACTGGGCAATCCGTTCCCGGATATGGGCAGACTGCATGGACAGGTATTTATCATTATCAAAGCCTATACGTTTCATAAAACTCTCCTTCGTAAACGAATCTATATGGTGAAGCACCACATATGAGAATACCACACCCCGGACAGAAAATACAGAAAAAGTTGTTATGGCTACGCTCATGGTACTGATTGCATTTATTTTGGAGTTTTTTGTTGTGGGAAAAATCGCAAAAATGTTAACATTTTAAAACCTTTGGAACCTAGATTCAGACCTGGGCACTGAACTTTCCTATATCTGTATAACTAAAGAATCTGGCTATGTAACATTGTAGAAACAGATATTTCGTGATACGATAAGGTGAAATATGGTAAAAGGGATAGCCGGAGGAGGAACATTATGGATATGTTTGAACAATACATCATGTCATATCCTGCAGAATGTGGGTACGGAGAGAAGAAAGAGCTGGAGAATACTTATTATTATGCTTATATGATATTGATAACCAAGCCGATTGCAATCTGTAGGTATGTGGAACTTACAAAGAAAGAATATGAGCAATGCCGTGAGAAATATTCACAATCGTATGAGACAGACCCGATTTCTGCACAGCAGTTTTTCATAGAATGTCTCTATGGAAAGAAAGTGCTGTATGAAGGAAAGTATAATAATAAGATTATGAATCAAATGATGCATGAGCTGCGGACTTACTACGGAGAAACACCGACGGGAACAAGGGAGAAATTGAGAGAAACTGCGTGGAAAAAGCTTTGTGGATCCATGTTGAAGTCAGTCAAGATTGAATTGATTGTTATGTTTGGCTTGCTGGCAGCAATGGTTATACTGAAGCTGATAATAAGAGATTCATCTTATGTAGATTTTGCACTGTTAATGGTATTCTGCGGTTGCGTTGCGAGTGGAATTGCGATTGCGTATTTACTGATACAGAAGAAACGTTTTTTGAATTTGGAGAACATCGATCTTTATACAAATGAACTACTATATAACGCAATTTGGCATACCCCGGCTGAAGTGGTTACTAGGCGCTTTATCTTCTTTCGGTTTCAACTTATGAAAATTGTTGATTTATCTCAGGTACAGTGGATATATCGAAAAAAATTTTATCAGGGAACGGCAGGATCGACGACGGCAGAATATCATATTGTAATGAGAATGAAGAATGGTAAAAAGCGTACAATGACTTGGAGAAAGGATTTTACGGAAAGTGATCTTTACCGGCTGGTAGTAGTGCATAATCCAAGTGTTATGATCGGAATGTCTTGGGATAACAAGAATAAATACAAAGCTATGCTATAGGAGAACGATAAGCAGAAGCTTTCGTAAACAAATCTATATGGTGAAGCACCACATATGAGAATACCACACCCCGGACAGAAAATACAGAAAAAGTTATACCAGATAATTTACAATCATAGCCGTCAGCTCCCGTATGACAGCCTCCTTGTTTTTGCCGCCATTGTGAAACAGTGTATCATGGATCACTGCTTCGACCGTTGTGAGTATGATGTAGGTAGAGGTTTCAAGATCCTGAGGCTTGAGTTCCTCCCGATATGCCTTCAATGCTTCGGAAAATACATGCAGGATATTGGACTTATGAACCATTTCGATCGCTCTGAATTCATCCGACTGCTCGGAGAGAGAGGAGATTTCTCTCTGAAAAGCAGTCTGATATTCGTGTCCCCGGAATACAGCGGTAACATAAAGCTGAACCGTTTCTTCGATACTCAGATCATCCGGTAATTCATTTAAATTAATCGGTGTCAGTACGGCAGTATAAATATCATCGACTAATTCTGCATAGAGCTCTTTTTTATCCTTGAAGTAGGAATAAAAGGTGCCGATCGAGACACCGGCTTCTCTGGCAATCTCATTGGAGCTGGTTGCAAAATATCCTTTTTCAGACATAAGCTTCAGAGCAGCATCCTTGATCCGCTGCTTTTTTTCTATGCTTCTTTTCTGTGTTGGAACTCTTGTGGCCATAGTGGGTACCCTCTTTTTCTGTGTAAACTACAATCATTTTCTGATATTCAACATAGCATAGTTGTACTAAAAAATCAATTACATGAGCGATTGCTCATGTTTTTATTGACAAGAGCAAAAGAATACTATAACATGAAACATGAGCAATGGCTCATATTATGAAAATCAGAGACGAAGAGAAAGAATCGGAGGTGCCAATATGTATCTTGAAGTAAAGGATATAAAGAAAAGCTATGGTGAAGGAGGAAGCTACATTCAGGTATTAAAGGGAATCAGTCTTTCTGTTGAAAAAGGAAAGATGTGCGTGATACAGGGAACGAGCGGTTCCGGGAAGTCGACGCTGTTGAATTGCATCGGAGGGCTGGATATGGTAGATTCCGGCTCGATCAAGATTGAAGATAAAGAAATTGTGGGCTTGAAGAGTGGAGACCTTTCGGAATACAGGCGGGATAGTCTGGGCTTTATCTTTCAGTTTTATAATTTGGTTCCGAATCTGACGGTGCGGGAAAATATCTGTGTATGCAGATATCTGACCGATCAGCCGATGGATATCGATGAACTGCTGGAGGTGCTGGGACTTACGGAGCATCAGGATAAATTCCCTTCCCAGTTATCGGGAGGGCAGCAGCAGCGGTGTGCGATCGCAAGGGCGTTAGTAAAGAATCCGAAGCTGCTGCTGTGTGATGAGCCAACCGGCGCGCTTGACTCGAAGACCTCCAGAGATATTCTGATGCTTCTTGAGAAGGTCAATCAGAGATATGGTACAACGATCCTGATCGTAACCCATAATAATGCCATTAAAAATATGGTACATCAGGTTATTTTCATGAAGGATGGAATCATCCGTGAAAACTATGAGAATGCAGTGCGGATCTCCGCTTCGGAATTAGAAGATCTGTAAATGAAAGAGGAAAGGGAACGAGGATGAAAGAGTTAAATAAAAGATATTTACGGGAGCTGCGGACACACTGGGGAAGATATGTGGCACTGATGATTATGATCATTCTGGGGATGTATCTGGTGGTAAGTATCGCGGGAATGGCAGAAACCACGATCCGCGGCAGCTATAAGTATAATCAGGAGTGCAATCTACAGGACGGACAGTTTACAACATTTATTCCACTGACAGATAAACAGTTAAAAGAGCTTTCCGATGAATACGGGCAGATTGAGAAGTTATATAGCATGGATCTGGTAGAAGGGGATACGACACTTCGGATCTTCCGCTTGAGAAAAGAAGTGGATCTTCTGAAACTGAATGAAGGAACAGAACCGGTGAACGATACCGATATTGTAGTGATGAACCTGTTTGCCGAGAGAAATGACATTCATGTTTCGGATAAAATCGTATATGCGGATACGGAGTTTACGGTAACGGGAATCGGCTGTGTGCCGGACTATAATCTTACCGTAAAGGAGTTTTCCGATATGACTGCGGATCCTGAGCATTTTGGGATTGTGTTTGTTACGGATGACAGGTATGATACACTGCTACAGTCTTCGGCGACATCGGGGGAATCCTATACATATGCTTACAAGCTGAAGGCAGGAAAAGAGGCGGCGGATCTAAAGGCAGACTTACAGAAGCTAAAGCTTGATTACAGACAGTCGGGAGATCCGTATCTGATCGAGTATGTAGATGGATTATATCAGGATAAACTGGAGTTCGAGGATGGCCTGACAAAGCTGTTAGACGGAACGGATCAGCTATGCGGAGGAATCCGTGAGCTGGATACGGCGGTTGCACAGAGCCGGTCTTACTTTGAACCATTGCGTCAAACCCCATACGCCGGTCTGGTTGAGATTACGGACGGGTATGGAGAGGGAGTCCATACTCTGGATACAGAAGCTGAAAAATATGAGGATGGTGTTGCAGAATTTGATGAGAAGGTAAGAACATTTCTGGATGATAACTATACAGTTGAGCTTTCAAATCTGGAAAACTTCTATGAAAATAAGGATAATCCCCGGATTGCAAGTGATGCAGCGAGTGATGTTGTTTTGAAGAAAACGGTGTGCATGGTAGCCGGAGCGATTCTGGTCATACTGTTCGCATATGTGATCTCGGTGTTTATTGTGCATCAGATTCAGGAGGAAAGCAGTGTGATAGGGACGCTTTACGCAATGGGTGTAAAGCGGAAAACTCTGATTGTACATTATATTCTGCTTCCTACGGTCACAACCTTTCTCGCCGGACTTTTGGGAATGGGGATCGGATTTAGTCCGATAGGAGTAGACTTTCAGATGCAGGACAGCTATCTGTATTATAGTCTGCCGCAGATGGAAAAGGTATATCCGCTATATCTTATCGTATATTGCGTTGTTGTGCCACCGGTGCTGTCTGCACTTGTGAATTACCTGACCATTCGAAAGAAGTTAAATAAACAGGCACTGTCTTTGATCAAAAATGAGCAGGAGCATTTGACCAAGGCAACGTCGTTTACGAAAAAAGGGAAGCGGGACGGAAACTTCCTGCGTGTCTTTGCAAAGCAGCAGTTGCTCAGGGAAAAGAGAAGTGTGGTTACTATTATAATGGGAATTATGCTGTCGCTGATTATTTTTATGATAGGACTTGACTGCTATGTACTTTGTGACCATGTGCGAAAACAAAATAAAGAGGATATCAATTATGAATATATGTATATTCTGAAGTACCCGACGGAAACCGTTCCGAAGGAGGCAGAGGGCTGTTATATCAAGAATCTGTCGATGAACTATCTGGACTATTCTCTGGACATTAACATCATAGGAATCGATGATGATAACTCGTATTATCCGTTTCAGACATCCGGAAACAAACGGGAGCTGGTGATTGCATCCTCGACAGCAGAGAAGTATCGGCTTAAGGTCGGTGACAGCATGATACTGACAGATATAGCGGAGGATAGACAGTATGCATTTACTGTATCCGAGATCGTGCCGTATTCGGTCGGTCTGACTGCCTATATGGATATTGAGGAGATGCGGGAATTATTCGGAGAATCAGAAGACTCCTACAATATGCTTCTTTCGATGAAAGAGCTTTCCATAGAAAATGGGAAGCTGTATTCGGTAACGACCAGAAAGGATATCGAATATGCATCGGGAATCTTTGTAGATCAAATGATGTCACTGATAATCATACTGATCGTGGTATCGATCTTCATCTTTATCGTAGTGATGTATCTGATGCTGGGTGTAATGCTCGACAGAGCGACCTTCGGAATCTCCCTTGTCAAGATCTTTGGTTACCGGATGCGGGAGATACGGAAGGTATATCTAAACGGAACCTTCTGGGTTGTTGCCGTAGGTGCGGCAGTCGAAATCCCTGTCACAAAGCTGTTATCGGATTCGCTTTATCCATATTTTATTGCGAATACGGCAATGGGGATGGATCTGAGCTTTGGATGGTATCTCTATCTTGGTATTTTCCTTGGCATTATGCTCATTTATCTGATTCTGAGTATGGTTCTGACTGCAAAGATAAAGCGGATAGCACCGACGGAGGTTCTGAAAAACAGAGAATAGCATCTCCTGTACATTCCGAAGAAAAGTAGGAGCACCCTAGTCCAGTGTGGATTTATAGTTTTCTCCCCATATCTGCATAGCGGTGAGGATCGGACGCATGGACTCTCCGATGTCGCTTAATGCATATTCTACGCGGGGAGGAACCTCCGGATAAACGGTTCGTGTAATGAGGCCGTCCTCTTCCATAGAACGGAGGCTGTCAGTCAGGACCTTCTGGCTGATGCCCTCCAGACTTTTTTTAAGTTCATTAAACCGCCATGGGCGATCCAGAAGATTTCTGATAATTAATAGCTTCCACTTGCTTCCGATCAACTGGACAGTGGTTGCAACCGGACATTCCGGCAGTTCTTCCTTTGTTAACATGGTGCATCCTCCTTTTAAGGCATTTGATACAGTATAAGTATCTAAAAGTAGTGTAACATGCAAAAAAGTAACTGTCTACAGAAAAGTAAAAGAGTGATTGACATATCCTTTATATCTGTTATAATGGCAAAAGTCGGACGGCACAGGGGATGTGCCTTGCAAGGTGTCTCAGACTGTCTGAGATTCCCGGATGGACATGAGAATCATGAGCCAGATAAGATGAATTTCTTATCTGGCTCTTTTTGTTGGAGGAAGTACATGGATTTATTAAAGGATAATCTGAAGAAACTATATTTACGCTTTTTGATTCCGTCGCTTGGAAGTGCTATGGTAATGTCCATTTACACGCTGACGGATGCGATCGTGATCGGAAAGGGAGTCGGGCCGGATGCACTGGCAGCACTGAGTATTACGACACCGCTTTTATGCATCCTGATGTCAACCGGTATCCTGTTTGGTGTAGGCGGTTCGGTTCAGTTAAATGTTTGCAGGGGAAGCGGAGAGGAGGAAAAGGCAAACCGCTTCTTTACATTATCATTTGCCGCTCTGGCGGTGGTGACACTCTTGCTTTGGGCGGGGTACGGTTTTGGCAGTTCCGCACTGCTCCGGGTGATGGGAGCGAATGATACCCTGTATCCATATGCGATGGCTTATATGAAGTATATCAATCTGTTCCTTCCGGTGGCGGTATTTTCAAACTATGTTGCCATCTTTGTAAGAGCGGACGGAGATCCGAATCGGGCGATGTTTGGTGTTATACTGGGTGGAATCATAAATATTGTACTGGATATCATTTTTGTGTTCCCAATGCAGATGGGGATCGGCGGAGCTGCACTTGCATCCGTGATCGGTATGGTTATTCAGGTGCTGGTCGGGGGATCACATTTCCTCAGCCGTGGGAATCGGTTGCGGTTTATCCGGCCGAAGCATGTGATATCCAGCGTGGGGCGGATCATAGGAAATGGAATCCCAAGCTTTTTCAATGAATTTGCAAATGGGTTTATTGTCCTGTTGTTTAATATACAGATTCTGAAGTACTGTGGGGATGCTGCACTGTCGGTATACAGTGTGATCTCAAACTGTGTGATATTGTTCAATTCGCTGTTTACCGGTGTCGGACAGTCGATTCAGCCGGCGATTGCAGCAAATTACGGTGCCGGAAAATGGGAACGGATAAAGAAGATCCGGAGTATGGCACTGGTGACGACCATCCTGATGGGTGTCATCTTTTCTATGAGTGGAATCCTGTTCCCGGAGGGCGTCGGTTCTGTATTTACAAATCTGGATGAAGAAATGAGAAGCATTGCGCGTAGGGGAATCCGTTTGTATTTTATAGCATTTCTGCCAATGGGGATCAACCTTCTGACTTCCTATTATTTACAGTCTGTCTTGCATGTAAAGAGATCCCTGTGCATCTCGCTGCTTCGAAATATTATCTTAAGCAGTGTGGCTATTTTGAGCTTCCCAGTTTTGTTTGGGGCGAATAGTTTATGGGTAGTAATGCCGGCCGTAGAAAGTGTCGTACTGGTGGTAAGTATAATATTTTTGCGGACACGCGGGTAAAATGGTTCGCCCTTAATCAGGTGGAAACAACAACCGGATTTGATAGAGAATTTCGTAAGCTAGATAAATATACGCAGATCAGAAATTGCTTATACTTGCATTGAGTGTCGGACATAGAAGAGAAATTTATAATGGGTAAGCTCTTTTGAGATATTGGACTCTAAGGAGCTTATTTTTATGATTAGGTTTTGTGATTTAAGTTTCCAAAGTGTCAATTGACACTTTTGGAAACTTGTTGAAATAGCCGGTTGGTCAATGCTATAATCACTATAAATGTAATGGTACCTATTGTAGCATTCGATTACATCGCAAATCTATAATTATTCAGGAGGGGAGATCTATGAAAACAACATTAAAAACAAAGCTGTTGACAGTCATGCTTGCCCTGTGCATGGTGGTGTCAATGGTACCGGTTTCGGTGTTTGCCGCACCCGGAACACAGGCAGCAGCGACTGCGGATTTTACAACGGATGAAGTGACTGCATTGGCTTTGCTTAATGCAGCGAAAACCGGCTCGGAGGATTCTACTTGGGATAGTACCACCAAAACACTTACTCTGAAGGGAATCGAGTTTACTACGACAGCAACGACTGCGTTAAAGCTGCCGGCCGGGACAACCATTGTTCTTGCTGATGGTACCGATAACCAGATTACAGGTGGCGGCACTACAGTAGCCACTAGTGGAGGATATAGTAAGGATATCTATGTTTGTGGTATTGATGCACAAGGAGCACTGATCATTAAAGGTGAGAGTAGTGGTACGGGTACACTGTCTGTGACTTCCGGTACGCATGAGAATACCGGCAATGCATGGACGTATTCTACGGCGATTTTGGCAAAAGGGGATTTTAGCGTTGAAAGTGGAAGTGTTACTGCGGTGGGTGGTACGGCATATTCTGCTGACTGTGCATTTTCTCATGGTGTTGAAATGGTAGAGGGAAACAGCCTGTTTGTAAAAGGCGGAACCCTGACAGCCATCGGGGGAGAGTCCTTTGATACAGGAGATACCGAGATACGAAAGTCGTTCTCGCGTGGCGTAGATGTGTATAAAGGAAATGTCAGCGTATCCGGCGCGGCTAAGCTTGTAGCAAAATGCGTTCCATCTATGGATGGAGAAGGGCTGGCATATGGTGTTAATATTTTATTGGGAAAATTGATGGTTTTGGATAATGCTCAGCTTTTAGCGACTGCTACTCAGGCAATTGTGGTATCCGGTGGATGCTTGCAGCAGACCGGCGGGCAGATTACTGCAAAGTATACCGGTGACAACATTGGGCATAGTCTCTCTGTAACAAGGGAGAATAACAGCAGTGCGTCGAATACCGGAAATATTGAGATTACCGGAGGAACCCTGGATGCTTCCAGTGGCGGTATCTATATGTATCAAAATAACTGGAGTGATCAGTATGGAGTATTTTCTGTGAGCAGTGGCACAGTCAAGACAGGTTCTGTTTACGGCGCAAATAGCTTCCGGATAACCGGCGGTACGGTAGAAGCTCAGCGGATTAATTCGAAAAGATTAACGATCGATGGGGGTATATTGACGGTATGTGAGCCGGTACAGAAGTCCCAATACGATGGCAGTCTGTATACCGATTCAGCCATTTGGTGCAGTAGTGACATTACTATGAATGCCGGCAGGTTAGAGGTGTCATGGGACTGGGGAGCATATACACCTTGTGTATTCACGGCAGATGAGTATTCGCAGTATCCGACTCCATTAGTGAATAGCGGTACAGTTGCCATTAACGGTGGAACCGCAATCTTTAACACAGGCTGTGCCGGAAATACGGTGCTTAGGGGTGACACTATCACACATAGTGATAACGTGATAGAAACCGGAGCCGATGATACACAGATTCAGAAGTATGGAGATACACCGGTAGTGTTTAGTGATATGGCACGAACGCCTGTGACAGTTTCAGGCATAGCAGTGCAGACTAAAGAATACGATGCAACAACCATAGCACAGATCGATGCCTCCGCAGCTACGGTTTCCGGTGTGGCAGGTGGCGATAGTGTGGGGTTGGATGTGAGCGGAGTGACAGCGGCATTTGATAATAAGAATGTAGGGCAGAATAAAGCTGTTTCTGTGGCCGGAACATTCCAGTTATGTGGCAGGGATGCCTATAAGTACAGTTTGACGCAGCCATCCCCAAATAGTCTCACAGGAGTGATAACTCCATGCAAAACCGTCACGAATGCGACCGTTGCCATACAGAAGGTTTCAAAGGATACTGGAACATTTGATGAACCATACATCATCGGAGTGTTTGGACCGTCAGGCTCTCAGGTGACAGAAACGAGTACCGGTACTGTGACATATACCATTGAGGAGGCAGGCCTTACGAATGTAATTTACGATGATATAGTTGCATATCTGAAGACTCTGCCACTGGATAAAACAATTGAGCTGACATACACCTTTACCGGCAGAGACAATTATGCAGGGGCAAAATTTGATGATGGAAACGGTGGTACAACCAATATAGGAAAGATTAAGGTTCAAATTGTTCGTGGTAATTATAAGCTTACGTTTGATGCGTGTGATGGAAGTGGAACGACAACCGCTATGACGACAGATGAGGATGGTAAGATTAGCAGTCTGCCAAAGGATCCGAGCCGGAGTGGATATAAATTTAATGGTTGGTATACAGAAGTAACAGGAGGAACAAGGGTTACGGTAGATACGGTATTTAAAAATAATACGACCATATATGCACAGTGGTTGCCGGACTATAAGATTATTGAGGGTGCAAACGGTACATGGACAAAGAATACAGACGGTACATTGACCTTCCGGGCAAATGGTGATTTGACCAAATTTACTCAGGTTAAGGTGGACGGAACTGTAATTAGTTCAGATAAGTATACGGCTGCATCCGGATCTACAATCATTACGCTAAAAGCAGACTACCTCAGTACACTTACGGTTGGCAAGCATACATTGACCGTGGTTTACAGTGATGGGGAGTGCAGTACAGACTTTGAAGTTCAGGCGGCAAAAAATGATAACAGCAGCTCTGAATCAAATAAGGCTCCAAAGACCGGAGATAACAGTTATCCTCTGGTATGGATCATACTGCTGTTTGCTAGTGGCAGTGCAGTCGTAGGAACAACTATTTATAATAGAAAGAGAAAAAATCTATAATTAGTCAGGCGTTCGGGATCAGATTACTGTAGTATTCGGTTTCGCCGGCTAAGACTTCATCATAGAAGTTCTGTTTCCAGTCGATATAGGCAATGGAGGTTTGAAGTTGCTCAATCGACTGAAGCAGGGCTTCTTTTTTCTTGGCGAGAATCACCTTGCGTTCCGGGATGGAGGATTTTCCTTCTAAACACAGGGCGAGGTATACTTTCATTTCTGTGATACTCATATCACAGTCCTTCAGACACTTCAAACTGTTATCCCGAAGTCTGTTCATAAAGAGCGTATGATCGAGAATTTTCAGGTGTTTGATTTTGCATTGGATGAGGAGGATATGCGGCAGATCGCACAGTTGGATACAGGGACAAGTGCAAAATAAAATAGATTTACTTCACTTTTACAAATCCTTTACCTGCATTGCCTTGTGACGAATGGAGTTCCTATATAAAATAAGAGTAATCGAAAACATGGATAAATAGGAAAGCCGTAAGGGGGAGAAGCACAAATGTTATTTAGCAATGCAAATCAGATGGATGATTATGGTGGGCATTATATAAAGAAACGACCTGTAAGTATTTCAAACGGACTGTTGGTAACGGAAGCACAGCAATTTGATTTCAGACAGGCGGAAAGAATCAATCTCACGATGGAAGAGGATAAAGAAATCAGACAAAAGCTGCTACAGGGAAAGACTAAAATAGCGGGCAGCGTTAATATATTACCGGTGATGGCAAAAGAGCAAAAAGCAGATACCTTTGGTGAAGACGCGACAGCAAAAAGAAGGATGGTCAAAATCATTCTGATTGTGCTTGCAGTCCTGATTCTGGTTGTGCTTGCAGTTGCAGGCGGTTATATGATCACAAACGCCGCTATGACGAAAAGCCAGATCGCATTTTCATTTACGCTTCTGGCAAATTTGTTTCTGGCGATTGTGACATGGGCGGTTCCGGTTCTTGTAATCGGGCTTGTCATTTATAAGCTATATAATCATCAAGGTTATATAAAGGAATATGCAGATGCCATTCCGGTCGGAACACTGGAGGTCTATGATATTCCGGTCACAGACAAGTATTATTATGCAGATGCTGACACGGTTTGCGATTATCTTGAAATCGGCGGGGTGGCGGTAGAAGTAAACTGGACAGTATATAATAAGGTGGCAATCGGACAAAAGCAGCGATGTGCATTTTTAAGAAGAGGAAACAAGCAGTACTTTGCGGTGATAGTATAGGATTACCATATTATCCGAGGAAGGGCTGAATTTGTATCGCATAGGTACGGGAGCTATGGTATAATGTGCGTATACATCCTATCGGAAAAGAGGTGCGGAAGATGAGTAAGATACTGCTTTTAGAGGATGATTTGAGCCTGATCAACGGTCTGTCCTTTGTGTTTCAGAAGCAGGGATTTGAGGCGGATATAGCTAGAACCCTGAAAGAAGCAGAGGCAGTCTGGACAGACGGAAAGTATGATCTGTTAGTGCTGGATGTGTCGCTGCCGGATGGTTCAGGCTTCGAGTTCTGTCAAAGGGTTCGTCAGATATCCAGTGTTCCGATCATTTTCCTGACGGCTTCTGATGAGGAAACCAACATTATAATGGGCTTGGATATCGGTGGGGACGACTACATCACGAAGCCCTTCAAGCTGGGAGTTTTAATTTCAAGGATGAATGCTCTGCTGCGGCGTGCAAATGCGTTTCGTACCGAGGAGACAGAACTGCAGTCAAATGGTATCAAGGTACTTTTGCTGCAGGGGCAGGTATTTAAGAACGGAGAACTGTTGGAACTGACGGCAGCAGAGTATAAGCTGTTATGCCTGTTTATGAGAAATCCGAACCGGATATTGACAAAGGAGCAGATATTAGAGAAGCTGTGGGACTGCGACGGAAATTACATCGATAGCAGTACGTTGACGGTGTACATGAGGCGTCTGCGTATGAAGGTCGAAGATCAGCCCAGTGATCCCCGGATGATCCTGACGGTTCGTGGAATGGGTTATAAATGGAATGTCATAAAATGAGGGAACGATGAAGATATTTGCGGATAAAGACATTAAAAAATTATTTCTTGCAGTCGGTGGAATCTGGTTTGGAACGCTGCTTCTGGTGGAATGGGTGTTCCGGCTGATGCCCCAAAGGTTTTCTCTTTGGATATTACTTATTTTTCTGGTCATGGCAGGTGCTTTGTGGGGCATCTGCTTTTGGTACTTTAAAAAGAAACATGCGATCATGGAACAGGCGGTTTTGCAGATCCATGCCTTTCTGGATGGTGACGTGGAAGCCCGTATCGAATGTGATGAGGAGGGGGAACTATATCATCTGTTTCACTCTGTGAATTCTCTTGCTGCGGTTTTAAATGCACATACAGATCAGGAATTACAGGAAAAGGAATTCCTGAAAAACACAATCTCTGATATTTCTCATCAGTTGAAGACACCACTGGCAGCACTCAATATATACAATGGTCTGCTTCAGGAGGAGATCGTGGAACCATCGGCGGTGAAAGAATTTGCCGACTTATCGGAACAAGAGCTTGATCGGATTGAAACGCTGGTACAAAATCTGCTGAAGATTACGAAGCTGGACGCCGGTACGATTGTACTGGAGAATCATATGGAAAACGTAGCAGATATGATGCGAGACATAGAACTGCATTTTGCATATCGGGTCAAGCAGGAACAAAAGAACCTGATTTTGTCCGGACCGGATAGCGGAGAACTCTTCTGCGACCGGACCTGGCTGACCGAGGCGATCGCGAATATAGTAAAAAATGCATTGGATCATACCGGCGAAGGGGATGCAATCTATGTGAAATGGAAATGTGCGCCTTCTTTTGTTCAGATCATCATACAGGATGAAGGATCCGGTATTCACCCTGAGGATCTGCATCATATATTTAAACGGTTTTATCGAAGTCGGTTTTCAAAGGATACGCAGGGAGTTGGTCTGGGGTTGCCGCTTGCAAAGGCGATTATCGAGGAGCATGGCGGAGCAATCGAAGTAGACAGTGAGTTGGGAAAGGGAACCACCTTTACCATCAGTTTTTTAATTCCTACAAAATTGTAGGCTGGGAGTAAGGGTACAGTAATCTTTTGGTGCTATTCTTTCAAGCACAGACAGAGGCGTTACCGGTGTTTGTCTGCAATGAAATTTGCACAGAAAGAGGTGTTGCACTATGAATTTATTGGAAGTGAAAAATCTTTATAAGACGTATGGCAGCGGAGAAACTGCAGTGCAGGCATTAAAAGATGTCAGCGTTTCCGTTCCAAAAGGAGAGTATGTAGCAATCGTCGGAGAGTCCGGTTCCGGCAAAAGTACGCTTCTTAACCTGCTGGGAGCACTGGATGTACCTACGTCAGGGAAGGTATGGATCGATGAAAAAGATATTTTCGCCATGAATGATCAGAAATTGACGGTATTTCGCCGGAGAAATATTGGTTTTATTTTTCAGGCATTTAACCTGATTCCTGAGCTGACGGTTGAACAGAATATCATTTTTCCGGTTTTATTGGATTATCAGAAACCGGATAAAAAATATCTGGAGGAGCTATTAGACGTACTGAATCTAAAGGAACGCAGAAATCATCTCCCGAGTCAGCTATCCGGCGGACAGCAGCAGAGGGTGGCAATTGGGCGTGCTCTCATTACACGCCCATCTTTGATTCTGGCAGATGAGCCAACCGGAAATCTGGACACGAAAAATACCAGTGAAGTCATTACACTGTTAAAGGAAACCTCGAAAAAATATGAGCAGACAATTGTTATGATTACACATAGCAGGAGCATTGCACAGACAGCCGATCGGATCCTGCAGGTATCCGATGGTGTGTTAACGGATTTGGGAGGTGCCAGAAATGAAAAGCTATCTTAGTCTTATTCCGATTTCAGCGAAGGTTCACCGAAGACAAAATCGAATGACATTGTTATGTATTGTTTTTGCTGTATTTATGGTAACGGCTGTATTTAGTATGGCAGAGATGGGAACCAGAATGGAGCTGAATCGGTTGTCAGAGAAACACGGGGGGATCTCGTTAGCAGAGATTGTCAGCAGTGAAATGGGGCAGATGCTTTTTGCAACTGCGGTTTTTCTGTTTATATTGGTTTTGATTGCAGGCGTGTTGATGATATCCGGTAGTATAAACAGCAGCATTGCACAAAGAACAAAATTTTTCGGAATGATGCGGTGCATCGGCATGAGTAAGCAACAGATCATCCGCTTTGTGCGTTTGGAAGCTTTAAACTGGTGTAAAACGGCGATTCCAATCGGTCTGGGTATGGGGATCATAACGACATGGGGATTGTGTGCAATTTTGCGGTTTATCGTCGGAGAGGAGTTTTCACAGATTCCGCTTTTTGGAATCAGTGCCCCGGGGATCCTTTGCGGTATCCTTGTGGGTGTGATTACGGTATTGATTGCAGCAGGAGCTCCTGCCAGGCGGGCATCAAAGGTATCTGCGATTGCAGCCGTTTCCGGTAATTCCGACAACCAACGAACCATCCACGCTTCAAAAGGGATCGGGCATAACCGAATCGAAACTGTACTTGGCAGAAACCATGCGGTATCAGTGAAGAAAAATCTAACGCTGCTGACAGGTTCGTTTGCACTTAGTATCATTTTGTTTTTGAGTTTTTCCGTTATTATTCAAGTGGTCAATTATATCATGCCACAGTCTGCGGCAACGTCGGATATCGATATCGTATGTCAGAATGGTACGGAGTCGTTTCCACAGGAGCGGTTTGAAACTATTCGGCAGATGGATGGCGTAAAAGAGATATATGGACGGAGAAGTGCATTTGATATCCCGGCAGAGTTGGACAGAGCGGCTGCGTGTTCCGATACCGTCGATGTGATTTCTTATGATAATTTTGATTTACAGTGTCTTAAAAAGGATGGAGCACTGAAGTGGGGGAGTCATCTGTCTAAGGTATATGGTGACAGTCAATATGTGTTGGCAACTTCAGATTCAGACAGTGACTGGGAAATCGGTGATACGATACAGATGGGAGATGAAAGTCTTACCATTGCGGGACTGCTGAAAAATGATCCGTTTACGGAAGATGGCATGACAAATGGAAAGATAACCTTGATTACCTCCGGTGAAACCTATATGAGACTGACCGGAGATACGGCGTATGATCTGGTGATGATCCAACTTACAGACAGGGCAACAGAGGCGGATGTGGAGGCAATCCGTGCGGCTGCGGGCGCAGGCTATGACGTTCTGGATAAGCGGGAAGATCAGACAGGTGGTACCTATCTGGCATTTGTAGTTTGCGTCTATAGCTTTTTGGGAATTATTGCACTGGTAACGGTTTTGAACATCGTCAACAGTATCTCCATGAGCGTGTCAGCCAGGATAAAGCAGTACGGAGCTATGCGGGCAGTTGGTATGGATGACCGTCAGATTACAAGGATGATTGCGGTTGAGGCAGCGACCTATGCAGGCGTTGGCTGTGTGATCGGTTGTGTGATTGGTCTGGTAGTCAACAAGCTGTTATATAGTATCTTGATTACTGGACATTTTCCATATGCAGTCTGGCATCTGCCGATCGGAGCGCTGATCATAATCCTTTTGTTTGTGGCGGGAGCTACCGGAATGGCGGTGTATGCTCCGGCAAAGAGGATCCGTAGGATGTCGATTACGGAAACGATCAATGAATTGTAAAAACGAAAGGAGTCGGCATAGTTAGACGTGGTTGCTTTTACAGACCGGGTGTGAGATACTTATAATGATAGCGTATAGATACGGGACGGAGGGACGATATGGCTCTTGAAAATAAATTAGGTATAACCGATTCTGCGGAACTTGCCCGTGAGGAAGAAAAACGCAGTAAGAAAAAAGCGGTGTGGCTGTTTGAGAGTGGCACGCTGGACGCCCTGCCTGTGGGTACCTTTGCAGCACTGCAGGCGATCCATAAATATCTTTTTGAAGATATTTATGACTTTGCGGGCAAGCTGCGTACAGTGAATCTGGCAAAGAACAACTTTCGCTTTGCTCCGCTGGTGTATTTGGAAGCGGCACTGGAAAACATTGATAAGATGCCACAGTCTACCTATGATGAAATCATTGAGAAGTATGTGGAAATGAATATTGCCCACCCTTTTCGGGAGGGAAACGGACGTAGTACCCGCATTTGGCTTGACCGGATGTTAAAAAGGGGCATTGGACAGGTAGTGGACTGGAGTCGAGTGGATAAAGAGGACTACCTGCTGGCGATGGAGCGCAGTCCCATCAAGGATACAGAGATTAAGGTGCTGTTAAAGGCAGCGTTAACCGATGATGTGGGCAGCCGTGAGATCTATATGAAGGGCATTGACCACAGCTACTATTACGAGGGGTATACCACCTATAAGACACAGGAATTGTAAAACGAATATGCGGATATAAAAATCACCGGGAAAGGTCTGTAACAGACAAATCTCGGTGATTTTTTGCAGTGGATGGAATGTGTTGTGATACCGGGTTACCTTTTGGTAACTACCGCACAAAAAAGTGCGTACTTTTATAACCGAAAAAAGCTTGGTATGGTAAGGGTGTAACAGGCGGGAGCCGGATATTCAATCATACACAAGGAGGAAATAATAATGGCACTATCAAACATTTTCGGATGGAACAAAGAGGATGAACAGCAGGCAGGAACCGCATGCGGAACAGCATGTGGGGCATCCGGACAGCCGGAGGAGAAGCCGGCAGCATGTGGAACAGCATGTGGGGCATCGGATAAGTAAGGAGACACGATAGGAGAAAGGGGAGGATAGGATGAGTCGGTATTTTTCATTTCAGTGGCATATTACGGATGAATGTGATCAGCGGTGTAAGCACTGCTACATATTCTCCGGAGACGGCTGCAAGGAGCTTCAGAGCATGACATGGAAGCAGATGCAGGAGGTGGTAGCGAACTGCGAGGACTTCTGCAAAGTCTATCATTGTCTGCCGTACTTCTATATTACCGGTGGTGATCCTATCCTTCATCCCGACTTCTGGAAGCTGATGGTACTCTTAAAGAGTAAAAAGATTCCATTTACACTGATGGGGAATCCGTTCCATTTGGATGACGAGATCTGCAGGATGCTGAAAGCCTGCGGCTGTGAGAAGTATCAGATGTCACTGGATGGAATGAGGGAAACACATGATTGGTTTCGAAAGCCGGGCAGCTTTGATCTGACACTGGAGAAGATCGGCTGCTTAAATCGGGCAGGGATAACCAGTGTGATTATGAGTACGGTATCAAAAACCAATATGCAGGAGATACCGGATATTATAGATGAAGTAGTAAACGCGAAGGCTAAGGTATTCGCATTTTCCCGCTATGTGCCGACGGGCGGCGAGGTGGATGCCGGTATGACGCCACAGGAGTATCGGAGTCTGCTGGAGATCTGCGATCAGAAGTATCAGGCATATGAGGCGGCAGGGTGTGAAACCTATTTTAATAAAAAGGATCATTTATGGACGCTATATGAGTATGAGACCGGTCAGTTCCGGCTGCCGGAAGATGCAAAGGCAGGCATGATCTATGGAGGGTGTAACTGTGGAAACTGTCACATTACGATTTCCTCAAACGGCGATATTATGGCATGCCGGAGAGTGACAGATAGCCGGGTGGCAAATATATTTGAGGATCGGTTGGCAGATGTCTGGATCAGTCAGATGGAGAACTACAGAGCATTTGAACGATTCGAAAAGTGCAGAAAGTGTGAACTCAAGGCATGGTGCAGAGGCTGTCCGGCTGTAGCAAATGGCACGAATGGCAGCTTCTATGCAGCAGATCCACAGTGCTGGAAGACAAAGAATGAAATCACCGGAGAACAGTTGGAATAAATGATTACAAAGGAGTGGAAGCATATGGAAATAATGAGTTTGATCCGTTATCGGGATAAGCTGCTTCAGATAAAAGAAGCTCTGGAGCAGGCAGATGCAGTCGTGATCGGAGCCGGAGCGGGCCTTTCAACGGCTGCGGGATTTGCCTACAGCGGTGAGCGGTTTGATTCCTATTTTGCAGACTTTAAGAAACAATATGGATTCACGGATATGTATTCCGGTGGCTTTTATCCATACCGGACACTAGAGGAACACTGGGCATACTGGAGCAGATACATATATATTAATCGCTATATGGATCCACCGAAGCCGATCTATGACCGGCTATATGAGCTCGTAAAGGAAAAGGATTATTTTGTCCTGACTACCAATGTAGATCACTGCTTTCAAAAGGCGGGTTTTGATAAAAAGCGGTTGTTTTATACGCAGGGAGATTATGGGCTGTTTCGGTGCAGTCAGCCATGCCACAAAGCAACCTATGACAATGAGGAAGTGATTCGGCAGATGGTGCTCAGTCAGGGCTTTCAGTTTCGGGAAGGAAGATTAATAAAGCCGGAGGATGGCAGCATACGGTCGGCAATACCGGAGGAACTGACACCTTGCTGCCCAAAGTGCGGAAAACCGATGAGCATGAATCTGCGTGCTGATGAAACCTTTGTGGAGGATGAGGGCTGGCACCGGGCGGCCGAGCGATATGAAGTGTTTTTACGGAGACATAAGCAGCTAAAGATCGTGTTCATGGAATTCGGAGTGGGATATAACACACCGGGGATCATTAAGTATCCGTTCTGGAACATGACACAGACCTTCCCGCAGGCACAGTATATCTGCTTCAATGCAGGTGAGGCTTATGCTCCGGATGCGATTCAGAGACAGGCGATATGTATAAATAAGGATATCGGAGAAACGGTAGAACAGCTACAGCGATTATAACCGGATAGGAGGATGCAAAATGGATATAGAAACATGTCTGAAAAAGATGAAACTGGTGGGCGTGCTTGCCTTTGCTACGGTCGATCGGGAAGGAGCACCGCAGATCCGGAATATCAGTGCCATTCATTATGAACCGGATGCCCTCTACTTCTTTACTGCACGCGGAAAGAACTTCTGTCGGGAACTGCAGGAGGATGGAAGAGTACAGATTCTCTGTTATACAAAGTATAAGGAAATGATCCGGATGTCCGGGCGGGCATATGCGGTTGCAGAGGACGAACAGGAAAAGTGGAGGGCGGTGATCTTTCAGGAACAGCCGTACCTGGCGAATGTGTATCCCGGAGATACCGGAAGTATCGGCATTATATTCTGTATCGACCGGGCAGAAGTCGAGTATTTTAATCTCGGTGTAAACCCGATATTTCGCGAGACATATTGTCTGGGAGATGCTAAAATAAAGGAAAAAGGCTACTATATAACCGAGATCTGTATCGGATGCGGAACCTGTACGAGGGTTTGTCCGCAACGATGTATCCGGGAAGGTACTCCGTATACGATTCAGCAGAATCACTGTTTGCACTGCGGAAGCTGCTATGAAAACTGTCCGGTAAAGGCAGTTGAAAGAAGGGGATGAAGAAAATGAATCATGATGAACAGAGACAGTGGCTGATCCGAAAATTGTTAGAAGAGAACATACAGTACCGGGGCTATAAGATTCCTGTCGGAGAGCAGGAACAGAAGGATCTGTTGCGGTCGCTTATGAATGTGCGGATGCCAAAGACGATTGACCGGGAGTTTCGGGAGATTCAGGACGCTTATCTGATAGAGGAGAATGAAAAGTGCGGGATAACGGACATTGCAGACCTGCATCCGTCAAAGCTCGATGAGAGGTTCTATCTCTGGCAGGGGGATATCACGGCACTGAAGGTAGATGCGATCGTGAATGCGGCGAATAGTCAGATGTGTGGTTGCTTTCGGCCATTGCATAACTGTGTAGATAATATCATCCATTCCAAGGCTGGGATTGAGTTGCGGCTCTGCTGCAATGATCTCATGCAGGCGCAGGGGCATGAGGAGCCGACCGGACAGGCGAAGATAACGCCGGCTTTTAATCTGCCGTGTAAGTATGTCGTTCATACGGTAGGTCCCATCGTTCAGGGACGATTACAAAAGAAGCATGAGGAACTTCTGGCATCCTGCTATCGCTCCTGCCTGGAGCTGGCAGAGGAGCACGAAGTAAAAAGCATTGCATTTTGCTGCATTTCTACCGGAGTATTTATGTTTCCGAATCAGCGGGCAGCCGAGATTGCAGTCGAAACAGTCCGAAACTATTATAAGGAAACCGGAAGCCAAATGAAGGTAGTATTTAATGTATTCAAGGATAAAGATAGTTCCATTTATAGGGAGCTTTTGATGTGAAACCATCAAAGCTCCTATTTTTAATGGAACCGGAAGAAATGAAAATTCGGAATCCGGTTGCTGAATGAGCGTAAAAAAGAATATAGATTCTTTTTTTGCGACATGATATAATGAAGCAAAATTACGATATAATATTCATATTCACGGTAGTATAAGAGAAGAAATAGGGGGACATGATATGGGACTATTTTCAGGCAATAAAGGGATGATGGACTATTGCATTTTTTGTGGGAAGGATCTGGCAAACGGGGTATGCACTGCCTGTGGCAGAGAAGCAAAGCCGATGATTTCATTCCATGAACTGGAATACCATAAGGTGCCGGTCGAAGCGGCTGAGGCGCTTGGAGAACAGAAAAAGAAGCTTTTTGGTAATAACCTTTATACAGTAAAGGAAATGATAAAGAATGGCGATCTCTATATCGCCGATATCCATATCGATGAGGTTTTCGAGGAGGAATATGAAAGTTCCATCGATAGTGACAGCAGTACCGTGTGTACTTATTATGTGCAGATCTCAAGGCCGGATCTTGCACCCTGTGATCGATGCTGTGAATCCTCTACCGGACAGTATATGAAGATTAAGCAGCTTTTGCAGAACGGACAGCAGGAAGGAAAGCTTCTTTGGGGAAAGTGGAAAAAGAAGAATTACTACTATGTCTTTGTACCGCAGGGTGATAATTGGTATAAGAGTTTAAAGACCGGTCTGGCAGAAAAACTGATCGATCATGGAGATGAGACAGAGAGGCGGAGAATCCCGCCGAAGGGTGGATTCGGAAACTCAACTGCGGATAAGGTGTTTGATGCGGTTTGGGATAACACGGTAGGAAAGTTGTAATATGAATAACCCATTTGAATCATTAACAAAAAGAGACTGGATCCTTTGGATTGGATCCGTTGGTATTGTATTCATTTCGAACTTTGCAACGGCGGAGTTTGACATCCTTACATTAGTTGCGGCGTTGATCGGAGTAACATCGTTGATCTTCGCGGCAAAAGGAAATGTATGGGCACAGATCCTGATGATTGTATTTAGTATTCTGTATGGGATTATTTCCTTCCGGTTTCATTACTGGGGGGAGATGATCACCTATCTGGGTATGACGATGCCGATGGCGGTGTGGTCGACCATTACATGGATAAGACACCCATCAAAGGAAAACGGAAACGAAGTAGAGATTCAGAAGCTGGGACGAAAGCACGCAGTCGGATTAACCATTAGTGGTGTGATCGTGACCGGCATATTTTACTGTATTCTGGATTGGTTAAACACTCCAAATATTATATTCAGTACTATTTCTATCATAACCAGCTTTTTGGCAACGGCACTTACGATGCTGCGGTCATCTTATTATGCGGTTGGATATGCGGCAAATGATATTGTGCTGATCGTTCTTTGGGTATTGGCATCGATTGAGAATCCGGCGTATATTCCGGTTGTTGTGAATTTTGCGATTTTTTTCCTGAATGATATGTATGGATTCATAAGCTGGAAGAAGCGGGAACTGAGTCAGGGACATTCGGATGCGATCCGCCGCGTAGAAGGAGTAAAGGATGGAAAGCAGTATGGACGGGGCAGAACTTCGAAAGAGACTTTTGTAGAAACCGACATACAGGGATGCAACAGGTGAACATACATAGGAGAACACGCATGCAGAAAAAAGGATCACTCTTACAGGTAAATACGATTGAGAATGCCGATGACGTAAAAGATATCTTCGGTGCAGCGGGCGTAGGTGCCTGGGCAATAGAAATGGAGAACGGAAAGGAGCCAAGGCTATATTATGATCATGTGGCCATGCACTTTATGGGGATGGATCCGAACCGTTCCCCGGAGGAGCAGTATAAGATATGGCTGGCCGGTGTACTTCCGTCTGCGATGGCGTCTGTAAATGCCAGCGTGGATGAGATGATGAAGCAGGGGCAGTCCGAGAATACCTATCCGTGGATCCATCCGGAACGGGGCTTGATCTATATCCGGTGTGGCGGAGCATTGGATCGTTCCTACACGGCAGGCATACGGCTCCGGGGGTATCATCAGGATGTAACAGAGAATATTCTGGAGTTGGAACGACAGAAGCTGTCGCTGCAGGCACAGAATGCCCGGATCGACGCATTCAGCAGTATCTATTTTGCAGCGTGGGAGGTGGATCTGGAGAAGAACCGGATCCTGCCGTTCCGGGAACCGGCCTATGTGGAAGAGGGCTTTCGGCAATCAGAAGGGGATGCGAAGGCTGCAATAGCAATCTTCATACAGAACTATGTATGTGCACCGTATCAGGATATGCTTCAGCAACTGTTAGATATTCCACAACTGGCGGAAACACTGAAGAGACAGTCTGTAGTGAGCGTGGAATATAAAGGCATGACAAACGGATGGTGCCGACTCGTAATTGTTCCGGAGAGAAGAACAAAGGACGGAACGGTAACGCATGTGCTGGCCGGTGTACAGGGCATCGCACTGGAAAAGAAAAAGGAACTGGAGGCACGGGCGAATCAGTCAATCCTGTTGGCACTATGTGAGGAATATCTGTATGTCTATTATGTGGATCTTGATCAGGATACCTATGAGATCAAGAAGTTTATGGGCGAAGAGAAACGAGAGGAAATTCTGGATACCGATGTGTACTCAGAGGCAGTGAAAAAGTATGCGGAACGGTATGTGAAGGGGGAATATCGCCGGACATTTTTAGAGAAAGCCGGACGGGAAGGACTGATGCGGTATCTGCAGGAGCATAAAGCAGTTTCCATAAAATATGAGATCGAACCGGATGAAAAGAATCGATCCAACTTCATGATGACCATTGTGAAAGTGGCAGACAGCCAGAGGGATCATATGGCAATCATTGGAATTCGATGTGTGGATGATGTGGTTCAGCAGGAGAATGAAAATAAACGACAGTTGGAGGCTGCACTGGCAGAGGCAAAGAGAGCGAATGCAGCAAAGTCCATGTTTTTATCCAGAATGTCCCATGATATCCGTACTCCGTTGAATGGAATCATAGGATTAATAGAACTGAATGAGCGACATTCAGATGATAAGGAATTAATAGAAGAGAACTATAAGAAAGCAAAGATAGCAGCACACCATCTGCTGTCATTGCTAAATGATGTACTGGAGATCAGTAAGTTGGATGACCAGAATGTATCTTTAGCACATGAACCGTTTAATATTCTGGAACTGGCAGCAGAGGTACTGACGATCTCAGAGATGCGGGCAGCAGAGGCAGGCGTTACTTTAGAACATGGTGACTGCAAGCAGAAGCTGACGGATCCTTATGTCTATGGAAGCCCGTTGCATGTGCGGCAGATATTCCTGAATATCCTGGATAATGCCATTAAGTACAATAAACCGGGCGGAAGTGTAAGCTGTAGTGCAGGACTGGAACGAGTCGAGACAGGAAAAGTAATATATAAATGCACGATTTCAGATACCGGTATCGGCATGTCGGAAGAATTCCTGAAGCATATTTATGAGCCGTTTGCACAGGAGCATTATGATAAGCAGAGCGTGTATCAGGGAACCGGTCTGGGAATGCCGATTGTAAAGAGTCTGGTGGACAAGATGAATGGTACGATAGAGATTCAGAGCCGCGAAGGTGAGGGTAGCACCTTCATAGTGACGATTCCGTTTGAGGTCGCACAGGAGGCGGCGGTTTATCAGACCGGCTGCAATCAGGCGAAGGCGGATATTACCGGCATGAGGATTCTGCTGGTAGAGGATAATGAACTGAATATGGAGATCGCAACGTATTTGTTAAAGGATGCCGGAGCAGTGGTATACAGCGTCTGGGATGGAGAACAGGCAGTAGAAGCATTTCAGAGTCATCCGGCAGGTACCTATGATGTGATACTGATGGATGTTATGATGCCGGTCATGGACGGCTTAACTGCCACAAGAACCATCCGGGGACTGGAGCGGGAGGATGCGGCAACGATCCCGATCATTGCTATGACCGCCAATGCATTTGCAGAGGATGTTCAGATGGTTCGGGATGCGGGGATGAACGCACATTTGGCAAAGCCGCTGGATGCAAAACTGGTGATTCAGACGATTGCCGGTTATGTAGACCATCTTTTAACATAATTTTACAAAAATTGACAGTTTGATTGACAGTAGGAAAGCTTTGCTGTGAGATGGGAGAGAAAAGCATGATAAGGATGCAGAATACATATTATAAGACAATTGCAGATCGGATGAATCGATATCGGAAGCAGGGCTTTAGCAATGATCAGTTAAATGAGCTGAAGCTGGGGCTGGAGCATGAGGTGAATGTGGAAGCTTATGCGGACAAGGAGTACTTTGCGGTACAGATGCGTCAGATTCGGTTCGGACTGGAAGAAGGCTTGGATGTAAGCTTATATAATAGTCATCAGTATGACTGGTTTCAGATGGAGGAGATTCGAAAAGGACTGAAGGATGGGATCGATGCATCCATTTATGCAGACCCGAAGTTTTCCTATGAGGTGATGCGGGAACTCCGGAAGGCACTGAAGGATGGGATTCATCTGGAAAAATATGCAGGTGTGGGAGCAGAGATGCTGCGGGAACTGCATCGTGCGATCTTGGATAAGCAGAACATTATGCCATATATTAAGGCCGGTTATGTACCGGAACAGTTAAGAGAGATCCGTCATGCGATGAAGCAGGGCTGTAATATCGATCCTTATCTGAATACGGTGTACCGGGGAGCCGCAATACGGGAGATTACGGAAGGCCTGGAGGAAGGTCTGGATGTATCTGTATATGCAGATCCGGAATATTCCTGGCAGCAGATGCGGGAGATCCGTCTGGGTCTGGAAGCAGAACTGGATGTTAACATTTACTCGAAGGTACTGTATTCCTGGCAGCAGATGCGGGAGATTCGTCTGGGTCTGGAGGAAGGCCTGGATGTAGAGAGCTATAAGAGTATGATGCATTCTGCCGCAGATATGCGGAAGCTGCGTGTGAAGCTGGAGCAGGAACGAAATCCGTATATAGAACCGGAGTTGATGGAACCGGGTTCGGAGGATGGAATGCCGGAGCATATCGAAGAGTACTGTCAGAGTCTTCCGGCAGATGCGATTCGATTCTTTGTAGAATCAGATAAGATGAAGGCCTATGTTTATGCCGGCAGAGAGGCTGCACCTTTGTTAAGTCAGCAGCTGGTATCAGAGCTATCCTTTCATAAGATACGGAAAGGATTGGACGGAACCGTTATAAATGGGCTGGTACAGGGCACATTAAAGGATCAGTGGGCAGTGATTGCACGGGGACAGTTACCAACCAGAGGCGTAGATGGATATTATGAAAGCTTTATCGGAGATGAACAACATGGAATCGTGGAACAGCCGGACGGGTCCCTGGATTGTTCGCAAGCATATCTGTTTCAGAAGGTCTGTGCCGGACAGAAGCTTCTGGTCTATCATGGAGCGGAAGCAGGCAAAGATGGTTACAGGATAGACGGAACGGTACTTCATGCACTGGATGGAAAGGAACAGCATAGGATCCGTGGAAGAGGCTTCCGGATTCTGGATGATAAGCGAACTTACATATCAGAAGGAAATGGATGCGCCATATTCCGGGATCATAACCTGAGTGTCACACAGCTTCTGGAGCTGGAGGCGGCCAGCAATATCATGGGCAATATCGACTATAACGGATCGGTCTATATAAAGGGCGATGCCAGTGGAAATATCCGGATACGGGCATCCGGGGATATCATAGTGGAAGGCTTTGTAGAAAATGCAATGTTGGAGAGCAGTGGCAGTATTCTGATCAAGCAGGGAGCGAATGGAAATGGGGAAGCCCATATATCGGCAGGCAGAGCTGTGATCGGTCGATTTTTTGAAAATGCGACGATACAGGCGGAGCAGATTGTGGCGAACTATTTTTTTCGGTGCAATTTGTATGCAGACAAGGTGATACAGGTGACCGGAACCGGAGGAAGTATTGCCGGAGGAGATATTTATGCAGGACACAGCGTCGAAGTCAGCAATGTGGGAAATCAAAATGGAATCGTGACTGCTATACGAGTAGGATACAATAAAGATAAAGAGATTGAAGATTATTCCGGGCAATTGAAGGAGGCGGAGAAACAGCTATGGATTCTGACGAATGCACTGGAAGAGTATAAAGGAAACTATCCACCGGAGGTGCGAAACACCATGCCGATGTTCCTGAAGATAGAGAATGCGATATATACAAAGCAAAAGGAACTGCAGGATATACGTGAGATGGTGGAACAACAAAAGAAAGAACAGCAGGAATACAGGGAGGCTTACTTAAAGGTGTATGGAACTCTGTATGAAGGGACAATGGTAACGATTAACAATGCCACATACAATGGAGATACCATAACCGGTATAGTGATGAGGAATACTGCAAGCCGAATAAGCGTGCAAAAGATAAAGGAGAAGATACGATGAGAGAAAAGATACTGATCGTGGATGATATTGAATTAAACCGTGAAATTCTTGCTGTAGCGTTAGGTGATGTCTATCCGGTACTGGAAGCCGGAGATGGAGAACAGGCAATTGAGCTTTTGAAAGAGCATTCTGATGAAGTGGCCGTGGTTCTGTTGGATCTGATCATGCCGAAGGTAGATGGGTATGAGGTGCTGAAGTATATGAAGCAGACGGAGATTCTGGATCGAATCCCGGTTCTGGTTATCAGCGCGGAGTCCACAACAGATGCAGAACGGGCATGCCTGAAAATGGGGGTATCAGACTTTATTCGGAAGCCGTTTGACAGCGTAACGGTGCGTAGCCGTGTGAAGAATGTAGTAGAGCTGTTTATGTATAAGAATCAGTTGGAGGATAAGGTTCGGATTCAGACTGAGAACCTGAAGCGGAAGAATAAACTGTTAGAGCAACAGGCAGCAAAGATAAAAGAAGGAAATGAGAAGATCATTGATGTTCTTGGTACGGTCGTTGAGTATCGAAATCTGGAAAGCGGGGAGCATATTAAGCGGGTAAAGGGGTTTACCCGGATTCTGGCTGAACGGGCAGCAAAGAGGTACCCGGAGTATAATCTGACGCCGGAGCGGATCAATATCATCGTAACAGCAAGCGCATTGCATGATATTGGAAAGATTACGATCAAGGACAGTGTATTGCTGAAGCCGGGCAGACTGGATAAGGATGAGTTTGAATATATAAAGTCTCATACCATTCGGGGCTGTGATATTCTGAATCAGATTGATGGAGCCTGGGATAGTGAATATGCAAAGGTCAGTTGTGCTATTTGCAGATATCACCATGAAAGATACGATGGAAAAGGATATCCGGATGGACTGGTAGGAGAAGAAATTCCGATCGAGGCGCAGCTTGTATCTGTGGCGGATGTTTATGATGCACTGGTCAGTGAGCGGGTATATAAGGAAGCTATTGATAAAGACAAGGCATATCATATGATTTTAATGGGCGAGTGCGGTGTGTTTTCACCGAAGCTGATGGAGTGCTTCCGGGAATCCAAGGAAGACTTTGAGAATCTTGCATCAAAATATGAAAGAGAACATAAGGAGTAGAAACAATGACAGTAAGAGAATGTTATGAACAAATGGGCGCAGACTTTGAGAATGTATTGGGTAGACTGGAAAGTGAACAGATGGTTCAGCGGTTTGCATTAAAGTTTTTAGATGATACCAGTTTTCAGGCATTGGAAGAGGCCTTGAATCAGAAGGATGTGGAGCAGGCATTTCGTGCAGCACATACCTTGAAGGGCGTATGCTTGAATCTTGGTTTTGACAACCTCTTTACCGTAAGTTCCGAACTGACGGAAAAGCTGCGAGCAAAGGAACTGGAGGAATCAGAGGAACTGTTCCGGAAAGTGAAAGAACAGTATGCAATCACAATCGCAGCACTTCAGAAACTTCAGGCATCATTATAATATAAAACCAGATCCCAATAATTCAGTTCTGTTTACAGTATTAAGAACGCGCATCCGTTTCGTGTATAATAATGATGTCATTAACCTTTAGAATTGTATCACGCTGTGGAAGAATGGAAAGACCATCACGTAATACCAGATAGATGGTGATCTGTTCTGCATCTTCCATATCCTCGATGCTCATTCCGGCATACCGCTTGTCTACAAAGATCTCCGCAATATCCTTGATGTCGGTATTCTTTAGGCTGGAGATACTGCTGTTTCGCTGATATTGTTCCACAAAACCGGCACTGATGATACCGGTTGGGATGGCTACTGCACCGACTCCCAGATAAGCGATTACGATCGCCATGATTCGTCCGAGTGGTGTGATCGGATAGATATCCCCATACCCTACGGTCAGCAGTGTGGACATACTCCACCAGACACCGCTGAAGGCATTGCGGAAGACCTCCGGCTGGGCATCGTGTTCCACACTGTACATGCACAGACTGCTGGCTAACATCAGTACCAATACGATAAAGACTGACGATATGATCTGGTTCCTCTTTTCATACAGTACGGTCGTTATGACATTAAAAGAATCATACTTTGCATTCAACCGGAACAGATGGAAGATCCGGGCAACCCTTAACATACGGAAGATGACGAAACCGGACAGGAAGAAGACCGGGATGATCGTGAGGATATCGACGATACCGTCAAAGGAGAAGATAAACCGGATCCGTGCCCGACACTTACTGAGTTGGGGATACAGATAGTCTGCTGTCCAGATTCGCAGGATATACTCGATACAGAAGATACCCAGAGTGACATATTCCAGTATATTGAAGCAGAGCGAGAGGAAGGATAATTCTTCGAAGGTCTGCAGAAAGGTTAGGATGATATTCAGGATAATGGTCGCAGTAATGAAGATATCAAAAGCACGGCTAAGATGATTACTTTTATCTCCGATCTGAATAATATTAAATATCTTACGTTTCACAATGAACTCCTCACTTTATTTAATAGATGTATTCTATCACATGTTATGTGGGTTTTCTACGCTGTCTCAATAATATAGGACAAGATTTTGATATTTTTGGAATGGAACTAGTATATTTCTTCTTATATGCTCATTAAAATAATCCCAAAAGACTGTAGGAAACAGTGAGAAGGAGGTATAACTATGCTGAAAAGATGCAGACGATTAGTGGGAGTACTTGTAGCAGTAATGTGCTGCTTTTCAATTACTTCTATCGCATCTGCAGAGGAAGGATCGGGAAAAGAGCCGGAGGTTATAATATCTACGGATAAAACCGATTATGCGGATGGAGAGCATATCAGAGAAACAGTAACGGTTAAGAATACGGTGGGAGAGGAACTTAAGAATCTGACATTGAGTGTGGATATTCCAACCGGATACACGACAGAAGATGGGAAAATTGTATCAGATAAGTGGGTGTATGCGATTGAACGTCTGGCTGCAGGTGAGAGCAAAGAGGTGACGGTTACCTTTGTTCCGGAGAACCGGGGACAGGTAATCGGTGGTTCGGATACGGCAAAGAATACACCGAAGACCGGGGATGCTGCACCAATCGTTCTGATAGGAGCTGTAGCACTGGCGGCAATTGGACTTGAGCTTGCACTTGTGAAGAACAGGAAGGGTAAAAATTATAAGAACGGCAGAAAGGTCATGGCGGTTCTGCTGGCAGGAACGATGGCAGGCTCGCTTTGTCAGCTGGGCAGCAACAGTACTGTGTATGCAAAGGATAACAGCGATCTGGTAGAGAAGGCGGTTTCCAGTGAGAAAGAGATCACAGTTGGGGGAAAGAAGGTACAACTGGGAGCCGGTCTGAAGTACTATGTGCAGGAGCAGAAGGCGTTATCCTATGATGGATATGAACTGAAATGGCAGGATGAATTTGACGGAACGAGTCTGAACCGGGATGATTGGAATGTGGAACTGCATGCACCAGGCTGGGTAAATTCAGAGCTTCAGCAGTATGTAGATTCAGAAGATAATATATATCTTCAGGACGGACATCTGGTAATCAAACCGATTAAGACTGAAAATGCAGACGGAAGTGTATCTTATACATCCGGCAGACTGAATACACAGGGAAAGCACGATTTTACATATGGACTGTTTGAGGCACGGGTAAAGGTGCCGGAAGGAAAAGGGTATCTGCCGGCATTTTGGCTGATGGCATCCGATGAAAATACTTATGGACAGTGGCCAAGATGTGGAGAGATCGATGCAATGGAGGTACATGGAAGCGATACGGCAAAGACCTATGGAACGATTCATTACGGCAATCCGCATCGGGAAGATCAGGGAACCTATACGTTGGATCAGGGAACCTTTGCGGATGAGTATCATACGTTTGCAGTAGAGTGGAAGCCGGGCTGTATCAACTGGTATGTAGACGGCATCCTGTATCATACAGCAAATGACTGGTATTCTGCGACAGAGGGGCAGGGCGAGATCACATATCCGGCTCCGTTTGATCAGCCGTTTTACATGATTCTGAATCTGGCAGTCGGAGGAAGCTGGGTTGGATACCCGGATGAGACAACAGACTTTGAGAATCAGACTTATGAAGTAGATTATGTCCGTGTTTATCAGCAGGACAGCTATGATGAGAATGTTACAAAGCCGGAGAAGGAACCGGTTGTGATGCGGGATCCGGATGCAAATGGAAACTATATTATAAATGGTGATTTTGCAGTGGAAGAGGATCTGACAGACGAAAAAGACTGGACATTCCTGACAGCGGCAGGTGGTAAGGGAACGGCTCGGATGCGTAATGGCGAGATCTACATCCAGACAACGGATTCCGGTGATGAAAACCATAGTATACAGTTGGTTCAGTCGAATATCCCGCTGAAGAAGGGTGGCACCTACACGGTTAGCTTTGATGCGTATGCCGATGAAGCAAGAACGATGATTGTAGATGTATCTGCTCCGGATTTGTCTTATATCCGTTATATGGCAGATACAAAGGTGGACTTAAGTACAACAAAGCAGACCTATACGTACACCTTTGATATGACAAAGGAGGATGATCCAAATGGACGTTTGGAGTTCAATATGGGTAAAAATGCATCAACTGCAGGAATTCATATTAGTAATGTATCGGTAAAGATGACAAACTATGCGGATCCGTCTGCAAATAATAACAAGACAGTGTTGACAGATGGAAATTATGTATACAATGGAGCCTTCCAGGAAGGAGTAGGACGGAAAGAATATTGGGAGATTAGTAATCAGGCAAATGCAGAGGTATCAGTAACGAATCTGGCGGATGGCAGACGGTTAAAACTGGTGATTCCGTCAGGAACAACGGCGGCAAATCCGGTTGTGGTTGCACAGAGTGGTTTAGCCATGCAGGATGGAGAAAGCTGTGTACTGACGTATGATATTCAGGGAACCGTCGGTACGTCTGTCGATGTAGTGGTGGCAGGTCAGGCAGCATATACAGTGCCTTTGACCGGGGCAAAGCAGACCGGCAATGCAAAGAAGTTTACGGCAGGAGTGGGAGCAGAGAAGAATCTGAAGTTCTTGTTTACACAGCCGGGAACTTACTATCTGGATAATGTGCGAATTACGGAGGACAGTCTGATCAAGAACGGTAGTTTCAATGCAGGTATGGCAGGATATGAACCGTATGTAGACGGATCTGCATCGGCAACCTATGTAGTTGACAGTCTGACGGAGGACAACGCCATCGACTTTACGATTGATGATACAGGAGATCAGGCATGGAAGATCCAGCTAAAGCAGAATGATGTTGAACTGGAAGAGGGTCAGTGGTATCGACTGAGTATGGATGCAAAGTCAGATATCACACGAAAGCTGATGTTTGCGATTCAGAGGAATGGTACAGTGGATAACGATTGGACACCATACTCCGGAGAGAAGATCGTAGATCTGGAGAATGGATATCAGACCTATACGATCGAGTTTCAGATGAAGAAACCGACCGATCTACATTCTGTACTAAGCATCTCTATGGGTGCAGTAGGTGGAACACAGATTACCACACAGCATAGAATCTGCATTGATAATATCCGGTTAGAGAAGATTGATGCACCGGTGACACCGGCACAGCCGGGCGGGTCGGAGCTTCTGAAGGATACCTCCTTTACGGATCCGTCTGCAAACTGGATCAGTAATAAAAATGCCGAAACCAGTGTAAGCTATACAAATGGTGTTGCCATCTGGACGGTAGCCGGAATCGCCGGAGGACACGATTATGATGTACAGATGATGCAGAAGGGTATTCAACTGGAGAAGGGTAGTACATATGAACTTACATTTATTGCAGAATCAACAGAGAACAGAGCAATTAAGTGGGACATCATGAGTACAAGCTATGACTGGTATGGCGGTGAAAGGGTAGATCTGGAAGCCGATGTGCCGAAGGCAGTGACCGGGCAGTTTACGATGACAAAAGATACAGATATCGATTCGTTACTAGCGATCTCCATGGGGCAGTTAAAGGATGGAGAGCAACTCCTTGATGCACCGGATTCTACCATCAGAATCTCAGGAATCAGTTTAAAGAAGGTAGATTCAACTCCATCGACCGGAGAAAATCTGTTGACCAACGGTGATTTTACAGACGGTGGAACTGGCTGGGGCGCATATGTTCACACAGAGAATGGAACAGCGGAAGCAATCTATAGTTTTTCAAATGGAAAGGCAACCTATGAAATAACCAATGCGGGAACCGAGAACTGGCATGTTCAGTTAAAACAGGAGGGAATTACGCTGGAAGCCGGTAAGACCTATACACTTACATTCTATGCAACCTCTGATGTAGCCAGGTCTATAAGTGTGAGTTGCATGGATAGCAGTAATACAAACTGGTATGTGAGTGGTGATAATAATGTAACTCTGGAAGCAGGGGTTCAAACGCCGGTTACCATGACGCTGACAACAGGTGACAAACCGACCGATGCGAGTGCATATGTTCAGGTGAATATGGGTGGTCCGGGTATGCCGGCGTCTACTATTACATTATCAGACTTTGTTTTGAAAGAGAATTAAGACAGAATAGTAAAATAATATATTTATGTAGCAGGCTATAATAGGACACAAAAGGAAACTCTTTTCTCATGAATTACAGAGGAAAATTGAGTTTCCTTTTTGTCTGGTGCTATCTGATGTCTACTGACCAGCTGGAGCAGTAGTTGAGATCCCGGTATTTCTTTGGCGTCATACCGACCATCTGCCTGAATACCTGAATAAAGTGGCTCTGGGATGAAAATGACAAATAATTTGCGATGTCTACCAGACTGTAATCACAGTATTTTAGAAGATTTTGAGCCTTTTCTATCTTCTTTTCCCGAATATAATCACTGACAGATATTCCCAGCTCTTTCTTAAAGAGCTTTGACAAATAACTGACGGACAGACCGGTATAATTTGCCAGATCTTCAATTGTGATTCGTTCCTTTATATGTGCATAAATGTAGTCAATACAGGCAGTAATCGGTTTGGAAGTAGTACCCTTCTGGATTAGCAGCATCTTTCCGGTAAAGTCCAGTACCATCTTGTCGTGGAGGGCGGATATTCCGGAGAGTTCATGAACCGTATCCAGCTTCAAAATATAGAAATCGCTTAAGCGGTAGGCCTGTTCCATTTCCATCCCGGCATCAATACAGGAGCGGGCAATCAGGGCTGCCGTGATGACAAAATGGTACTTAATATTTGTTAAGGTATTCTGTGACAAGACACCGGTACCACTTAAATCTGTGAAGCGTTTTTGCTCGCAGTTGTGTCGGACAGTTTCGATATCTCCATGACTCACTGCCTGATAGAAGGCGTATTCTTCATTGACGGGACGATGGAGAGATTCATCATCGCTATTCATTGTTTCGTGAGTGAACCATTCGTGTTCAAGTGCCATAGGAACCTCCTGAATTTTTCACCTATCAGGTGAATGAAAAAAGAGCATCCATTTGTGGTAAAATTAAGGTGTCAAATCTTAAAAAAATAACCTCCAAAAGCCCTTTATGAGTATTGTAAACACCTTAGTCGTAGAAAGCAATAGACAGATTAAAATAAATTTTGATGGAGGAGATTTATCCTCCGATGCTGGCTTACTTCTTAAGAATGCTGAGATGATAATTGATGGTTATTTTTATATCAGTATGACCATTATAGGATTGCTTCTGGATTATGAAATACAGGAATATTTCCTTCACTTTTCCACATACTAACTCCAGAACTAATATATAGCAGAAAAAATGGAGGAAACAAGCATTGAAAGCAACAGGAATAGTAAGGCGAATCGATGATCTGGGCAGAGTTGTAGTACCAAAGGAAATTCGAAGAACGCTTCGTATTCGGGAAGGCGACCCGCTGGAGATCTTTACGGATAAAGATGGAGAAATCATTCTGAAGAAGTATTCACCGATCGGAGAACTGGGAGCCTTTGCACAGCAGTATGTGGATGCGACGGCACAGATCATCGGGCACGCAATCTGTGTATCTGACAGGGATCAGATCATAGCTGTAGCGGGAGCACCCAAAAAAGAGTTTATGGGAAAGGTGCTGCACAAGGAACTGGAGGAGGCAATCAACGATCGGGAATCCATCCTGGCACGTAAAGGTGAAAAGAAGTATATTAAGATACTTTCGAATAGTGATGAAGAGTATTTTGGTGAGATTGTACAGACGATTCTGTGTGAGGGCGATGCAATCGGTGCCGTCATCATACTGAGTCGGACCGAAGCCGAGATTCTTGGCGAAACAGAACAGAAAGCAGCCGTCATTGCAGCAAACTTTCTTGGAAAGCAGATGGAAGGCTAGAATAATTGAGAAATAACGAAAAAATCAGTATTTTCCTTGACAAACAGCAGGGAAAATTGTATAAATGTATTTAGGCATTGACCTAGTATTGTAGAGGAGGATATTTTTCGATGAACAAGACAGAATTAATCGCAGCAGTTGCTGAGAAGACAGAATTATCTAAGAAGGACGCAGAGAAGGCGATCAAGGCTTTCACAGATGTAGTAGCAGAAGAATTAAAGAAGGGTGAGAAGATTCAGTTAGTAGGCTTCGGTACATTCGAAGTAGCTGAGAGACCTGCTCGCGAAGGCAGAAACCCAAGAACTGGCGAGACTATGCCAATCGCTGCTTCTAAGGCTCCTAAGTTCAAGGCTGGTAAGGCGCTGAAGGATATGGTAAACGCTTAATTCCGAACAGGAAGTTAAGAGATTGCAGAAAAGAGTCACCGTCAGGGTGGCTCTTTTTCGTTAGAAAGTAGGTATATATGAGATTAGATAAGTATTTAAAGGTATCACGACTGATCAAACGCCGGACGGTGGCGAATGATGCCTGTGACGCCGGCCGTGTTATGGTGAATGATAAGGTAGTGAAAGCGTCCTATGATGTGAAGGTAGGAGACGTCATTGAGATTCAGTTTGGTAACAAATCCGTAAAGGTGGAAGTAACACAGGTCATGGATATGGTAAAGAAAGAGGATGCCAAAGAGATGTTTACGTATCTGTAAGCAGACAGGTTATATTCTGATTCCCTTCTTCATATATTGCAGAAGAAGGAGGGGAGACGATGGATGAACGAGTAGGAACCAGACCGCATAAGGTGAATCTTTTGAATCGTGGCGTTGGAGCGATCAGTGGTGTGCGGGAGGTAAAGGCATTCAACGAGACGGAGATAGTTCTGGAGACCGATATGGGAACTTTGTCAATCAAGGGCACAGAGCTTCATGTTACGAAGCTGACACTGGAAAAAGGAGAAGTGGAAGTAGACGGCGTGATCGATAGCTTTGTATACACGGATACGAAGGAGGAAGTGACCGGAAAGGGCGTGCTGGGCAGGTTGTTCCGCTGACAGATGCCGTCGGGGATGATACAGGAGCTGCAGACATTTCTTATGAGTGCCTTTTGGGGAATGCTTGTGGTATTTTATTATGATTTTTTTCGGCTGCTCCGGGGGATGTTCCGGCACAGTACCTGGATGGTGGCAGTGGAAGATCTGGTATTCTGTTTGGGGACGGGATGTCTTCTGGTGGCGGTGTTTTATGCATATAGTCAGGGGCAGATCCGGTTCTATGTGCTGCTTGGCATGGGCTGTGGCGGATGCTTATATAACTGGGGGATCAGTCCGTTTACCTGCGGAATGATTTTGTTTCTCTGGAATAAAGTAAAAACAGTATTGAAAAAGGCGGAGGAACACAGTAAAATAAAGGGTAAGAACTGTGCAAAGGAAGGTAACGATGAGCAGAAGAAGTACCACTAAAAAGGAAAATCGCAAGGGAATTGTGGTCATTTGTGTTGTACTTTTGGTTCTGTGTACCAGTTTGTTTGTGCGATATCGTACATTGAAGGGACAGTATGATACGAATGCAGAGACGATATCCAGACTGGAGACCCAGAAGAAGGAAGAAGAGGATCGAACCAAGCAGTTGCAGCAGCAGGAGCTTTATCAGCAGACAGATTCATTCGTAGAGGAGACGGCAAGGAAGCTGTTGAATCTGATTAAGCCGGGAGATACTACAATTAAACCAAACGAAGAGTAACAATAGCCATTACACGTTGCATGTAATGGCTATTTTAAGACAGAAGAGGGATCAATCATGATAGAAATCGAACATGTAACCAAGATATATCAGTTAAGTAAGAAGCAGATGCAGGAACAACGGGTCAAGGATTCAAAGAAGATTGCGGTCCGGGATGTGAGTCTTACGGCAAGAGAAGGAGAGATCTTCGGGGTACTGGGACCGAACGGAGCCGGAAAGACGACGCTGCTCCGGTGTGTAGCTACGCTTCTGACACCGACGGAGGGAACGATCCGGGTAAACGGATGTGATACGGTAAAGGAAGGAGAGCAGGTACGGCGCTCTATGGCATTTTTAACGAATGAGGTAAAGCTGGACACGCATTTTAGTCCGAAGTATTTGTTCCGTTTTTTCGGACGTCTGCATGACATGGAGGAGGAGCAAATCGAGGCTAGGAGACAGGAATTATTTTCCTACTTTGGGATCACTCCGTTTGAGGACAAGCGGATCGAGGAGCTGTCTACCGGTATGAAGCAGAAGGCATCGATCGCGGTCAGTCTGGTGCATGATCCGGATGTGATTATATTTGATGAACCGACGAATGGACTGGATATTATCACGGCTAGGGCGGTTACGGATTATCTTCGTATCCTGAAGGAACGCGGAAAGCTGATAATCGTATCGACCCATATCATGTCGGAGGCACAGAAGCTGTGTGACCGTATGGCGATGATTATAAGCGGAAGCTGTGTATTTCAGGGAACGCTGGAGGAAGCACTGGAACAGAATCAGACACAGGATCTGGAGGATGCCTTTTTTGAAATCTATCGGCGGACTGTGACAGAGGGGAACCAGGCAGAGAAGGAGCAGGAACGCATATGAAGAATATAGGAATTATACTGCGAAAAGAACTATATCGTGTCTTTTCGGATAAAAAAATGGTGCTTGGGCTGTTTATTATGCCCGCGGTAGTGGTGATCGGGCTTTATCTGCTGATGGGTGTCATGGCGGCATCCATGATGAGTGACATTGAGGCACATACACCGACCGTTCTGGTTTATCGGGCACCGCAGAGCTTTTACACATATCTGTCGGAAACCGGAATCCGGGATAGTGGGGATTATGTGATGACGATGACGGAGGAGGCATCCGAGCTGGAGGCTGCAAAGGATCAGATCTATCGTGGAGATCTGGATGTCCTGATTGTATTCCCGGAAACCTTTGAAACACAGGTGGCAGAGTATGGTTCCGGTGATGAGATCCCGGATATTCAGACCTATTATAATCCTTCGGAAGATTATTCGGACAATGCACATACGGCAGTATTGAATGAGGTTCTGGAGCCGTATCGAAAGCAGCTGCTCTCCCAGCGGATCGGCAGTCTGGAGCAGCTGGAGGTCTTTACGGTGGATAAGGATAATAAAGAATCCGTGATCCAGAATGATAATAAGGCACAGGGAAAGATCTTTGGTTATATTATTCCATATATGATTACGATTTTACTGTTTGCAGGAGCAATGAACCTCGGCTCCGACAGCTTTGCCGGCGAGAAGGAACGGGGAACGATGGCTACATTACTGATGCTGCCATTGAATCGTAGTGTGATCGTATACGGAAAACTGTTTGCTCTGATGATATTATCGGGACTGTCGGCATTGATCTACGGTGGAGCGATGATCTTTGCGCTGCCATTGCTTTACCGGACACTGGGAAGTGTACTGGGACAGAATCTGAGCTTTTCTGCCGGACAAATGGCCATGCTGCTGGTTCTGATTGTAACTATGGTATTCCTCTATGTGGCACTGATTGCTGTATTTGCAACATTAGCGAAGAATACGAAGGAAGGCGGGGTGTACATCACACCGATTTATATGATTGTTATGGTGATTGGGGTGTTGTCTATGTTCCAGGGGGATCATATGTCAACAATGCAGTATCTGATTCCGTTATATGGACCGACGATGGCGCTCAAGAATGTATTTACTCTGGACATCACAGGACTGGGATTTGTACTGGCGACACTGTCGAATCTGGGGACGGGTGCATTTTGTGCATGGATAACCGCACGTCTGTTCCAGAATGAAAGAGTTATGTTTAATGCATGATAGGAACGAAAATATAGGAATTCACAAGAATTTTGATACTATAATATGACAAAATAAAACGATTCACTTTCGTATAATAAAGGTCAGAGAATACGGAGGTGAATAGTATATGGAAACGGTAGGAATAAAAAAGGGCAGGCAGATATGGATTTATATGCTTGCCTTTCTTGCTGCCCGCTCAGAGATCGCCGGGATGTTCCCTTTTACGATTGCATTTTTTGGCGCAGCGTATCTGACGGGATGCGGTTCCTGGGGACTGTACGGAGCTCTGCTGCTGGGCGTGTTAAGTACGATTTCGGTTATGGCAACATTGAAATATGGAATCATACTGATTCTGGTTACTGTCGGGATCAGCCTGATTTCTTCCGAGCAGCGACAAAAGAATCCGCTGTTAGTAGCAGGAATATCCGGTGGTGTAACGATGCTGGTCGGAGGACTGTGGGTACTGGCGATTAATCGACAAAGTGCGTGGTACATGCCGGTTCTGGAAGGGATCGCAGTCCTGTGTTTTACTCTGATCTTAGAGCAGGCATTACAGGTGGTTCAGAATAAAGAGGATATCATGAGGAGTGAGAATCTTCTGAGCACGCTGACGCTGACTGCGATTATTCTATGGGGAGTTCCTTTGCAGATCGGGACGGTATTTACTGCCCTGCAGGGAGTGATCTACTATCTGATGCTTTATATGTCCTACCGTTATGGAGTGGCATACGGAACCAGTGTAAGTACGATCTGCGGCCTGATTCTGGCGATACGGACGCATCAGGTAGAATGGGTTGCAATCTGTGTGATTCTGGCACTGGTAGCGGCCTTTCTTGGAGAATGGGGAAAGTGGCTGGAAATGACAGGCTTTCTTGCCGTTCTTGGGTTCCTCGGACTGTTCTATTATCCGCAGCTTTTAGAGATACAGGCCTTGCGGGGGCTGATATCCGCAGCCTTTTTGTTCTTGTGTACGCCGAAGCGGTATCTGATGCGATATTCCTGTGGAAGGAGCAGAGAGGAAGAGACGCTGATCAGTCGTGAGGTGCAGAAAATGACGCGTCAGCGGCTGCAGGAATTTGCCGGAGTCTTTACCAGAATCAGCCGGAACTTCTGTCAGCCGATCTACAGTCTGAATCCGGACGGAGGTGCCCTGCAGTCACCGGTTTTTGCCAGACAGATGGGAGAAATCGGTGAAAATATCAGTGATTTTGCCGGAAATATGTATGCACCCGTAGAAGTGGAGGGACAGTTGGAGGATCGCCTGATCCACGAACTGGAACGGCAGAATGTGCGGGTACAGCGTGTGATTATGCTTCATGGACGCTATGGGCGAAAGGAGATTTATCTATCGGCCAGGACGATCCGCGGGCGGATCATGACGACGCGGGAGGCGGCAGAGATCATCAGTCATGCGATGGGAAATCGGTACCGGGTAGCATCCGGCAGCCGTATGATTATCAACCGGGAGTATGATGTGATTGTATTTGAAGAGGATACACGATATCGGTATCTGACCGGGGTTGCCCGTGTTATGAAGGATGGGCAGCGGGTGTCCGGAGATAATTTTTCTCAGATGGAACTGAAAAACGGACAGCTGCTTATGTTGCTGGCAGATGGAGTCGGAAGTGGTGAGGATGCCGCCAGACAGAGTGAGCAACTGGTAGATCTGTTGGAGGAGATGCTGGAGGTAGGGTTTCGAAAGGAATCTGCCATCGAGATGCTGAATGAACTTATTGCGGTTCAAGGGCAGGGAGAACACTTTGCAACTCTGGATCTGTGTATGCTGGATCTGTATTCCGGGGTTAGTGAATTTTTGAAAATGGGTGCGTCTACTACGTATATTCAGCGCGGAAGCTGGATCGAAACGATACAGTCCACAACATTGCCGATGGGGATTCGGGAACAGTTGGAGCTGGATGCCGTGCGCAAAAAGCTATATCATGGCGACCGTATCATTATGGTGAGTGATGGGGTTCTGGATGGAATCCGTTTTGAGAATAAAGAGGAGTGTCTGAAGGAAATGATTCTGGAGACCGAGACAAACAATCCACAGCAGTTGGCAGAACAGCTTTTGGAGCGGGTACGGAAGATGAATGGGGGAGTTATGCGGGATGATGCCAGCATCCTGGTAGTGGGAATCTGGAAAAAATAGAGTAGGATTCTTGCATTTTCCGGCTATTTCCATTAAGATTATAGCATTATAGAAGAATGTCGAAGGGATAAAAGATGGAAAAACAACATCCATTCGTAGATGAGATTGATCAATATATCCGAAAACAGCATCTGCTGGAGCCGGGAGATGGAGTCGTTATCGGCGTATCCGGTGGTGGTGACTCCATGTGCCTGTTTTCTGTTCTGCAGGAGCTGCAGTCAGTATGGAGACTGCGGCTGCATGTGGTTCATGTGAATCATATGCTGCGAAAAGAGGCAGCCAAAGAAGAGGCATATGTTCAGAACCAGTGCCAAAAGCACCGGATTCCATGCTCGATATATCGAAAAGATATCGCGGCTTACGCAGAACAACTGGGGTGTGCGGAGGAAGAGGCCGGACGGAGATATCGATACGCCTGCTTTCAAGAGGTATGCGAACAACAGGGATATGAGAAGATCGCAGTGGCGCATCACAGGAATGACCGGGTGGAAACCATGCTGTTTCATATGGTGCGGGGAACCGGGTTGAAAGGGTTAAGCGGGATCCCGGCTGTGAGAGGGAGGATTATACGTCCGCTGCTGGCTGTCAGTCGATCGCAGATCGATGCATACCTACAGGAGAAACAAATTCACTATTATACAGATGAAACGAATCTATCCTGTGACTATACGAGAAACTATATTCGGCATCAGGTTGTTCCGGCACTGGAACAGGTGAATGATCGGGCGGTGGAACATATGGCAGAGCTGGCAGACCGGGCAAATACATACTGGCAGTATGTGGAACATCAGGCAGAAGAATGGGAAACAAAGTGTGTCTTTGCACTGCCGCATGGAGAGAAGCTGATCTGGCAGGAGAACCCGGAGCAGGAACTGGTACTGGAACATCTACTGTATCGGATGATGACAAGGGTGGCAGGCTCGGCAAAAGATTTGGAGCAGCAGCATGTAGAGAAGCTGCGGGAACTGCTTACAAAGCCGGTCGGAAAACGGTTGTCATTGCCGTATGGCATGGCGGCGGTACGGGAAGAAGAAGGCATCATACTCTGGGATCGGAAACATAATGAACTTGATGACAAAAATGAAGAAAAACCGCATCGGGAGTACCGGGTAGGGATCCCGGGTGTGACGGAGCTGGGAGAGACCGGCAGGGTGATATGCCGGATTCTAGACTATACAGAGGATATGGAAATTTCCAAAAAACTATATACGAAAATGTTGGACTATGATAAAATATATGATACTTTATGTATACGAACTCCCAGAGAGGGAGATTACTTTATGATGAATCAGCAGGGAGGACACAAACGGTTATCCCGATTTTTTATTGACCAAAAGGTACCTGCGGATAAAAGGGCTTCCACGCTGGTGCTCGCACAGGGCTCACAGATATTGTGGATCCTGGGTATGCGGATCAGTGAGGATATGAAGATAACGAGTTCTACACGAAGGGTACTAAGGATAGAATTTCAATACAAAGGAGTGCAAAATGAGTAAGATATCAGTATTGATTTCCAAAGAAGCCATTGAAACCAGAATTCAGGAAATGGCAGATAAGATTAATCGTGAATATGAGGGACAGGAGGTTCATCTGATCGGAATATTAAAGGGAAGTGTGTTCTTTGTGTGTGAACTTGCAAAGAGACTGACCATTCCGGTGACCATGGACTTTATGTCCGTGTCCAGCTATGGTGCAGGTACAGAGACAACCGGACGTGTAAAGATCGTTATGGATCTGTCAGAGTCCATTAAGGGGCAGAATGTTATCATAGTTGAGGATATTATTGATTCCGGGAATACACTGAGTTATTTGATGCCGCTTTTGTCCGGACGGGAACCGGCCAGTATCCGGCTGATTACATTACTGGATAAACCGGATCGCAGACAGAAAGAGGTCCCGGTTGATGATACCGGCTTTACGATACCGGATGCATTTGTGGTCGGATATGGTCTGGACTATGCACAGAAGTATCGGAATCTTCCGTATATCGGAGTGATTGACCCGGAAGCATAGCCGAATCGGGTTTTATTATAAGAGGTAACAGAAAGGAGAAAGAAATGAATAAGCAGGGAGCAGTCCGGGGAGTTTTATGGCTCCTGGCATTGATCGCCTTATTTGCATTTGCATATTCGTTCTATGTCAGAAGTAATTCGATTGATTTATATGCATACAATTTAACCAGCTTCCAGAAAGATCTGGAGGACGGTAAGATCAGTACGGTTGTAGTCAAGCAGAACAATGAGGTGCCAACGGGTGTGGTAAGTGTAGTAGCAGATGGAGCAGAGCAGAGCTTTTATGCACCGGATGTGAATGAAATCATACACATGGTTCAGGAGAAGAATACGGAGACGGATGATCAGCAGATTGTGTTGACAGTCGGGGATGTGACCAGACAAAGTACGTTGAGTCAGATTCTTCCGTACATTATACTGGTCGTGGTTGTAATCGTATTTATGTTTATGATGATGATGTCTATGCAGGGTGCCGGCGGCGGAAAGATGATGGACTTCGGAAAGAGCCGGGCGAAGATGACGATCGACAATCATCATGGAATCGATTTTACAAAAGTAGCAGGTCTTCAGGAGGAGAAGCAGGAGCTGGAAGAGATCGTAGATTTTCTGCGAAATCCGGGAAAGTATAATAAGTTGGGAGCCAGAATCCCAAAGGGTGTTCTTCTGGTCGGTCCTCCGGGAACCGGTAAGACACTGTTGGCAAAGGCAATATCGGGAGAAGCAAAGGTACCGTTCCTGAGTATTTCCGGTTCTGACTTTGTGGAAATGTTTGTTGGTGTAGGTGCATCCAGAGTGCGGGATCTGTTTGAAGAAGCGAAGAAGAATGCACCATGTATTATATTTATTGATGAGATTGATGCCGTGGCCAGAAAGAGAGGTTCCGGACTGGGCGGCGGTCATGACGAGAGAGAACAGACCTTGAATCAGCTTCTGGTTGAAATGGATGGCTTTGGAGTAAATGAGGGCATCATCGTTATGGCAGCAACCAACCGTGTCGATATTCTGGATCCGGCGATTTTGAGACCGGGCCGATTTGACCGGAAGGTAGTTGTAGGAAGACCGGATGTTAAGGGTAGAGAAGAAATTCTGAAGGTGCATACAGCGAATAAGCCTTTGGGTGAGGATGTAGACCTGCATGAGATTGCAAGAACAACCTCCGGTTTTGCCGGTGCGGATCTGGAGAATCTGATGAATGAGTCTGCGATTGTTGCAGCGAAGCGCGGAAATGCGTTTATTCAGAAGATGGATATTGATCAGGCATTTATTAAGGTTGGTGTAGGAACCGAGAAGAAGAGTCGTCTGATTCCGGAGAAAACGAGAAAGATCACTGCTTATCATGAGGCAGGGCATGCGATTCTGTATCATTTGCTGCCGGATGTAGGTCCGGTATATGCAGTATCCATTATACCAACGGGGGAAGGAGCCGCCGGTTACACCATGCGGCTGCCAAGTAACGACAATGAATTTACAACAAAGGGTATGATGCGCCAGGATATCATGGTAGACTTTGGCGGAAGAATCGCAGAGGAACTGATCTTTGAGGATGTGACGACAGGAGCATCCCAGGATATTAAGGTGGCAACACAGACAGCCCGGTCTATGGTAACAAAGTATGGTATGTCTGAAAAGCTGGGATTGATAAATTATGAGAATTCCGATGAAGAGGAAGTCTTTCTGGGAAGAGATCTGGGTCATGCAAAGAGCTTCAGTGAAGAGACGGCTGTTCGGATCGATGAAGAAGTGAAGCGGATCATGGATGAGTGCTATGCGGAAGCACGGAATATTCTGGTAGAGCATATGGACATTCTGCATAAGTGTGCAGAACTGCTGCTGGAAAAAGACCGGATCGACGGAAAAGAATTTGAACAATTATTTGTATAAATATGGAAAAAATCATATGAATATAACAAATAGATAATTTCATAGAGGAGAATTATCTATTTTGACATCTGCATTTGGAAGAAAATGAAAAAGTTATCGTTTTTTTGCACAAAAGAATGCAGAAATAAAATAATTGTTTGTGAACACTTTTTAGGGGGATTTGTTATAATAAACTTGTAACCCCCCCAATACATTATATAGTTTTTTGCTACACCCATAAGTAACAAAATACCTTCTCCAAAAGGACAGCGTTCGATAGCTGTCCTTTTAACTTTGTGTAATTTTATCATGTACAAATGGAAAAGATTATATTAGAATATGGTATAGATTGTTGAGGAGAATGATGGGGTATGGATTATAGGACAAGCTTTGGACTGCTGGCAACAGCAGAGAAGATATTTCAATATACGTATACAATGAAGCCGGCATTGAATCTGGGTGCTTTGTTTAGCGACGGTACGGAGTTCTATCGTTCGCCGGAGGAGCCTATGATCGGAGATTCCTTACGGCTTCGTTTTCGTACAGCCATATATAATGTGGAACAGGTTTTTTTGAACTGGCGGGGAGAACGGCTGGAGATGCGGAAGGCGTTCTCGGATCAGATGTTTGATTATTATGAATATACGGTCTCGGATCTGCCGGATGAACTATGTGATTATAGTTTTGAGATAAAGGCCGGGCGTATCACATGCTATTATAATAAGATGGGAGCAGCAAAGGACCTGAATAGTTATTATAATTTTCAGATTGCACCCGGATTTACGACACCGGACTGGGCTAAGGGAGCGGTTTTCTATCAGATCTTTGTGGATCGTTTCTGCAATGGAGATCCGTCAAATGATGTATTGGAAAATGAATACAGTTACATCGGAGATGGAACCCGGCAGATTACGGACTGGGGAAAATATCCGGATTCCATGGATGTAAGATGCTTCTACGGAGGTGATCTGCAGGGTGTTATGAATAAGCTGGATTATCTGCAGGATTTGGGAGTGGATGTTATCTATCTGAATCCGATCTTTGTATCTCCGTCGAACCATAAGTATGATAGCCAGGATTATGATTATGTGGATCCGCATTTTGGCAGGATCGTGAAGGATGAGGGTGAACTGTTGAGTTATGGACAGGCGCCGAACAAGGAAGCAACCCGTTATATTACACGTGTAACGGATAAGGATAATCTGGAAGCCAGCAATGAGCTGTTTATAGAGCTGGTAGAGGAAGTTCACAGGCGCGGTATGAAGATTATACTGGATGGCGTCTTTAATCACTGTGGTTCTTTCAATAAATGGCTGGATCGTGAGTGTATATATGAGAATCAGGCCGGATATGAAAAGGGGGCTTATGTGGATGCAGATAGCCCTTATCGGAGCTTTTTCAAGTTCCATGATGAGTATCAGTGGCCATATAATGCGACCTATGATGGCTGGTGGGGGCATGATACTCTGCCAAAGCTGAATTACGAAGATTCTCCGAAGCTATATGAGTATATTATGAATATTGCAAAAAAATGGGTATCACCGCCTTACAATGTTGATGGATGGCGTTTGGATGTAGCGGCGGATCTGGGCCATAGCCCGGAGTATAATCATTACTTTTGGCGGGAATTCCGAAGAACGGTAAAGGAAGCCAATCCAAATGCGATTATTCTGGCCGAGCATTACGGTGATCCAAAGGAATGGCTGCTGGGAGATCAGTGGGATACTGTTATGAACTATGATGCGTTTATGGAACCGATTACCTGGTTCTTGACGGGTGTGGAAAAGCACAGTGATGAGTTCCGGGGAGATTTGTTAGGAAATCCGGATGCATTTATAGGAGCACTGCGACACCATATGTCCAGATTTCATCATCAGTCGCTGTATGTAGCGATGAATGAGCTGTCGAACCATGATCATTCCAGATTCCTGACCAGAACGAATCGAATGGTTGGCAGAACGCATACATTGGGGCCGGAGGCAGCGAGTCAGAATATTAATAAGGGTGTATTCCGGGAAGCGGTTGTGTTCCAGATGACCTGGCCGGGGGCACCTACGATTTACTATGGGGATGAAGCAGGCGTATGTGGCTGGACCGATCCGGATAACCGCCGGACATATCCGTGGGGGCATGAAGATCAGGAACTAATTGATTTCCATAAGGAAATCATTCGAATCCACAAGGAAAACTCAGCCCTGATGAGAGGGTCTTATCGATTCCTGCATGGCTCTCATAAGATGGTAGCCTATGGACGATTTGATGAGCATAACAAGGTTATCGTTATTATGAATAATAACTATGAGGATGCGGAACTGAAGTTCAGTGTGGCAGAACTGGGAATCCCGGATCACTCTGTCCTGACGCAGCTTATGTTGACGACGGAAGAAGGGTATATATTGGATCCGATCGCCTATCGCGTAATGGACAATCGGTTATATATGAGAGTGCCTAAGATTTCGGCAACCGTGCTTCGGGTGAATGTCTAGGATGCAACTGTAGAATAAACAAAAAAGTTGAAAAAATTGAAAAAAGTGCTTGCAATTTGAAGGTACATCAATTATAATTAAATACTGTCAGCGGTTAAAATCGCTAACATGGATGGATTCCCGAGTGGCCAAAGGGGACAGACTGTAAATCTGCTGCAACTTGCTTCGGTGGTTCGAATCCACCTCCATCCAGTTAATCAATTTATTTCATAAATTGGTTACAAAGAATGCCGGCGTGGCGGAACTGGCAGACGCACAGGACTTAAAATCCTGCGGGACTAACCTCCCGTACCGGTTCGATTCCGGTCGCCGGCATTTTACTATGTGTTATATGAAACACATCTTTGCAAGCTGAACTTGCTACGATATATGCCCAGATAGCTCAGTTGGTAGAGCAGAGGACTGAAAATCCTCGTGTCACTGGTTCGATTCCGGTTCTGGGCATTGACAGAGATAATTACTGCTAAGAAAGTGATTATCTCTGTTTTTTTAAAATCAAAAATAATAAAAATGACCAAAGAAAGGTTTGTTATGACAGAAAAAAAGGCCGGAAGAAATCAAACAATAGATACAACTTTATCAGAAGGGGGCAGATATCTGAATCGGTGTTTACACATATCAGAGCCGATAACGGATATTACACAGGTGCTGGATCATACTCTGCAGGGAACTATGGAGGATGTGACGGTATGGCTGCCAAAGGAAAGTGTGGACTTGATGATTGTGGATCCGCCCTATAATTTGACAAAAGAATTTCATGGAAATACTTTTGCAAAAAAGAGAGAGACTGATTATGAGCAGTACACCCGGCGGTGGTTGGATTTGACAGCTCCATTATTAAAGAAGAATGGTTCTGTCTATGTATGCTGTGACTGGCAGACCAGTTTGATTATCGGAAGAATTTTACCGGAATATTTTACAGTTAGAAATCGTATTACCTGGCAGAGAGAAAAAGGCCGGGGGGCGAAGACAAACTGGAAAAACGGAATGGAAGATATCTGGTTTGCAACAAACGGAAAAGCATATACATTTAATTTGGATGCGGTAAAGATAAGAAGAAGGGTGATTGCACCATATCGTGTGGATGGTGAACCAAAGGACTGGGAAGAGACAAAGGATGGAAACTATCGAGATACCTGTCCATCAAACTTCTGGGATGATATTACGATACCGTTCTGGTCTATGCCGGAAAATACGGCACATCCAACACAGAAACCGGAGAAATTAATAGCAAAACTAATATTGGCAAGTTCTAATCCGGGAGATATCGTGTTTGATCCATTTCTGGGCTCTGGAACAACGAGTGTAACTGCAAAGAAGCTGGGACGACACTATTTAGGAATTGAACAAAATGAACAGTACTGTATATGGGCAGAACAACGGTTGGAGATGGCAGAGGAAGAAAAGGCGATTCAGGGATATGCGGATGGAGTATTTTGGGAACGAAATGCCGGGCGCAAAAGGACAGTGAAATAGATTTTAGCGGAAAGGAATCATAGGAGCGATATGAAACGAATATTCAACGATACATTACGTGAATATTGTGGAAAAGGTTACTATCCCTGGCATATGCCCGGGCATAAACGGCAGCCGGCTATGCGGGAACAGGTAAATAGTTTGGAATTGGATTATATGTATGATGTAACGGAGGTTCCGGGGCTGGATAATCTGAATGAACCGGAAGGAGCATTAAAACAGTCGATGGAGCAGTTGGCGGCTGTATATGGTAGTTACTGTTCGTACTATTTGATTAATGGCAGTAGTTGTGGGATATTAGCTGCAATTTCTGCTGTTTGCAAAAGGGGGGATACACTGATACTGGCGAGAAACTGCCATAAGTCTGTTTATCATGCTGTAGCATTGCTTGAATTGAATCCGGTATATGTGTATCCGGATGTGATGGAAGAGTATGGAATCTGTGGAAGTATTCGCAGCCTGGAGGTAAAAGAAGCACTAGGCAGATACCCGGAGGCAAAGGCAGTGATTCTTCCGTCTCCGACCTATGAGGGAATTGTTTCAGATATAGAAGAAATCAGCCGGATTGTACATCAGACAGGAGCTTATCTTATCGTGGATGAGGCACATGGTGCACACATGGAGTTTGGATCGATTTTTCCACAGACTGCGACTAGGTGTGGGGCGGATCTGGTGATAGAAAGCTTACATAAGACACTACCATGTTATAATCAGTGTGCGATTCTGCACATAGGTAAAACAGTAGCGAATCCGGAAAGACTACGCTATCGGGTAGAACGGTATTTGCGCGTTTATCAGACGACTTCGCCCTCTTATCTTCTGGTCGCAAATATGGAAGATGTAATTGCGGCTATGGCAGAGCGAACAGAGGTACAGAGGAAGGAATCAGAGAATCGGTTGCTCAGATATCGGGAAGCGTGGAAAGCGCTTCGATGGATTCATTTGCTAACACGAGAGGAAGTACAGACTGCCGGAGGATATGACTATGACCGGTCAAAGCTGGTGTTTTGTGTGCCGGTGCAGACAGGGTTGACCGGACAAAAGGTGGCAGAGCAGTTAGAAGCAGAGGATGGACTGATTGTGGAAATGGCGTCTCTTCATTATGTATTAGCGATGACCAGTTGTGCAGATACAGAGGACGGTTATCAGAGGCTGGATCAGGCACTGCGGAAGGTAGAGTCCGGTATTGAGGAGCATGTGAAGCTTCCATATATACAGAATATGCCGGTGCTGAGCGGAAAAATAAATATGGTGCCGGGCGTTGCCTGGAATGAGAATACAGAGACAGTGAGGCTGGATCAGGCAGTAGGACGAATCGCAGGAGAGTATGTGACAGTATATCCACCCGGAATCCCGACATTGGTTCCGGGAGAGTCTATAGGAGAACAACAGGTAAATTATCTGAGGGCATGCATAGAAACAGGGCTGACCGTATATGGTATAGAGGGCAATGACATGAAAATTCAGGTGTTGATACCGTAAGGAATTCGAAACGATTTGTTTATTGCATGTTTTCGTGGGCTGTGATACCATGATAGCTATAAGTATATATGATATATTTATGAATCTATCAAGAATAAAAAAAGTAAGAAGGAAGGATTATTTATTATGAGCAATTCTGATTTAGCAACATTGTTTTCGTCAACAGCGATACTGGGAATTATTGTTACTATTTTTACAATCGCATTTGCAGTGTCTATTCTTGTGTACGTTTTGAACTGTATTGGGTTGTATCGGATGGCAAAGAAATTGAACCATAAGTATTCATGGCTGGCATGGATTCCGATTGCACAGTACTGGCTGCTGTTCGATATGCCAAAGAAGGGACTGGAAGTGTTGGCATTTAAGAAGACGATACAGAATCGTACAAATGCATTTTGGATCTATATTGCATTATCATTCGGTGGTGGTATCGTAACCAGTATTTTAGGAATTATTCCAATTATCGGAACATTACTGGCACCGCTGGTACCGATTGCCATGACGGTAGGTATGATATTTATTTTGTATCCAGCCTATAAGGATCTGTATGAGATCTTTCTTCCGGAGTCAAGTGTACAGGGGTATGCAATCGGAAGTATTATCTGTTTATTCCTGGTACCGTTTGTAACATCCATTCTGTTGCTGGTTGCTTCTTCAAAAGAGCCGATTGAAGTTGTAGATTCTTCCTATAATGCATAATATTGTGAGGAAATGGTGTAACCATTGACAAAACATATAAAAATAGTGTAAGATTCGTTAGTAATCAAAGTAATAAGGAAGAAAATACAGGGAAATGAGGTTGATAGGATTATGAAGAAATTAGGTGCTAAATTAGCGGCTATTGGTATGATAGCAGCGATGGCAGTTGGATTGTCCGGTTGTGGTAATACAGGTGCTTCAGGGAATGGAGTTGTTAAGACGATTGATATTTCTTTGACAGATGAGCAGTATGCATTTGGTGTAGATAAGAACAATGAAGAACTGCTGAGTCAGGCAAATGAGTATATTGCACAGATTAAGGAAGATGGAACACTGGATAAGATCTGTGAGAATTATTTTGGGGATGGTACGCCACAGGGTGTTACTTCCGCAAAGGAAGATGATTCTAAGGATCAGTTAGTGGTAGCAACCAATGCAGAGTTCTCTCCGTTTGAATATAAGGAAGGTGATACCTTCTATGGTATTGATATGGAGCTGGCACAGGGATTGGCAGATTATTTGAATAAGGAACTGGTGATTCTGGATGTGGACTTTGAAGCAGTATGTACGTATGTAGATACCGGTAAGGCGGATATGGCAATTGCCGGTTTAACCATTAATGAAACCAGAAAGGAAAGTGTAAACTTTACAGATTCTTATTATACAGCGTCTCAGGTTCTGATCGTTCCGGAGAGTGATACAAGCTTTGATGAGTGTCAGACAGCAGATGATGTACTGGATGTTCTTTCTAAGCATGATGCAGGAAAGATCGGTGGTCAGACCGGAACAACGGCAGAGTTCTATGTAAAGGGCGATGCTGACTGGGGATTTGACGGAATCGAGAATATGAGCTGGGTTGGTTATACATCAGGTTCTCTGGCAGTAAATGATATGTTATCCGGTAATATTGATTATGTTATGATTGATCAGGCTCCGGCTAATATGATTGTTAAGAAGGTAAATGCAGCAAACTAATGCAGTGATAAAAGAGGAAACCTGTCCTGAACGACAGGTTTCTTCTCATATTATACACGAGGGAAAATTATGACAATTCAATCGCTTTCAACTAAATGGAATATGTTTATAGACACCTTTTTGAATAAGGGTGGTTATAAAGAAGTCGTAACAGGACTGATTAATACTTTGATTATAGCATTGGTAGCACTGGTTTTAGGTATTATCATCGGTACTATTATAGCGGCTATCGAGGTACAGCCGAGAAAAGGAAAGGTACTGGATGTATTAAGACGGATTTGTAGTATTTATGTAGCCTTTTTCCGGGGAACACCAATTGTTGTTCAGTTATTGCTGGGATACTTTGTACTGTTACCATTGTTTGGATGGAATCTGCCGTCTGTAGCAGTTGCAATTATCATTATGGGCTTGAATAGCGGAGCCTATGTATCTGAAATTATGAGATCCGGTATTTTGTCTGTAGATATCGGGCAGATGGAAGCCGGTCGTGCCATGGGTCTGGGATATGGTACAACGATGCAGAAGATTATTATTCCACAGGCAGTGAAGAATATTCTGCCGACACTGGGAAATGAACTGATATCTTTGATAAAGGAGACATCGGTTGTCAGCTTTATCGGTGTTGTGGATCTATATAAAGCATTTCGGACGATTGGATCCGGAAACTACGAGTATATGATGCCATTTCTTGTTATGGCAGTTATTTATATAGGAATTATCCTGATTATAACCTTTGCGTTAAAGATGATGGAAAGGGGGCTGCGAGCAAGTGATAAGCGTTAGAAATGTGTATAAGAACTTTGGAGACTTACATGTATTAAAGGGTGTAAGCAGTGAGATACAAAAGGGAGAAAAGGTTGTAATTATCGGACCTTCCGGGAGTGGTAAGAGTACGCTCTTACGCTGTATGAATTTATTAGAGGAGCCTACGTATGGAGAGGTATGGCTGGATGACCAGCTTCTGACACCGGCAGATCCGTACCTTCATCCGGAGGTTATGAAGGCATCAAAGACTTATCAGAAGCTGCTGGCAGAAGCAGGCAGTACCGGAACGGCAGATGAGAAGCTGGAGCAGGAACTGCTTCATCGGATTCGGCAGGAAGACCTGTTGAACGAGAAGCATGAGGGAAAGCTGTATAAGGAGACTTTGAAGCAGATAGAGAAGGAAAAACGGGTAAATGTAAATCTGGCGAGACAGCGGGTTGGTATGGTATTTCAGCATTTTAATCTGTTTCATAATCTGACCGTTATGGAGAATCTGACCTTGGCTCCGGTTACGTTAAAGCTACAGACATTAGAAGAGGCAACAGCCAAGGCAACCGAGTTATTAAATCGAATAGGTCTTTATGATAAGAAGGATGAATATCCGAGCAAGTTATCCGGTGGACAGAAGCAGAGAATCGCAATTGTCCGTTCTCTGGTTATGAATCCGGAGGCGTTACTGTTTGATGAACCGACATCGGCATTGGATCCGGAGATGGTAGGAGAGGTATTGGAGCTGATTCGGGAACTGGCAGAGGAAGGTATGACGATGGTTATTGTAACCCATGAGATGGGCTTTGCCAGAGAAGTCGCCACCAGAGTTATGTTTATGGATGGTGGAGAGATTAAAGAAGAGAATACACCGGAGGAGTTCTTTGGACATCCGCAGAATCCTCGGCTGCAGGAATTTTTATCCAAGGTTCTATAGGATATACGAGTGGAGAAGATACATTGAGTAAGATATACTGTATAATAGGCAAAAGTGGTGCCGGAAAGGATACCATCTATAAGAAGATTCTGGAGCAGCAAAGGCCGGATCTGATACCGGTGATTCCCTGTACAACGAGACCCAGAAGAATCGATGAGGTCGAAGGTGTGAATTATCACTTTGTAGATGAGGTACAGCTGGCGGAATACAAGGAACGAAAGCAGATTCTGGAACTCAGAAGCTATCATACAACGCAGGGAATCTGGAGCTATTTTACACTGAAGTTTCCGTTGGAGGCAGGGAAAGATTATATCCTGATCACAACACTGGAAGGAGTAGAGGCTATGCTGGAGCATTATGATCCGGCGGTGGTTCAGGTAGTATATCTGTATATTCCGGATAGAGAGCGACTGGAACGTTGTATACAAAGAGAGTCCTTGCAGGCAGTGCCGAATTATGCAGAGGTGTGTCGGCGGTTTCTGGCTGATCAGGAGGACTTTTCGGAAGAACGGTTAAAGCAGCTGCCGCAGGTGCATTTTATAGATACAAGCGTGTCTGTTGAGGACTGTGTAGAGCGGTGGAATCGGTTATATCAGAAGATATCTGTTGAATCAGAGGGAATCGGTCGATAATAATAGTATAGGGGAGGTCGGAGTAAATGGATATTAAGCAGTTAGACGCAATATCACAGCTAACTCAGGTGGATGCTTCAGAAGCAGTAAAAAACACCGGAAATGATGACTTTAAGTTTACTCTGGTCAGTCATATTCAGGAGAGTGAGCTTCAGGCGAAGATGGAAGGCCTGATGAAGGAGATTGAACTGGAAGGACAGAGAATCGCCAGACATAAAGATATCCGGGATATGAAGCGTTATCGGGCAAAGATTAAGGAATTTATGAATGAAGTAACCGCCAGGTCGTATTCGTTTTCCAGAGAAAACTTTCTCGATCGACGAGGAAGACATCGGGTATATGGCATTATACATTTGATTGATGAGGATCTGGATAAGCTGGCAGGTGCCTTGATGGAGGAAGAGAAGGATCATCTGGAGATTCTGAGATTGATAGATGATATTCGTGGCATGTTGATTGATATTTTGACTTAAAGAGGGTGTTTTGCATGGCAACATTTAAGGATGTAGTAGGACATGAAAGTATAATTGGACATTTTAGAAGCAGTATTGAGCAGGGGAAGGTGGCCCATGCATACCTGATCCATGGAGAAAAAGGAACCGGGAAAAAAATGCTGGCCGGACTGTTTGCTAAGACACTGGAGTGTGAAGCGGGTGGTACGGATCCTTGCGGAACGTGTCGTTCCTGTGTGCAGTGCGATAGCGGCAATCAGCCGGATATTATATGGGTGACACATGAGAAACCAACGGTGATCTCTGTAGATGATATCCGGGAACAGGTGAATAAGGATATTATAGTACGACCATATAGCAGTCGGTATAAGGTGTACATTATTCCCGAAGCAGAGCTGATGAATCCACAGGCCCAGAATGCTCTGTTAAAGACGATTGAAGAACCGCCGGAATATGCAGTGCTTATGTTACTGACAAATAATATAGATAAGATGCTGCCAACGATTATATCCAGATGCATTACATTGAATCTGAAACCGGTCGGAGAACTGGATATGATGGAATATTTGTCCGGAATGGGTGTGCCGGCCGCAAAGGCGAAGTTCTGTGTGGGATTTGCCTTTGGTAATCTGGGAAAGGCTGTACGTTTGGCTACATCGGAGGAATATAATGAAATCAAGCAGGACTGTGTTCAGATTCTGAAGAATATTAACCACATGGAAGTATATGAGTTGATCGATGCGGTAAAGAAGATGTCGAAGTATAAGCTGGATATCTATGATTATATTGATCTGATGATGATGTGGTATCGGGATATCCTGATGTTAAAGGTATCCGGTTCTCCGGATAAGTTGTTATTTAAGGAAGAATATAGTACACTAAAGCAGCAGGCAAATTATATTTCCTATGAGGGAATTGAAAATGTTCTGGAAGCACTGGATAAAGTAAAGGTTCGGCTGGAAGCAAATGTAAACTTTGATATAGCCATGGAACTGCTGTTATTGACCATAAAGGAGAATCAGAATGATAGAAGTAATCGGAGTTAGATTTCGGGAAACAGGTAAGATTTATTTCTTTAATCCACTGGATATCGAGATCGAGGCAGGCGATAATGTTATAGTAGAGACTGCCAGAGGCATGGAATATGGCAAGGTGGTCTATGGAAGACGAACCATTGATGAAAAAAAGATGTCCGCGCCATTGAAGCCCATTATAAGAAAAGCAACTGAGGCAGATGTTCAGAAGGACAAGCGGAATAAGGAAAAGTGTAAGGAAGCATTTCAGATCTGTCTGGATAAGATTGCAAAGCATAAGCTGGATATGAAACTGATTGAAGCGGAGTATACATTTGATAATAATAAGGTATTATTCTATTTTACAGCGGATGGACGAATCGACTTCCGGGAACTGGTAAAGGATCTGGCGTCTGTGTTCCGGACAAGAATTGAGCTACGTCAGATCGGGGTTCGGGATGAGACGAAGATCATGGGTGGTATCGGTATCTGTGGAAGAGAGTTGTGCTGCCATAGTTATCTGTCAGATTTTGCACCGGTATCCATTAAAATGGCAAAGGAGCAGAGTTTGTCTTTGAATCCGTCAAAGATATCCGGAGTATGTGGAAGATTAATGTGTTGTCTGAATCATGAGGAGGCAACCTATGAGTACCTGAATGACCGGATGCCAAATATAGGAGACTATGTGAAGCTGCCGAGTGGTCAAAAGGGTGAAGTAACAGGTACGAATGTTTTACGTCAGAATGTCAAGGTTCTGGTGACGAATGATGCGGGTGAAAAGGAGATAATGGAGTTTAAGGTAGATGAACTCCGGTTTAAACCGAAGCGTCATAGGGATAAAAATAAGGTCAGTGCTGAGGAACTGAAAGAACTGGAAGAGCTGGAAAAGCAGGAGAAGAAGGAAGGAAAGTCCAAACTGGATGACTAGAAAGCATACAGTGTAAGGAGTGTAGGCAGCAGATGGAAGAATGCAGAACAGAGAGAGGAAACATGGATCTTGTACATCGTGAAGAGCGGTTGGATGATCTGCAGTGCAAGGGATATTTTATTATTCAGGATCCGAAACGTTTCTGTTTTGGAGTGGATGCTGTATTTTTGTCAGAGTTTACGAAGGTAAAGACCGGTGGTCGGGTGTTGGATCTGGGTACCGGTACAGGAATTATTCCGATTCTGTTAGTTGCAAAGACCGGAGCGGCTCATATAACCGGATTGGAGATTCAGCAGGAAAGTGCTGAGATGGCAGATCGGAGTGTGCGGTTTAATGGATTGACAGACCGCATTACAATTCAACAGGGTGATATTAAGGAAGCCGCAGGTTTATTTCCTGCAGCTTCTTTTGATGTAATTACTTCGAATCCGCCCTATATGACGAATCAGCATGGTCTGGAAAATGCATATGAACCGAAAAACATTGCACGGCATGAGATCTTGTGTAATCTGGAGGATGTGATAAGGGCAGCAGCCTATTTGGTAAAGCCTGGCGGCAGCTTCTTTATGATTCATAAGCCATTTCGGCTGGCGGAGATATTCAGTGTATTGATGAAGTATAAAATGGAGCCAAAGCGTATGCGCCTGATTCAGTCCTATGTGGATAAAGAACCGGGGATGGTTATGATAGAGGCAGTCAGGGGCGGACGCTCACGGATAAAGATTGAGCCGCCTTTGATTGTGTACAGGGAAAAGAATGTATATACGGATGAAGTAAAACGGATCTATGAGCAATAAAGAAGAGGAGTAAGCATATGGCAGGAACATTATATCTGTGTGCAACACCGATCGGAAATCTGGAGGATATGACCTATCGTGCAATTCGGATTTTACAGGAGGTAGATCTGATTGCGGCAGAGGATACAAGAAATAGTATTAAGCTGTTGAATCACTTTGATATTCATACACCAATGACCAGTTATCATGAATATAATAAATATGACAAGGCCAGAGTGTTGGTAGGATATCTGCTGGAGGGAAAGAATATAGCGGTTATAACAGATGCAGGTACACCGGGTATATCGGATCCGGGAGAGGAACTGGTGCGGCAGTGTCATGAGGCAGGGATAACGGTGATGTCCTTACCGGGAGCTTGTGCCTGCATAAATGCATTGGTTATCAGTGGGCTGCCAACACGTCGGTTCTGTTTTGAGGCGTTTCTGCCAACCGATAAAAAGGAACGGAGTAAGGTGCTGGAAGAACTGAAGACAGAAACAAGAACGATTATACTATATGAAGCACCGCACCGGCTGGTACGCACACTGCAGGAACTACTGGATACAGTGGGAGACCGGCGGTTGACAGTATGTCGTGAACTGACAAAAAAGCATGAAACAGTCTATCAGACGACTGTACAGGCGGCGATACAGTATTATACAGAACAGGAACCAAAAGGAGAATGTGTGCTGGTAATGGAGGGTGTTAGTTTTCAGTCACTGGAGGAAGAAGAGCGAAAGCAGTGGGAAACATATAGCATTCCGGAGCATGTAGAGCATTATCTGAGTCAGGGAATGGATAAGAAAGCGGCAATGAAACAGGTGGCGGCCGACCGAGGAATCAGTAAGCGGGATGTATATCGTGAATTAATTGAAGAGTAGAAGAAAGGCAACGAGACAGAGTTTAGGCTCTGCCTCGTTTTTTGCTCATCAATTTTATCCTGCATATCATCGATCATGTACTGTACGGTATTCTCAT
>OHQF01000011.1_pt1 | contig 166443 bp, 169 predicted proteins | sample 1578001 | NCBI WGS metagenome assembly OHQF01 (sample SAMEA3879538, study PRJEB24766) | human gut metagenome | biome: human-associated habitat; feature: feces | place: USA | collected 1985/1987 | reverse complement strand
ATCCGTCATTCTGTAATGCACTTCTGGATACATTCAGCGGCAGATCCGGACAATCAATGACACCCTTTAAGAGCAACAGGAACTCCGGAATAACTTCCTTGATATTATCTGCTACAAACACCTGATTATTGTACAGCTTAATCTTGCCCTCTGCATTTTCCACCTCCAGATTGATCTTCGGGAAGTACAGGATACCCTTTAAGTTAAACGGATAATCCATATTCAGATGGATCCAGAACAATGGCTCCCGGTAGTCCATGAACACCTTTCGATAGAACTCCTTATATTCTTCCTCTGTACATTCATTCGGATGCTTTGACCATAATGGCGTAGTATCATTTATCGGCTGTGGCTTCTTCTTTTCCTTTGCTGCTGGGGCTTTATCGGTCACTGCATCATCCGCCTCTATGGTTTCCCCGTTCTCATCTAGAACCTCCTGCTTCTCCTCCGGCTCTTCTTCTACCGGTGCATCTGCATTTGTAAAATAGATCTCAATCGGCATAAAGGAACAATACTTCTGCAGAACCTCTTTTGCCCGATATTCATTCGCAAACTCATAGCTATCCTCATTCAGATACAGTGTAATCACGGTTCCCCGATCGGTCTTATCACCCTTGGATATCGTATACTCGGTTCCGTTATCACACTCCCAGTATACCGGTTCTGCGCCTTCCTTATAAGACAGTGTCTCAATCGTCACCTTATCTGCTACCATAAATGCAGAATAGAAGCCCAGACCAAAGTGTCCGATGATCTGATCATCATTTGCCTTATCCTTATACTTTTCCAAGAAGTCTGCCGCACCTGAAAATGCGATCTGACAGATATATTCATTTACTTCATCCTCTGTCATACCCAGACCATTATCAATAAACTGAATGGTCTTATTCTCCGGACTGACCACCACATCGATCCGATACTGATTATCCTCCGGTTCTTCAAATTCTCCGACCATGGACAGCTTCTTCAGCTTTGTCACTGCATCACAACCATTGGATACCAGCTCCCGGAAGAAAATATCATGATCTGAATATAACCATTTCTTAATAATCGGGAAAATATTCTCACTATTAATTGTTAAACTACCCTGCTTACCTGCCATTAAAATACATCTCCTTTATCATTCTTTCCTATGTCATTCCTACTGCGAGTCTTGTTTTCAACTCATGCTAACCATAATAATAGCTTCACCCGGAGCAAATGTCAACAGAAAATTAGCACTCATTTCAAATGAGTGCTAATAATTTAAGAATGTTTATATATTTTTTAGAATCAATAGATAAAATTCTGAACCCAATAGTATCCATATGACGAGTTTGGATCATAGTAGCAGGCGATACCGATCTGTGTAAATGAGCCATCGAGAATGTTCGCCCGATGCCCCGGTGAATTCATCCAGGAGTTCATAACCGACTCCGGTGACCACTGACCGGCCGCGATATTCTCGCCGGCTCCCCAGTAGCTCACACCTGCTTCATCATAGGCAGTGAAGCAACTGCTTCCATTCGGTCTGGTATGTGAAAAGCTCTGTGTAATCTCTGCTGCCCGTACTTTGGATGCCGATACCAGCGTATAATTCATCGAGAGTGGTGCCAGCCCGGCATTGGCTCGTTCGGCATTCACCAGACTCAGAACCTGTTCTGCATAACTGTCCATATAATATGCAGATGCTGTGCTGCCACCGGATGAACTTCCACCACCGGAACTGCTGCCTGAACTGCCGCTTCCGGTGCTGCTTCCCGAACTACTTCCACCTGTAGAACCACCTGGACCGGCACTTCCACTGTTTCCGGCAGAACCGCCACCGGATCCGTTTCCATTCTGCTTTGTTTCACTTACCGTAACCGTGATCTCTGCCTTGATCGTCTCATCTGCATGTGCCTGCACCGTCACAATACAGGTTCCGGCAGATACCGCAGTAATCACACCCGTTTCATCTACGGTCGCTATCTTCTCATCGCTACTGCTCCACAGAAGCTCCTGATCTTCTGCATCCTCCGGCAGAACCGTCACCTCGATCCCGGCTTGTTCTCCGATTCCCAGTGCCACCTCCGTCTGTGATATCTGAAGCTCCGTCGGAAGAATCTCCTTCTTCACTTGGATCTTAATCTCCGTCCGGAGTCCACTGATACTATCCTGTATCTTTATCTGTGTCTCACCCTCCGAGATTCCGCTTACAACTCCATCCTGCCGCACGGTACAGACCGTCGGATCTTCGGACTCATATGTAAGTCGATAGAGACTGGCTGTATCCGGGGTCAATACGACCTCGATTGCCCGTTCCTCGCCTTCTTCTACGATCAGAACATGTCCATGGGTAAACAGCTTCTCCAACTGCCGATTCTCCGGAAGAACCTCTACTGTCGTCTCCGTTCCGGTTCCTTCCACCGGGCTTCCATGTATACCTGTCCCCGTAAATATCAAAGGATTCTGACATCCGGTCATCCCCAGCACTCCAGATAACATAACTGCTAATCCGATTCTTCTTACTGCTCCTGTCCGTCTCATATGCATTCCTCCATCTATTCGCGTTCCTGTACCTGTGCTTTTGTATCTGTGTCCTTTATTGCTAAGTCCAGTATACTATACTACCCGGTCAAAAGGCTACCAAAACAAAAAAATTCCCAGAACAAAAGTTCTGAGAATCTTTCTGTATCAAATATTCGATTTAGATATTTGCCTTAGCTACATCTACTAACTTTGCAAATCCATCTGCATCACTGATAGCCATCTCAGATAACATCTTACGATTGATATCTACGCCTGCTACCTTCAGACCATGCATCAGCTTGCTGTAAGAGATACCGTTCATTCTGGCAGCTGCGTTGATACGAGCGATCCATAACTGTCTGAACTGTCTCTTCTTCTGCTTCCGTCCTGCATATGCGGTTGTTAAACCTCTCATTACAGACTGCTTTGCTACTCTATACTGCTTAGATCTGGCTCCCTTGTAGCCCTTTGCAAGCTTTAATACTCGATTGTGCTTCTTCTTAGCGTTTAAGCCACCTTTAATTCTTGCCATCGTCGCTTCCTCCTATCCTACATATATGGTAAAATCTTCTTCATGTTCTTAACATTGGTTGCATCTGTTATAGTTGCTTTTCTAAGATTTCTCTTTCTCTTAGTGGTCTTCTTTGTTAAGATATGGCTCTTATAAGCCTTCATTCTCTTCAGCTTACCAGTTCCGGTTACCTTGAAACGCTTTGCTGCAGCCTTCTTTGTCTTTAATTTTGACATGTTACTTCCTCCTTAATATCTATCGTCTATTTTGAATTTAACGTTTTTCAGCTAAAAACATTACCATACTTCTTCCTTCGACCTTGGCCGGCTTCTCAATAACTGCTACATCTTCCAGCTTTGCCGCGAAGTCATTCAGAATATCAATACCGATCTCGGTATGTGCCAGTTCTCTTCCCCGGAACCGAATCGATACCTTTACCTTATCGCCCTTTGTTAAGAACTTTCTTGCCTGATTGACCTTTGTATTCAAGTCATTCGTATCAATGTTTGGAGAGAAACGAATCTCTTTAATATCAATGGTCTTCTGCTTCTTCTTTGCTTCCTTTTCTTTCCGCATCTGCTCATAGCGGTACTTACCATAATCCACAATCTTGCATACTGGCGGTTTTGCTGTCGGAGCAATCTTCACCAGGTCTAATTCTGCTTCTCTGGCCATCTTCAAAGCATCCTTCGAAGACATAATTCCCAACTGCTCTCCATCCTCACCGATGACACGCACTTCTTTGTCTCTGATCTGTTCGTTAATCATTAAATCGCTAATAGTCGTACACCTCCAAATAATCATAACTACAAGAAAAGTGGATAGCATAGCTATCCACTCATAAAAAGTTCATGTTTCATCTACTTTTTATTAACCCAAGACACCCGTGTGCTAAGGTGAGAGCGGATACTCTGCTTTCTTTTCATAAACAACGTGTATAGTATAATCGTTTTCCGGTCATAAGTCAACTGTTTTTTTATAATTTCTCCAGCGGACGGTTCAGCTCCTCGGTACCCGGAAGGACAAATCGTCCGTTCTCCATAACCACAACTTCCGTTCCGTCTTTATGCACCGAAGTAATCGAACCGATCTCCTCATAAGGAATCGTAATATCCGTATGGCAGTTAAAGTATGCCTGCTCCTCTGATTCCTTTCTCAGGATCGAACACTCATTATCCTTTGCCACGATCTCTTTGCCGTCCGGATTATACAGGCGATTCTCTTCGCTGTGACTGTAACAGGTATCTCCTACGGCAAAATGCGGTCCCATTTTCTCTACGATCAGAATCGGCAGCTTATAAACGATATCATACTTATTTGCCATCACATAGGCCGTGGTATTCGTGCCGATTGCAAATTCACCGATCGGAAGTGTATCCCGGTTCAGCAGCAGATTCTCTTTTACAAACCGCTGATTTTCTTCTTCCGTTTCAAAGTTCCTGCAGGTATACGCAGCCACCATACCATCCCGGAACTGAAGCTCCAGATCTACAAACCGCAGACCGTTTAGATATACCTCACTTACATTCAGGCAGCCCTGCGTGCCGCTCAGCTTCGGGGATGTAAACACCTCCCCTACCGGGATATTCACATCTGCCAGACAGTTCTCAAAGTTCGTTTCCCGTTCCGGATGCTCCAGTTCATGCATCATAACCCGGATATCCGTACGATTCTTTCCGACACCCAGAACATGCACGCTCTCTGCCTCATTCAGTTCATTTATCAAAACCTCCTGGATCTGCCGGTACAGCTTCTTATCCAGTGTATTTACCTTTACGGTTTCCCGGAAGATATCCTCAAACTCCGCACCAATCTCCGGTGTCGGGTAAGCGATGATTGTAAAGCTGTATTCCTCTCGGTTTACATATCGGTTCACAATCCGGGCAGACTGCGTCGCATCCTCTACGGTCAGCTCCTGCTGCTTTGGGTTCAGTGTGACCGCCTCCGGCTTCTGCTGTGGTTCAAACGGAATTTCACCAAAGGTTTCGACCACCGCCGGTCCTGCATAATCCCGAACCAGTGCCTTCTGCTCCTCATACGCTTTCGTCAGCACCTCCAGCTTCCGCTCCATGAAGTTTCGATCCAGATAAATGCCATCATCCTGCCGATGATCATACTCATACTGACGATTCGGAGATGTCGCTGTCACACCATTTCTCCGCGTCTGCTTACGGTTAATACGGCTGACTGCCGGCCGATAAATCACCGGCTCCAGTCCCAGCTCCCGGAACTGTCGGATCGCTGCCCGGATCATCCGTTCCTGTCCGATTGCATAGTGCAGATTCACATATTTTTTCTTTGACAGATCAATCCCGGCAATCTCGAAGCCCTCGCGGTATCCATCGGTATAGGTAAAGGCCAGTGCCTCGATCTCCTCCTGCGGCAGTCCGTTCATGAACGCCGCCGTCTTTTTCTCATTTTCAGAGATATAGTCTCCATAGGCATACAGATAACGCATGTCGGTCAGATCTGCCTCTTCTACGATCCGTGTATAATAATCGAGTGCCGGATCATACTGCTCCCGTACTCTGGCAGGAACCAGCACATCACAATAGTCATAATAAAAGTAATACAACACCTTCTGAAGCCGGGCGGTTGTCAATGACGCCGCATCTTCAAACAGATTATAGATCTCGATCAAAAGCTCCATAAAGATCGTCATTTCCTGCATCCGGGACTCTCTGGCATAGATCTGGCACCCTCGAAGCTCCGTATATAAAAAGCTAAGCATCGCGCCATATGCCTCACCCAGGACCCGAACCGCATACTGTGGATTCGCGTAGCTGTGTTCATACTGTTCCGGCAAAAGTTCTTCATAAAATGCCAGATTCTGTCTTTCCAACACTTCTTCTGTATACTGCATACAACGGCGGATATCCAGATCCCGCTGTTTATCCGCCGCTTCTACTATCTCTGCTGCCTGTCGGAAATAGGATAAGAACGGTTCCTGCACTGTCTCCTCCTGTCGAATACTCTGAATCCGCTCCAGTGCCAGTTCGTACCGTTCTTTTACTTCCGCATTCTCTTCTGCAAATGCTTCTCTATAATCCATACTGTTTCTATTCCGCCTTTCCTCATGCTGACCTGTCCCGCATCTGCCTGCCTATCCTGCAAATATTCCCAGCAGAATGATCACCAGGTTCAACAGAATCAAAATAATATTCATAAAGGTACCTACCCGCTTAAAGGTATCCATGGTCTCCTCGTCCTTCCAGCTCAGGATCGAAAATATCAGTCCTACGACCGTTGAACAAAAGGCAATCACACCCATATAACCGGCTATACCACCGACCTGCCCTCTGCTCTGCACAGTCATAATCATCTCCCCGACCAGCATCAAAATGGACAGAATCCCAAGGCCTGTAGCAACCAGTCCGTCTACAGAATGATGAATATCCTGAAACTTATACGGTCTATGACTTCTTCTTGCCATTCTGATACCGCCTCCTGTCTATCGCCCGAAGCAGTCGATAGCATCCATAGCCAATCGCTCCTCCCAGCGTATTTAGTAATAGATCATCCACATCAAAGACTCCGACTCTGGTAAGCAGCTGGCTCACTTCTATACACAGACTAAATAAAAATGTGTACAATACCGCAGTAAAGAATCCCGTCTTCTGATTTCTTACCCATCGAATCAATGCCCCAAACGGAATAAATGCAACTACATTTCCCACCAGGTTTACAAAGATATCCACATAGCTAATGCTTCCCCCATTCAGCGCACTATGTATAAATCGACGGATCTCCAGAAGCGGAATCAGATTATAGCGATAATCCGAATACCCTTCTGTCCTTCCATACATATCACTTAATAGCAGAAAATAGATGATTGCCACTACATAGATCCAAAACAGGATCAAACATAGCACTCGAAATTTCTTCCTGCTATCCATTTTCTTATTCTTACTCATATATCTTTATACCAGTCCGACTCCATCGTTTTCTAAAATGTAAGTCTTGACTTCGACTTGATCAACTTTGCACCATTTACAATCATCAATACACCGATTGCAATCCCGGAACAGATCGCTACGATCCCCAATACCAGATTTGCAATCCCGGAATTTGCCATTGTCTTATAAGTACTCTCTTCCATACTGCTCCCTCCTATTTTACGCCATACTTTTCATAATATGCATCTATTGCAGCCTTCAGGGTATCATCAATGACGATCTTTCCGTTGCAAGGCTTATTATACAGACATTCTACAACATCAGCCATAGATACGATCGCATTTGTATCAAAGCCATAGGTCTCTTTGATCTCTTCCAGTGCACTTACCTTTCCGCCCATACCGACTTCCATCCGGTTCAGAGATACCATCAGACCGATAATCGTCACATTTGCGGCACCTCTTACCTTTGGCACCGTCTCCTCCATAGACTTTCCGGAGGTTGTTACATCCTCGATCATGATTACCCGGTCTCCATCCTTCAGCTTGCTTCCCAGAAAGCTTCCCTTATCTGCACCATGATCCTTCTCTTCCTTACGATCGGAACAGTAACGTACCTCTTTTCCATACAGCTTTGCATAAGCCACTGCCGTTACTACGCTGATCGGAATACCCTTATAAGCCGGTCCAAATAAAACATCAAAGTCATCTCCATAGGTTTCATGGATGGCTTTCGCATAATATTCACCCAGACGCATTAACTGTGTACCTGTTACATATGCGCCGGCATTCATAAAGAATGGTGACTTTCTTCCACTCTTCAGTGTGAAATCACCGAACTTCAATACTTCACTCTCAACCATAAATTCTATAAATTCCTGTTTGTACTGCTCCATCCTGCTGTATCCTCCTTATATTAAACCATTTTCATTCTATATTCATTCACCATTTAGCATAGATATACGCAATTAGTATATCATCCCATACTTTTCTTTTCAACCAACAAATCAGTGGTGTTTCATGCTTTTATTTTTTCTTTTATCTGTTATACTATATACAAAAGAAATATTAGGAGGTTCTTATGAAGATTCGAACATTCGCAACCCGTATACTACCTCTTGTGACACTGATCGCCCTGCTGCTCAGCGGCTGTGGTGCAGGCGGTTCCTCCGGGAACTCCCACTCCGTCAGCGAGATGGCAGAGCTTATCAAGTCTTCCATATCGTTTGATTACTACCCGGATATGGCTGTCGACGCCGACACCCTGGAGTCGCTCTTTGGACTGAGTCCGGATATGTATGAAGACTACTTTTGTGAAATGCCTATGATTTCCGTCCAGTCTGATATGCTCATGATCGTACAGCCAAAGCAGGGACAGGAACAAGCTGTCCTGGATGCACTGAATCAGTATCTGGACTACGAGCAAAATGAAGCTCTGCAGTATCCGACAAATGCGGTTCAGGTAAAAGCCAGTGAGGTATATGAAAAGGATGGATACATCTATTACATTGCCTTATTCGGAGACACCACCGATGCAGAATCCGATGACAGCCGGCTTCTGGCTCTGTGTCAGGAACATACAGATGAAGTAAAACGTATCATCGACGAGGCTGACTAAGCCTCGTCGATTTTCTATTTATCTAATGGAAGAAGAATCTGTACCGCAAACACCTGATCCGATACCCGGATCTGATAGTCTCCGCCATACCGTTCCACAATCTCCCGGACATTTTGTGTTCCGATTCCATGCCGGTCCTTGTCGGCCTTGCTGGTAAGCAGCTGTTCTCCTCTTTTCTGTACCGGCTCCGCTATTGGATTCTCAATCGATAAAACCAATGTTCCGGGCAATTCAACCGCCTGTATCTCGATATAACGCTCTCCCGTATATTTTTCGTTTGCCTCAATCGCATTATCAAGCAGGTTTGCCAGCAAAATACTACAGTCCGACACTTCCAGTCTGGAAAGACCCTCCAGACTTCCATGCATATGCAGTGCGATCTGATTCTGCTCCATCTGCTGTTCCTTGGCGTTCAACAGGATATCCGCAACTTCATTTCCGGTCAACACCTTACCTGCTGCGATTCCACTCTTTTCCGATATCGTATGAAAATATGCCTGTGCCTTCTCATACTGCCCCTGATCCAGCAGTCCCTGCAGCACCAGCATATGATTTCTCCAGTCGTGCCAGAACCGGACCAGATCACTCTGATTCTTCTTGTAATCCCGAAAGTACTGATACTCCGTATCGAAGCTCCGTCGATAGTTCTCCGATACTTCCCGATAATAGTTTGCCATCTTCCGGTAAACAATCCCCGCAAAGATACCAACGTTCAAAACAAGTATGAAAATCACCCAGGCCACAGAATAGATTCCGCCACCTACATTTTCATTAATATACGTAATCCCCTGTGTAAATACCGGGGACAGAATCCCCATGATACAGAATATAACATCTTCTCCTGCACTGGTCCGCAGACTCAGTCCCTTTCGCAGCCCCTTCCACACGACTCCAAACAGTCCTGCCAACAGCAGTGCATACATAATCAGACTCAAAGCAGACTCCCTCTGCGTTCCGATCAACCAGACATATCGTTCCAGTCCAAACAAAGACTCCAGCATCTGAATCAGCAGACCATACCAGCCATACAACAGTACTGCCAGTGCACCTTCCAGCCCGGATCTCCATCTCTGTTTCTCCGCAAATATCACACCCAGTATCACCGGAAGCAGAATCAGCATCCAGGTCTGCCACATATCCGTATTTCCCGGAATCACCAGCAGAATCCCATTGTATGCCATTGTGCCACCCAGCAAAATCAAATACTGCCACCATCGGGAACATCGTTTTACTCCAAAGAATATCTGCTGAATCAGAAACACCGTAAGGATTGAAACTGCATTTTCAAAAATAATGAATATCGTTGCCAGCCAATCAGCCATCTTATAGTAGTTCCCTTTCCATCCATTTTCTAAGAGTCTCCCGATAGCCGGTCTCCCGTCTTCGACTAACCGGAAGCTCCTGACCATTGCTTAGCTGTAACATTCCCTTCGACATACTTCTGTGGTATCGCAGATTTACCAGATACTTTCTATGAATCCGATAAAAGCCACAGTTCTCCAGCATACCTTCCAGCTCCTGCAGACTGGTTCGGTCAATCAGACGCTCCTGCTGCGTATAAAGCATCGTATATTTGTCTTCTGCACTCATGTACAGAATATCATCCAGATCCAATTGTCGTCCGGTGTCCTCCATCTGCAGTATCTGCTTCCGATGGCGATTCCATTCTTTCTGCACATCTGTCAACACCCTCTGCACAGTCTCTGCCGATACCGGCTTTAAGAGATAGCGGAAGGCCCTTGCTTCGTAACCATGAATCGCATACTCCGGATGTGAGGTTGTAAAGATCAGAACACTGTCCGGACATACCTCCCGTAACCGTTTTCCCAGCTCGATCCCATTCATTTCCGGCATTTCAATATCAGAAAATATAACCCAATGTGCAGAAATTCCTCCCTGCCCGTTTCTACATGAAACCTCTTTCAGCAACCGCTCTGCCGATGAATACAGCTTAATATCCGACGATTCCGACACCTGCCGCAGCACCATTTCCATTTGTCTGAGCAGTTCCTCATCATCGTCACACACCGCTATCGAAACTGTTTGTATTGTCTTACTTTTCATCACCATAACCGTTATTCCACGATTCCCCGCAGTTCATTAATATCCTCGACTCCATAGCGTTCCATATAGTCCCGGATCCCCTGAACAACCTTTACAGATGCCATTGGGTCGTGGAAAGTGGCTGTGCCCACCGATACAGCCGTTGCACCGGCCATGATAAACTCGATGGCATCTTCTCCTGTACAGATACCGCCCATACCAATGATCGGAATCTGTACCGCATGTGCCACCTGATATACCATACGAACAGCAACCGGTTTAATCGCAGGACCGGACAGTCCACCCGTCTTATTGGCGACTGCAAATGTCCGTCTGTGAATGTCAATCTTCATACCGGTTATCGTATTGATCAGCGATAATGCATCCGCCCCTGCTGCCTCAGCCGCCCTTGCCATCTCTGTAATATCCGTTACATTTGGGCTCAGCTTCATAATGATCGGCTGCTTTGCCACAGCCTTTACTGCCTTTGTAATACCATAAAGAGCTTCCGGATTCTGTCCAAAGGCGATACCGCCCTCCTTTACATTCGGGCAGGATACATTGATTTCCAGCATATCTACCGGTTCTTCTGCCAGACGCTCAACAACTTCCACATAGTCTGCCTCTGACTTTCCGCATACATTTACAATGATTCTGGTATCATACTGCTTTAAGAACGGAATATCCCGCTTTGCAAACAGGTCAATACCCGGATTCTGCAGGCCAACTGCATTGATCATACCACCATAGGTCTCAGCGATTCTCGGTGTCGGATTCCCCGGCCACGGAACATTGGCAACCCCCTTTGTGGTAACCGCTCCCAGTTCATTCAGATCTACCAACTCGCTATACTCGGCTCCGGAGCCGAAGGTTCCGGATGCTACCGTTACCGGATTCTTCCAGGTAACTCCTGCTATATTTACAGATGTATTCATTAGAATTCCACCTCCCCGGCTAAGAATACCGGACCATCCTTGCAGATCCGTTTGTTATGTACATTGGTATGATGATCCTTCTCCTTGGACTTGCATACACACGCCAGGCAGGCTCCGATTCCGCATGCCATCTTCTCTTCCAGTGATAACTGTGCCTCGATGCCCTGCTCCAGTGCATAGCTCTGGATTGCACGCAGCATCGGTGTCGGTCCACAAGCATAGATTGTATCTCCCGTGATTCCATATTCCCGCAATGCATCCATGACATTTCCCTTCACACCATGCGTTCCATCCTCGCTGGCATAGAATACATCGGCATATGGAACAAATGCATCATCCAGAAATGTCTCGTCACGATATCCCAGTACAGCCTGTACCGTTGCTCCCATAGCCGAAAGTTCCTTTGCTAACTGCAGCATCGGCGGAATTCCGATACCACCACCCATGAGGACTGCGGTTCCCGGCTTCTTTGTAAATCCATTTCCCAATGGTCCCATAATATCAATTCGGTCATCCGCCCGTAAATGGGAGAACTCCTCCGTTCCCTTTCCGGCTGTTCGATACACCAGCCGGAGTGTTCCCGACTGGGCATCGATTTCACACAGACTGATCGGTCTCGGAAGCAGTCTGGATCCGTCTTTACTATACAGATTCACAAACTGTCCGGCCTGCGCCTGCTTCGCGATTGCATCTGCCTGTAACTGCATGCTATATATTCCGGTTCCGATCGGTTCCTGATGAATCACCGTAGCCGTTATCTTGACTGTGGACATATCCTTCTCTCCTTCGTACCTTTTTATCTGCCTAATGCTCCGTTAATATCCTCCCGCATATCAATCACTGCCTGACGGGAAGCATCTGCGAAATTCTCTGCACCATACTTCTGATACTTCTCCTGCTTATATGCTGCAATAATCCCTCTGGATGAATTTACGATAGCACCCAGTCCGTCCGTGTTGAAGTAATGAACCAGATCGGCTGCCTTACCACCCTGTGCTCCATATCCCGGCACCAGAATATAGGTCTTTGGCATCAGCTTCCGAAGCACCTTACCCATCTCAGGATACGTTGCACCGACTACACAGCCTACATTGCTGTATGCTCCGTCCATGCTCTCTTCGCCCCACTCAGCTACCTTCCTGCCTACCAGTTCATACAGCGGAGTTCCGTCAATCTTCTGATCCTGGAATTCACCGGAAGACGGATTCGAGGTCTTCACCAGCACAAAGATACCCTTGTCACATTCATTACATACCTTTAAGAATGGTTTCACTCCATCCGAACCAAGATATGGATTCACCGTTGCAAAGTCTTCGTCAAAGCCGGCATATACCTGACTGCCAACCTGAACCTTGCCCAGGTGTCCGACTGCATATGCCTCAGAGGTAGAACCAATATCACCACGCTTAATATCACCGATCACAACCAGATCCTTGCTCTTACAGTACTCTACGGTCTTCTGGAATGCCAGAACCCCTTCCACGCCGAACTGTTCATACATAGCAATCTGCGGCTTTACTGCCGGAATCAGATCACAGGTAGCATCTACGATTGCCTTATTAAACTGCCAGATGGCCTCAGCGGCACCCTTCAAAGTCTCGCCATATTCCTCAAATGCCCGTTTCTGAATGTGCTCCGGCACGTAGGACAACATCGGGTCCAGACCTACCACGATCGGGGCATGTAACTGTTCAATCTTGTTTACTAATCTGCTAATCAACGCATTATCCTCCTAATGTATACTTATGGTGTCATTGTAGCACATCTGACAGTTGAAAATCAATGGAGGGAACACTGCGACAGCCAATATTCGAATATCCGCTCGCCATGCTTACACGCTCCCTGTGTTCCCGGCATACGTTCCGGGTGCCACTGAACCCCAAGGATCGGAAGTTCTTCATGAACAATCCCTTCCACGACCTGATCCTGTGCATATTGAATCGGAAGCAGTCCCTCTCCGATCCGGTCCAGTCCCTGATGATGGGCCGAGTTCACCGGAAAGCGCAACCCATATAGCTGACTTAAAATCGATCCCTCCTGTGCGATCGTCATATGATGCTGATCCCCCTCCCGGTATTCATGCTGATCCGCCGTCTGTAAATGCTGCTGTATCGTTCCGCCAAAGAACACATTTATGATCTGCATCCCCTTGCAGATTCCCAGTACCGGCTTTTTCTGCTTACAGTATATTTCCAACAGCTTTAGCTGAAGAGCATCCAGTACCGGATTCATCTGCCTGGATCCCTGATTCTTCTGTCCGAAGTACTCCGGTGCAATATCACCGCCACCGGGCAGTAACAGTCCATCCATCTGAACTACGTTCGTCCATTCTTCTTCGAAGAGTCCGATCCCCTCTGCTCCTGCCTGCTTAACTGCCTGCTTATAATTTGCAATCTGATTCTTTTTCCCCGCTATTACAATTCTCTTCATTTCTTTTCTATCTTCCATCGCCAATCTTATATTCACACTTCTACTCGTTCGCAACATACGATATACTATTCCTATGAAAGAGAGGTGTTCCTTATGAATTCATATCTGGAGCAGGCAAAAGAACTTCATCGACAGGTTCCGGTTGTCGATGCACACAATGATCTGGCAGGCGAGCTCCGACTGCGGCATCAGCATGGTGAAACGGATGTCATCCGACGACTCTATCTACCACACTGGAGACAGGCCGGCATTCAGCTCATCGTTTCTTCAATCTACATCGAAAACCATGTTTTCTTTCCATCGGACCAATCACGATCCACCATATCAGCATCCACAGCCGGCGGATCCTCATCGGCTGCCCTATGGCAACACTATTGGAACACCGGTGAACTCTGTTGGGAACAGGGGTATCAGGTTGCTCTGGAACAAATTGCTATTATAAAGGAAGAAATTTGCACCCTGCCAGATGATCTGATTCTGGTAACGAGTAAAAAGGACCTTGAACCGGTCTTAACAAAGAAAAAAATCGGAATTCTGCTATATATGGAGGGTTTGGACTGCGTCGGCGATGATATCACAAAAATCGATGCATTATACAAACTTGGTGTACGCGGTGCCAGTCTTACCTGGAGTCGTCAGAATCTCTTAGCAACCGGCTGCTGTACCGCCGCAAACTTTACAGATATTCCGGGCACTATCACCACTTTGGGCTATCAGGCCTTAGATTGCCTGATGAAACATTCCATGTTTATCGATATCAGCCATTTGAACAATGAAGGATATGATGATTTATGCAATCACATAAACAGAAGCAATATTTTTCTTCCATTTATAGCGACTCACTCTAATTCCTGGACGATTCATCCAAACTACCGGAATCTGACCGATGCTCAGCTAAAGTCTCTGGCCTGTCAATCCGGCATCCTCGGCATCAATGCGAACAAATATATTGTAGGTTCCGATGGATGTAATCCCCTTGATAAAATGTGTGAGCATATCCTGTATATCAGTCATTTCATTGGTTTTTCACACATTGGTTTTGGATTCGATTTATGTGATTCTTATACCAGAGGTCGAGATCAGACGGATCTCATTGAAAAAGAAGACTGTCTGGAAAATCATGAAGAAGCTCTGCTCCTAACCGCCCGTCTTATGGAACGCGGCATATCAGAAGCAGAGCTAAGACAGCTGCTCGGTACTAATTGGTTGCAGTACTTTTCACAGATCCTGCCGGTCTGACACCTTTTACATACAGGAGCAGGCAACCAATGGCTGCTACCATTCCTATGCCACCTGCTATGATCTGTCCCGGAAGACTGTCCTCGATCGAAGCCGGCAATATAAAATTCAATCCATAGCTTGATGAATTAATCACAATATGTAACAGCATGCCCGGCAGAACAGAACCATAACGGTATGCCGTATAGCCCAGAATCAGCCCCAGAAGCGTTGCATAAACTCCCTGCACCAGATTCATATGGTAGATACCGAACAGAAGTGCCTGTGCGATTACAGCCGCCTGCCACGGAATTGCCTTCCGAAAGATTCGAAGGGAAAGCCCTCGGAAAATCAGTTCCTCCGCTATCGGAGCCAGCAAGCAGACGCATACCATCATGAATACAGAATCACTTCCCAGAGTATCCATCAGCCTCGCATACTGTTCCTGCAGCTTTGGCAAGAGCGGAAGAATCACGGTCAACGCCATAGACAGGAACAGTTGCAGTGCAATTCCGCAGCCAATAATTCCCAGAATCCTCTGTGGCTTCCATACCTGCTTCCAGCTTCCGGTTCTTTGCTTCCGCACAAACATAAATCCATACCACAGTCCAAAGATAATTAAATATCCCACATAAATACTAAACATCAGAATACTATATGACATCCCGGTTCCATCTAAAAAGTCTGCAATAATCTGGTCACTATCAATCTCAGTCACCCCCGCTGCCGCTGCCTGATAAGCCCGATATACCTCATACACAATCATGCCTACTGCACTGGCTATCACCTGCCATAAAAACACAGCAACCACCGGTGCAACTCCCAGTGCGATCCAGCCTGTCCGTTTCCATCCACTCATCTGATTCTGCTTCCCTTCATTCATTGTATTCGCTTCCTTTCTTACTATAATATGAAATCCTGCTATTTACTCAAGCCACGGCTTTTTCGTTCCAGCCGTATATGTTCTGTCAGATATACACATACTAACACCATCCATATGACTGTCACACAGGCAACCGGAAATACTCCTGTGTTAAATGCAAACTGTGCCATGATACATAGCACCCACATGCCAATACACACATACTGCCCGATCTTATACGCCTGAAAGCCTGCCCGGTACTCTATCAACCGTTCCGCTTCGTCACAGCTATTGATCCATTCCTCCTGAAACCTAAGATCAAACACACTTCCCCGTTTCTCCGGATTCAACTGCTTTTCCAGATTGACCACCAGATTCTGGATCATAAGCTGTACCACCAGACCTAAAACAAATGCCAGATTCCCCAGCATTACCATGCTGCTGATGAGTACACTCGGCTCCTCTATACAGCTATCCAGCTTCCAGTTCACCGCCACCAGAAAGAAGTTTATAATCATACCAATCGTTGTAAACGCAATGGGCTGATTCATCCGAAGCTCGATCCGATCCAGTTCTTCTTCATCCTCCCCCTGCTCCATCCAGATTGCAACACGCTTCTTCAGACTTCCATACTGCACAAAACAGATAACCGTCATGACAACATCGAACACTACCATTATAGTCGGTACTACGATTGCACAAACGCTATAAATCTGTGCCGTATATGCCTGTAATAATGCTGCTCCGCCCTTTAATCCAAAGGTTATCATCCCTGCAATGCCACCGATGAAAAAGGCGGCTATTAAGATAATCAGAAATATCCAGAAGCTCTTTTTCCCTTTCTTTTTATCCGCTGCTACCTGTTGTCTGAGTTCTTCCTCCTTCTGCTTCAACATCTCTTCCTTCATGACTCTTCCTCCTCGTACTCAAATATATCTTCCACCTTTGCATCGCACACCTTAGCGATCTTCAATGCCAGACTGACAGATGGGGAATAGTCGCCCCGTTCGATCTGACTGATCGTCTGTCGGGAGGTTCCACATAACACACCCATCTGCTGTTGATTCACGCCCAGTCTTGCCCGATACTCTTTCAAGTGATTATAGAGTGGCATTCCATCTGCTCCTTTCTTTTCTATCCTTCCTGTCATACCATACTCCTTTGCATTGCTATGACAAGAACTCTTTTCATTTTGACAAGTTTCCTTGTCATTCATTGTGTGTAGTATAGCATTGACAAGTTTCCTTGTCAATACCTTTGTTCCAATTAATTTAAAATCAAAAAAGGACTTCTTATCGACGTCCTTCTCTGATTTTCTTTATTCTGATTTTCACTCCACCAGGGTGCCTCACCCAGTCTTTGCCATTCCCTATGGCATGATTCTGGTTGCTCCACATGGAGTCTGATAATATGCATTCGATACAATAATACCGGTCTTTGGTGTACTGGCATGAACGATCTTTCCGTCACCGATGTAGATCGCTACATGTCCGATGGTCGATCCACCATTGTTATAGAACAACAGATCTCCCGGCTGAACCTCATAGATACCGATATTCGTACCATTATAGATCTGATCTCTGGATGATCGGTTCAGGGAATAACCAAAGTGACGATATACACTCATAGTAAAGCCGGAACAGTCCGTACCGCTCGTCAAGCTGCTGCCACCATATACATATGGATTGCCCACAAACTGTAATGCGTAATTTACCAGATCCGCTCTGGAACCGCTTACTACACTGGTATCTACCTGCGGGGCTGCTGCCGGTGCAGATGGTGTAGCTGCCGGTGCCGGCTGGGATGCCGCCTGACTTGCCTGTGCTGCCTGTGCCTGCTCCTGTCTTGCCAGCTCTGCCTGTCTGGCAGCCTCTGCCTCTTCCTCTTCCTTCGAAATCGCCTTGCCCAAATCATAATCGATCTCTATAAATTCATTTGATACATATCCGGAAAACTCTTCGGAAATCAAAAGCTTTGTCCATCCGTCTGCTGTCTCCAGAACCTCATAGGTTTCTCCTTCCGGAATCATCGTCAGACAGGTACTGTCTGCATTTGCCTCTTCCCGAACCTTCAATGTTGTAGTCGTTACTGTTGCGATCTTATCACAATTTGCTTCTGCATAATCTCCGGCATCATCACCAAATACAACGAGTTCATTCTTTACATATCCGGTAACGGAACCAGACTCAATCTTTGTCCATGTATCGCCCTGTTCCAGGACGTCTGCTACGGCTCCATGCGGAAGCTTACCAACCACATCGGAATTTTCATCCGCCTCTGCCCGAATGTTCATGTAATCAGAGACATTTGCCATCAGCTTATTCTCAAACTTCGGATATCTGGCTGTTGATACCGGTGCCTCTTCGGTAACTGCCTCGGTCGTTGCCTCTCCTAATGGATCATTGGCAACCGCCTCCGTAGAAACGGTAGCATCCGGATGATTCAGCACATACTGCTCAATCGCTGCATCGATACCCGCTACTGCTGTATCCTTATAAGCATCTGCTGCCTTCGCCGGTGTATAAGCATATGCATTCAAACCGATCACCATACCTGCACCTGCGGCTAACAGAACCGTATTCCTTATCATCTTGCGTATCATTATGTACGTTCCTCCTAACGAAATAGCTCTTAAATGTTACGAACTTATTACAAATGTACGAACATATTATAACAAGCTTGACATAAGAAGTCAACCTACCTACAATGTTTCTTGAGGAAAATTAACAGGAAATTAATAGTAATTTTAGGAATCAGCAAGGGAAAGAGAGAGTACTTATATGCCATCTATTTATGCTCATACCCGTTTTGGACGTGATTTATTTGACATGTTACCGGAACCTGCCAAACACTGTGTGTCTAAATATCGGGAACTATATGATATCGGCCTGCAGGGACCGGATATCCTATTTTTCTATCATCCGATCCGGAAGAATTATGTCAATCAGTTAGGTTACAGTATCCACGACTGGCAGGGGCGCAAGTTCTTTCAGGCTGCTGCCAGAACGATCCGTGCCCGTCGCACAAAGGAAGCCTCTCTGGCCTATATGTGCGGTGTTCTGTGTCATTATGCACTGGATCTGGTCTGCCATCCGTATATTGAACGCATGGTACACAGCAGCCGTCTGCATCACTGTGCGATCGAGGGTGCTTTTGAACGCCTTCTGATCGTAGAAGATCACCTGCCACTTAACACACTGGTCACCTCATCGATCCATATATCCAAAGAAAATGCATCCGTCATCCGGCAGTTCTACGGTCATACTACCGGCAAGCAGATCCTAAGTGCGCTGCGCTTCATGGTTCTATGTAATGATGGCCTCCGCCTGAAGGATACTCTTTTCAAAAAATCCATCTTTCTATTCCTGCGTCTGATCGGCAAGTATGACTCCATCGCAGGAATGGTTATATCACCGGAACCACAGCCGGAATATGCCGAAACAAACAAAAAGCTCCGCCAGCTCTATGAGGAGGCGAAGCCTGTTGCCATTGATCTTATTCAGGAATTCTTTTCCAGCATTTCCACCGGAAAGGCCTTGGGACATCACTTCTTTCCAACCTTTTCCGGTTAACGGGTGCTCCCGGCTATTCTGCCAGCATAGCATCTGCCAGTGCATTTAACTGTACTTCATCCGCCGGCTTCTGCGCAGACCGGATCGTAACCAGCGGTTCTACCAGTGTGATATCCTTCATACTCTCCAGAGTGCTCTTCATGATCCGTCCTGCACACGGTGCCCAGGATCCATTTTCTACCAGCCCTACCTTACGCTTCTGATAGGCCTTCGACTTCAGATGTGCCAGAAAGCTCTCCATACAAGGGAATACACCGCCATCATAGCTGGCTGCTGCCAGTATCATCCGATCATAGCGGAAGGCATCCTCGATCACCTCTGCCATATCCTCTCTTGCCAGATCACTGACCACAACCTTCTCTGCACCTTTGCTTCTTAAGATCTCTGCCAGATTCTGAGCAACCTGTGCTGTATTTCCGTGAATCGATGCATATGCGATCAGGATTCCCTTATCTTCCGGTTCATAGCTGCTCCAGGTCTGATACTTCCCGATATAATATTCCAGCTTCTCTTTTAATACCGGTCCATGCAGTGGACAAATCGTCTGTATATCCAGTGCGGCTGCCTTTTTTAGCAGGGTTGTAACCGGCCCGCCATACTTTCCTACGATATTAAAATAGTACCGTCTGGCCTCACATGCCCAGTCTTCCTCTGTATCCAACGCACCAAACTTTCCAAATGCGTCCGCAGAAAACAGCACCTTTTCCGTCTCCTCGTACTCTACCATAACCTCCGGCCAATGAACCATCGGTGCCATCACGAAGTGTAACGTATGCTTTCCAAGCGACAGCGTATCGCCTTCCTTCACAACTACCTGTCGATCCGTAGTATCCAGATCGATAAACTGTGGCAGCATGGCAAAGGTCTTTGCATTTCCTACCAGTTTCATATCCGGATATGCCTTTGCGACTGCTTCCACACTTCCCGAATGATCCGGCTCCAAATGCGATAAAATCAGATATGCCGGCGTTTTTCCCTTCAGCTCCTGCTTGACTCGCTCCAGCCACTCCGTAGTCTTTCTTGCATCTACGGTATCCATCAATGCGATCTGATCATCCAAGATCAGATAGGAGTTATAGGATACTCCGTTTGGAACTACATACTGGCTCTCAAACAGGTCAATCTCCTTATCATCTACGCCTACATATACGATATCTTCTGATATGTACGGACTATTCATGGTATCTCCTCCATTCATCTCATGTTATCCTGTATTTCTATTCCCTAGTATACAATTATTCTGCGGATGAACGCAAGCGCAAGTGCGTCTTCTTATACCCTTTTTTATAACCGATCTGCTCTTCCTGTCCGTTCGGCTGCCGATCTCCCAGTTTCTTTTCCAGCTTCCTTCTACAGAAGAAGAATGCAGGAACCAGGAATAGATCTGCTGCCAGCCAGGCACATACATTTGCCAGACATACACTGGTAAACCCAAAGTATGTCGGAAGTACGATTGCCACAAAGCATCTGGCCACCATCTCCAGAACTCCTGCGGTCATCGCAAATGCCGAAAAGCCCATTCCCTGAATCGTAAATCGTACGGTCAAAACCAACGTCAGCAATGGGAAGCCTATCGTATACAGTAACGTATACCGGAATGCATACCCCAGTGCCTCTGTTTCACCTTTATTAATAAAGAGCATCGACATCTCATTTCCAAACAGCAATACCAGAACCAACATTATAACCGAAACGATCATGCATGCAAGAATCGACTGATACAGTCCCTTTGTGATCCGGTCTGTCCGTCCGGCTCCCATATTCTGTCCGGCATAGGTTGCCATTGTATTTCCCATCGCCTCCAACGGACAGGTTAGCAGGCAGTATACTTTATTTGATGCAGCTACACCTGCCACTGCGATCTCTCCAAAGGAATTCACAGCAGTCTGTAACATAATCGAACCAACCGCCGTAATCGAGTACTGCAGCCCCATCGGTATACCAATGATCGTCAGTGTCTTTAGGTATGCCTTATCCGGCTTCCAGTCTCCGGGCTGCATCTTCAGAATCTCAAACTTCCGAACCAGATAGATCAGGCTCGCAAAACCGGATACTCCCTGTGCAATGATCGTTGCCAGACCGGCTCCCTCTACATCCATTCCGAATACCGGAATAAAGAGTAGATCCAATCCAATGTTCAGGATAGAGGAAATCACAAGAAATACAACCGGTGAACGACTGTCTCCCAACGACCGGAAAATACCGGATACCATATTATAAAGAACGGTAAACGGAATCCCGGCAAAAATTACGACGATATAGTTATACGCATAACGCATAGCACCATCCGGGGTATTCATCCACACCAGCATCTGTCTGCACAAAACAACGGTCAAAACCGTCATAATAACAGAAACTGCGGTACAATACCATACACTGTTCGTTACGTATCGCCGCAGTCCCTGCTCATCCTTTGCACCAAATGACTGTGCGACGGGGATCGCAAATCCACTGCAGATACCGGTACAGAACCCGATGACCAAAAAAGACAACGAGCCTGTTACACCTACGCCAGCCAATTGATTCAAGCCCAAATACTTTCCTACGATCATCGTATCTACCATATTATAAAACTGCTGGAATAACGTACCCAGAAATACCGGTATCCAGAATCCCACGATACACGCAAACGGTTTTCCCACAGTCAAATCCTTCATTCCCGAATTCTTCTTCATAACCTCTGTTGCCATCTCATTACCTCCTTACCTTTCAGGTTTCAAATCGTGATGATTATAGCAAATCCACTCCCGGTCTTAAAGGTAATAAAATGACATGATAATAGGTCAATTTGGACTTTTTTTACATTCTTTTATTCAATTATCATTCCTATAAAACTGACAGATTAATATAATGGGTACCGATCTGTAATATCCTTAACCAGTGCCATTGCTTTTGCATTATCCTTATCAATCACTGCTGCACGGATCGCATCTGCTATGATGATCATATCGGACTCTACCGTACCTCTGGATGTGATCGCCGGTGTACCCAGACGAATACCGGACGTAACAAACGGAGACTTCGGATCATTTGGAACGGTGTTCTTATTACAGGTAATATTAACTGAATCCAGAAGCTTCTCTACTTCCTTTCCTGTCATCTCCAGATTCTGAAGATCGACCAACATCAGATGATTATCGGTACCATCGGATACGATCTTGAAACCTCTCTCCTGCAGTGCCTTGCACAGAGTTGCTGCATTCTTCACGATCTGCTTCTGATACTCCTTATACTCCGGTGTCAGACATTCCTTCAGGCATACAGCCTTTGCTGCTATTACATGCATCAGAGGACCACCCTGAATACCAGGGAATACTGCTTTATTGAAGTTAAACTTCTCATTTACCTCATTGCTGGATAAGATCATACCACCACGTGGTCCACGCAGTGTCTTATGCGTCGTTGTTGTTGTAACATGTGCATACGGAATCGGGCTCATATGCAGACCTGCTGCTACCAGACCTGCGATGTGTGCCATATCTACCATCAGATATGCGCCTACTTCATCTGCGATCTCACGGAATCTCTTAAAATCAATCGCACGGGCATATGCACTGGCTCCGGCCACGATCAGTTTTGGCTTGCACTCCTTTGCAATCCGCAGTACTTCATCATAGTCGATAAAGCCCTCATCATTTACTCCATAAGGAACCACATGAAAATACTTACCGGACATATTTACCGGGCTGCCGTGTGTCAGATGTCCGCCATGTGCCAGGTTCATTCCCATAAAGGTATCGCCCGGGTTCATAATGGCAAAAAAGGCTGCCATATTTGCCTGTGCGCCGGAATGTGGCTGTACATTTACATATTCACAGCCAAAGATCTGCTTTGCACGCTCGATTGCAAGATTCTCAACTACATCTACATATTCACAGCCACCATAGTAACGCTTTCCCGGATATCCTTCGGCATACTTATTGGTCAATGGACTTCCCATAGCTGCCATAACTGCCTTACTTACAAAGTTCTCGGACGCGATCAGCTCGATGTGGCTATTCTGTCTTCCTACTTCGTCCTGAATCGCAGCCGCAATCTCAGGATCTACTTTGGTGATCTCATCAAAACTATACATGTGTATTCCTCCTCGTTCTTATATCTGTATTTACATCCCCTTTATCATACCTTTTTTTCTTCTTCTACGCAAGAAAAAAAGGACAGATCCCATTCATATGGTATCTATCCTCTTCTTTATTCTTCATCGTTTCATTCCGTCTTATGGTCTTTTTCATCCTCCGACAGTCCAAACCGCTCCTCCAGATTCTTCTTCTTTGCCCGAATCCTTACCGTATAAGCAGTGATCCATATATTGACCAGTCCGTCTACGATCAATGAAACTGCCAGCAGTACAAACTGTGGAATCTCATCCAGATATGGTGCCAGTAAGGCTACGATCCCTACCAGAACTACCAACACGGCTGTCAGCAGCATAATAAACCACTTCGGAACCCCGAACTTCCTTGCATCCAATGCCGTCTGAAGCTTCAATAGTCCATCCAGAAATACATAGATTCCGATTGTGATGGATATCGCCTGCGGATTCCGGTTTCCTACGATCAGGAACAGGATGCCTATAATCAACAGGAACAGCCCCGCCGCAAAATCGAACTGAAATGCCAGCCGGTACAGATCATTGGAAAAGTATCCCAACATCTTTGCACCACCCACCAGAATACACAACGCACCTATGATCACGATCTCCTGTCTGATTCCCAGCCCGGTAAACAACAACAGGAATAAGCCAACGACCGCCATAAAGGAATAAATAATTAAATTAAAGATTTTTGCCTGTTTGACAATATCATATTTGTTCATATTCTCACTACTTTACATTCTTTCCTGCCAATACCGTTTAATCAGTACTTCAAAGGTTCTTGGCGATACCATTTGTTTCATTAACGACTGACTACGCTCCTCTGAAATCTGTCCATTCGCATAGTATTCCCGTCCTGCCTGCTTCACTTCCTCCAGATAGTTCACTACCTGTCTGGTTCGGCTGCCGGCCTGAAGAAGTTCTCCCTGCGCACATAAAATGCTTGTGAAGTTTCCTTCTCCGCATATCAGGTCATACTCCTTTAGCAGCCCTTCAAACATTGTATCCATAGATACATATCCACAGGATGAGATTACAACCAGCTTCTTATCCTTCAGACTGTGTTCCTCCATCTCCAGAATCGAATGGAACGTATCCTCCGGACTTCCTTCATAGCGCTTGGTAAATAACAGACAACGCTCCGTCATCATCCGCATGCGGGATGGCATACCGGCAAAATATAATGGAAAGCTTTCTATAATAATATCTGCTTCCAGAATATCCTGATAGATCTCCTGCATATCATCCTTTACCGCACACTGTCCCGGTGTTTTTGTCCAGCAGGAGAAGCACCCCATACACGGATGAATATCCTTTTCCCGCAGCGTTATATACTTCACTTCCGCCGTATCCGGAAACCCATCTACAAATGCATGTGTCAGCCACATCGTATTACTACGCTCACCCTTTGGGCTTCCGTTTATTACTAATACTTTCATGCCATTCACCTCAGGCTTCTTCGCTGAATACGCTTTCCTTATCTACCGCTGTAAACAGCATACCGCCCTTTGCTCTCAGCTTTCCGTCTGTAAAGATCTCCGCGTTGAACTCATATAAGCCGGTTCCTGCTCTCAGACACTCTACCTTGATCTCGAGACGGTCGCCCGGAATCACAGCCTTTACAAACTTAAAGTCCTTCACCTTTAACAACACATAGATCTTGCTGTCATCCACGCCATCCTGTTCGATGACCAGTGAACACAACTGTGCTGCCGTCTCAATCAGCAGAACGCCCGGCATGATCGGATATCCCGGCATATGTCCCTGAAAATAGGGTTCATTGACCGATACACACTTAATCCCTGTCGCCGACTTTCCCGGTGTCAGTTCTGTTACCCGCTCAATCATCTGAAAGGGTGGTCTTTGTCTCATACGTTCATTAATCTCTAAGAGGTTCATAGGCTCAGTCCTCCATCCATAACGATCGTCTGTCCGGTCACATATGCCATATCGTCTGAGCATAATGTCCGTACCAGCTTTCCAACCTCTTCCGCTTCACCAAAGCGTCCCAGCGGGACAGTCTTCAGATGCTCTGCCCGCTGCTCCTCCGGAATCTGATCGATCATATCCGTAGCAATAAAGCCCGGTGCTACCGCATTTACACGGATACCGTACTGCGCCAGCTCCTTTGCCAGTGTCGCAGTCATTGCATTCACAGCTCCCTTGGTTGCACTGTACACGCTCTGTCCCGGAATTGCTACAATCGAGCTTACCGATGAAATATTCACGATACATCCCTTTTTCTTACGCATCATCTTCAGGGCTGCGTTCTGTGCACAATGAAAATATCCCTTGATATTAATACTCAAGCTTCGTTCCAGAGAGTCCTCCGGCAGCATCAAAAGATACTTATCATCTACAACTCCGGCATTATTTACCAGAACATCGATACTGTCAAACTCCTTTCCCGCTGTACGGAACATTGCCTGAACCGCCTTTAGGTCTGCGGTATCTGCCTGAATCGCCAGTGCCCGCTGCCCCAGACTTTCAATCTCCTGAACGACTGCCTGTGCTGCCGCCTCATTTGACACATAATTCACTACTATATCATAGCCCGCTTTTGCAAGCTCTATCGCACAGGCCTTCCCGATTCCACGGGAAGCACCTGTTACAATTGCTGTACTCATATCTGTATATCCTCCTGTCTGATTCTTAACAGTTCTTCAGTACGACTGCTGTATAAGAACCGCAGCCATAGGATACTGCCAGTGCGCTCTCCACACTGCCGTCATCAATTGCATTGGCTGCTGTCACCAACTGTGCATTTGCACTGGCTGCCCGACAGTCTCCGGTCTCTGTTCTTACATCCAGAACCTTCTTATCACCAAAGATCTCTGCCAGTACTGCCTGCTCCTTCGTCTGCTTTTCACTCTGATTGCTGATCACCGCATAGACATTCTCGATGCCATCTGCCTGATAGCCTGCACGCTCCAATGCCTTCGTGATCGCATCCTTCATAGCCTGTGCCTCCGGATACTCTGCTGTTCCGGCAGAATGTGTACAGGCATAGCCCGCTACCTCCGCATACTTATGTGCCTGTCGATTCTCGGCACTGTCTGCAGTCTCCAATACAATGGTCGAGCTGCCTTCACCTAATGTATTCTCACCATTGATCTTGCTGTGCTCATAGAAGAAGGTCACCATATCAGAACCCTCGTCTGTTCCGGCTGCCAACATGATATCTTCATTTCCTTTTTCCAGAACATCACATGCATATGCAACACTCTGAAGACCTGCCTGTGTGCCGTTTGCCACCGTTGCACAGTAGCCTTTGGTCTTTGTGAAGATGGAGAAATGTCCACCTGCAGCATTGTATACGGTATTCGGGAATGTAAATGCACTACCGGCAGTTGCACCCTTATCGCAGATATTCTTCTGGAAGTTCGATACCTCGGTCACAGGTCCGGCAGAGGTTCCGATAATCGTTCCGATCCGTCGCTCATTCTCTTCAGATACTGTGATTCCGGCACTCTTTAATGCATCGATACCACTTACCAGCTGTAACTGACTGAACTTATCCAGCTTCCGGAATACACCCAGCTTCACACCGCGTTCCGTGAAGTCTTTCATATCCAGTTCCACGGTTGCAACCTTGGCCGCTTCCTCTGTCTTCCGGCTCAATACCTGTCCATAACCGGTGATATACAGCTTCTTCTTCGCTGCTTCTTCCTGCTCCTTTGCTTCCTTTGCAAAGATGATGCTGGCATTGGTTCCGCCAAATGCAAAAGAGTTTGACATCGCCATCGGAATCTCTTTCTTCCGGCTGTCATTTGCAACAAAATCCAGATCTCCGGCCTTTTCCTTCAGAGCTACCTTATCTTCCTCTGAGTATCCGATCGTCGGAGGTAAAATATCCTCGCTCACTGCCTTTACGGTAAAGACTGCCTCTACTGCACCGGCGGCACCCAGACAGTGACCGGTCATAGACTTCGTGGAGCTGACGGATACATCCGTTCCATCAAAGATCGTATGCAGAGATAAGAACTCTGCCTCGTCATTCTTTGCCGTTCCGGTTCCATGTGCATTCACATAGGCAATATCTGCCGGAGCTACCTCCGCAGACTTCAGTGCCCGCTTGATAACATCCATCTGACCTTCTCCGGAAGGATCCGGTGCAGTGATGTGATATGCATCACAGTTTACACCATAGCCCGCTACCTCACAGTAGATCTTTGCTCCTCTGGCAACTGCATGCTCATACTCCTCTACAACCAGGATACCAGAGCCTTCGCCCAATGTGATACCATGACTGTGATTTAATGGAGAGCATGGTTCTTCTGATAACGCATGCAGGGCATGGAAGCCTGCAAACGCCAGTGAAGAAAACGGATCCGTACCACCGGCCAGGAATATGTCACCACTGCCTGAACGAATCAGATCACAGGCATATGCAATACTCATAGTACCTGCGGCACAGGCATTTACGATATTTGCCGTTACGCCATTCAGTCCCAGATATGCGGCTGCATTATTTGCAATGGAGGAAGCTGCCATATTTGGAATCCGGCTGTCATCCTCTTTGCCTTCCTTCTGTGCAGTCAGATATTCATCGATACTGACTGCTCCGCCGATACAGCTGCCTACGATCACACCAGCCTGTCCGGCTGCTGTCTTTGTCAGACCGGCATCCTCAATGGCTTCCTCAGCCGCCTTGATACACAGTCTGGCCGAACGATCATACTGTGGTGCCGGGAGATCGTCACAGAAGACTTCTCCGCCCAGATTGGCATAGCAGCCTTCTGTATTTACAGACTTTACAACACCCAGTCCGGACTTTCCTGCCTGAATGCTGTCCCAGCTTTCCTTAACATCATTTCCGACCGGACATATGATTCCCAGTCCGGTAATTACGCACCGTTTCTTCATGAATTAAGCCTCCGCATTTTCCATTACATAGTTTGTCAGTGAATTAATATCTCTGAAGTTTGTCTTATCTACGCCTGTCATATTTACGCCAAACATATCATCAATACCTGCGATGATCTCTAATGAATCTACAGAATCCAGACCGATCTCGCCACCGAATAACTCTGCATCATCCTCTAACATCTCTGCCGGGATTCTTAAGTTCTCTACTAACATATCCTTAATCTTTGCTGCTACTTCTGCTCTTTCCATGGTTTTTCTTCCTTTCTCTCATAACATATTGTTTGTATATATGAAGCTTACGCTTCTTCATCAAGCACACTGTGCTTAATTCCGCTGTTTCTCTGCCTGCTACTCCTTCGTAGCGGCAGCCTCCGCTGTCTGTCCGTCTGTTTCCTTATCATAGCCCTCAATCGCCTCGGCAGCCCATGCAGACTTCTCATCAAGCTTCTTATGCTCCTTCAGGCAGATCAAAACTTCTTTCATCTTACGGATCCGCTCTCTGGCTTCTCCGGCCACCTGCTTTGCATACAGAGACTTTCGAAGTTCTCGTGGGCACTCCAGTGCATAGCTGTCACCGATCATAATCCGTTTCCGCTCTCCAAAGAATACATGATACTCTCCGATATGTGCACACTCCACTACTCTGGCACCTGTCTTCTCTGCCAATACCGCAAAGCCCGGCTGAAACTCACTCATTTCTCCCTTTGATGTCTTTCCCTCCGGGAAGATCAGAATCGAATGTCCTGCCTCTAACAGCTTTCTGCATGCATCATACCAACCGGTATCCATACCGGACCGGTCTACCGGCACGCTTCCATATGCCTTTAGAAACACACCGAACTGCTTCTTATCATACCAGTCCTTTGCGATCAGAAAATACGGCTTCTTCTTATGAAGAACCGATGCGATCAAAGCTCCATCGTTGTGGCTCATATGATTACAGATAAATACCACCGGAGCATTGTCCTTCATAAGCTCTGCTACTTTTCGATTCTTATATATCACCTTCGGACGATATGCCAGATACATACCTGCCTGAATCACGCCCCGCAGGAATCCCTGAACCACTTTTCCCATGCTTTCCTCCATCGTACATTCCGTGTTTTCCGTCATTTACTGTCTAATCGACGTAGTTTTAAAAACTACCATATATGAATATAACGATTTATGTAGAAAAATAATAGAAACAAAAATGGCCGGATGTACAAAAACCATACATCCGGCCGCATATGTGCAATAAATTATTGTTTACTATTTTTCAACATCTGTTCCAATACACCTGCTAACATCTGCTTTAGCTGTACCATCTCTTCCTTTATGGAATACTTCATACCACGCTCTACCCACTCCGATATCGTTCCCTGCACTATATAACGGCACATTCTGGCGATCTTCCGTTTATCGTGATCGGTCACTTCTTTCCCCTCCGCAGATAATTCAATCCAACGAAGCACTACGATATCTACCGCACTTCCTATATATCCGTATAAATCATCCTTCTTCGATGAAGTAAACAGGTGTCTGGCAATCTTTGGATTCTCATCCAGGAATTCAAAGATATCCTCGGATGCCTGAATCAGACCACTTCCAGCCTCCATCTCTTCGATCATCCTTCGGATCTCCCGTTCCAGAATATCTGCCAGAATATTATAGGTATCCTCATAATAATAGTAAAAGGTATTTCTGGTAAGGCCACATTCCTCTACAATGTCCTTCACCATCACCTTCTCAAAGTTTCGATCCTTCAACAGCTTCAGGAACGCGGTCTCTATTGCATTTTTCGTTATCTGCTGTTTCACTTATACTTCCTGCCTAATTCTTATTCCTGCTGTTCCTTATCGATCAGCTCCAGTGCCATATCTACCATTCTGCCCCACTGATGTGCCTTTATTACATCCGAGTAAAGCTCTCCGCCGTAATACAGATAGTACCATTCCCGTTCCTCTACGGATGGGTTCTGATTCCCCGTTTCCTCTACCATTTCCTGTGTCACTCTGGTATGAAAGTCCAGGAACTCCTGCATGAAATCCTGAAACTGTAAGTCCATCAGTCGGTTAAACTCCTCCCGATACTCCTGCGATTCCCGGTGTCTGGCAAATCGTTTTTTTAGTTCTTCTTTCTTTGGCTGCATCCTGTGCACCTCATTTCATCCTTACCATTGATTCTCTCTTCGTGTTCTCCACGCTATCTATGCAATTCCCATACCCAGACAGATCAGCCACAGAATCAGCAGATGTGCCGGATAAAACAGATAGAACAACCATTTGAGCTTCCAGCCACGGCTCCCATTATACTTTGCCACCGGCCAGACCGCTATAAATGCCGTCAGTTCCATTGCACTGCTTAACAGAAGACTCAGACAGGTCATCGCACTTGCCAGAACCTTCTTCTTCCGGAACAGGTACATCACTACAATCGCCAGTACCCCGACAGCCCCATAGTCTGTCTGAAGTACCCATGCAAGTGCCATTCCGGTAATCGGAATACCGAACCGAAGCACCATCGCAGGGAACGGCGGCAGCTTACTCTCTCCCACCTTCTTCAATCCTATGATTGTGAGCAGACCTATCGTCAGAGTAAAGAACACATTCTGATGGCGGATTTCAAACAACTGTCCCGCAAAGATCTGTTCTCTGCACAGATTAAATGCCATATCAAACGGAATCTCTGATACAATCGCAAATATAGCCATGCGTATCAAATACTTCCACTGATTTCTTGTATGTTCCAGTCCTTCCACCAGCAAAAATATAAATAGCGGGAATGCGACTCTTCCAATACAACGTGTAATATAATACGCCACAGTCAGGCTCATACCCGAATCGCCCATATTCACTGTGACTACGGTTCCGACTCCCGGCTCCAACGCTGCCCGCTGCAGCATCAGTTTCTCCAATATAGCGGCTCCAACATGATCAATGAGCATCGTAATGATCGCGATCATCTTGATCGTACTGCCACTGATCCCTTTCTTTTTCTCTACGCACGCTTCCATTCTGCTCTCCTCACATCCGGCTACGCGTTGTTCCCACAAATACTCTGATAGCCTATTATATACTAATCGGCTTCAAAAATCTACTGCATACCTGCTATCTATAGTACTATGACCAGAGTTCCGGCAGTTATCAATGCCGCCCCGACCGCTGACTTCACGGTGAACTTCTCGTGCAGGAATACAAATGCCAAAATCAGGATAATGACTATGCTCAGCTTATCAATCGGAACGACCGTGGATGCCTCGCCAAGCTGCAACGCCTTATAATAGCAGAGCCGCAAACACTGCAGACAACAGTGCCAATATAAACCACATCATACTTGATCCTTCTTTCTTGTCACCATTTACTTTTTTCACAGGCATTCTTCCAGCATCTCCTTTGCCATCTCTTCCGACACCGTCTTTGATGTTTTTACCAGTATAACACACTGGTTTTTCATTGACAAACCTTACGAAACCGTGTACCTTTAAATTTATGGGAGTTTTCATAAACCTTTCATAATACACAGCAAGGAGGATCCAACATGGAGGAAGATATGACCCTTTTTCAACTGGTCAGCGAGAATCTGAATCAGAAAAAATTTAGCAAATTAAGAGAAATCATGGCTTCCGAGAACCCCGCGGATCTGGCTTTGCTCTTTACGGAATTTGAAGAAAAAAATGTCCTGCTACTCTACCGGCTTTTGCCAAAGGAACTGGCTTCCGATACCTTTTCCTATATGGACAGCGATATGCAGGGAAATCTGATCAACGGCTTCTCCGATAAGGAGCTGCGAGAGGTGCTGGATCAGACCTTTATCGATGATACCGTCGATATGATCGAGGAAATGCCGGCGAATGTCGTCAGCCGTATCCTGCGCAACTGCGATGCACAGTCCCGAAATACCATCAATCAGATTCTAAAATATCCGGAGGACAGTGCAGGTACTCTGATGACGATCGAGTATGTGAATCTCAATCAGAAGCTGACAGTCAAGGAGGCCATCTCCCGAATCCGTAAGATCGGTCCAAACAAGGAGACGATCTATACCTGCTATGTCACAGAGGCGCGTAAACTGATCGGCATCGTATCCGTCAAGGATCTGCTGATCGCTCAGGACGATACCCTGATCAGTGATATCATGGAAACAAATCTGATCTATGTAGATACATTAGAAGATAAAGAAGTCGTTGCACACCAGTTCCAGAAGTATGATATTCTGGCTCTGCCGGTGGTCGATACGGAAAAACGTCTGGTCGGGATCATCACCTTCGACGATGCAATGGATGTCATTCAGGAAGAGAATACCGAGGATATCTCCATTATGGCTGCTATGACACCGAGTGATGACTCCTACTTTAAGACCGGTGTATTCGCTCAGGTAAAGAACCGGATCTTCTGGCTGATTATCCTGATGCTCAGCAATGCCATCACAGGATCTATCATCAGCAGCTATGATAAGGTCATTAGTACCCTGCCAATTCTGGTATCCTTCATGCCTATGCTGACCGGTACCGGCGGTAACTGCGGTTCCCAGAGTTCGGCTCTGATGATTCGCGGCCTGGCTCTGGGTGAAATTCATGTCAAAGACTTCCTCCGCGTCATGTGGAAGGAATTCCGCATCGCTCTGGTTGTCAGTGCAATCCTGGCTGTCATCAATGGTGCCCGCGTTCTGATCTTCTATCACGATCCAACGCTGGCGATCGTTCTGACGTTATCGATCATTGCAACTGTTGTTCTTTCAAAGCTGATCGGCTGTCTGCTGCCAATCGCAGCAAAAGCGATCCATATGGATCCGGCCGTTATGGCCGGTCCATTGATCTCTACCGTCGTAGATATCTGCACGACTATGCTCTACTACTCCATAGCCGTACAGTTCTTTCAGGTATAATCGTGACTCATGCGTCCGGAACTACGGATTCAAAAAGGTTTCCGCCAGACTCATGAGTCCTTCTTTTCCTGCGATGGAACGCAGTCCCAGTTCCACTTCCTCGCGGCTGAAGTCATGCTCCTCCAGATAGTCTTCGCTCTTCCGGTTCAGATAGGCATAAAAAAGAATCGGCAATCTGGCATTCTCATGATCTGCCCGCTCCGGCTGCTGTTCCACCCAGTCGTACAGCCGATCCTCCGCCTCGTTGATCTCTCCCGCATCGATCTGTGCCGTTAAGGCATCATACTCCTGCTTCTCAGCCTCATTTAACAGTTCTGCCGATGGTTCATCGGTATCGATGTCAAAGAGCAGCTTCAGCATCGTCCGTATCATTTCCTTCACCAGTTTCATTATGTAGTCTTCCCGTATCATAATTTACCTCCCAAACTTCCGCATTATCTTGCGTACTATCTTACTCATTGACCTGATGTTTTGCCAATAATATTATTCCATCAATCCCAATATATCTTGTTCACTCCAATATTCATTTGGATATATTGATAGTTCTTCTTTATGCTTACGAATAATTCTTTCTGGTGTTTTAGTATTATCATAAACATGCATAATATCACATATATCAAGTAACTCTTTTATGTTATCAATTGATTTATAATATCTCTCAATAACCTTACCGCTATCAACATTATGCCCACCTGCTGCCACACGGGATTCTATTCTGGTAATATTAATTTGTGGATCAACTGTTAACACGAATATACATTTTATGAAATACCCCTCTTTTTTTGCTTTTCTTAAAAAATTGTTATTGTACTTTTCCCTGAACCATTTGGACCTGCTAATACAAGAATCATTGGTTTTCTATTCTGCATACTTTCTTTCCCCGTTTGCATACTCTACATAAGCCCGCTTCTTTTCTTCATCATAACCCGCTATAGGTTTCTTACAAATCTTTGCTTTATTTATTGCTGCCTTAACAGCTTCAACCGCTCTTTCATCCATTTCACTATCTGATTCTGTCAATGTGCTTTTCTCTTCTTCTCTTGATACAACTTTTATAATTCTACCACTTTTTGTGTTTACAGTTGTCATATAAACATCTCTCCATTCTAATTAATACGAAAATGACTTCTCAATTACGCTTAATACTCAACTACTATAATATATATCTTATCACAATTTATATAAAAAAACACCTCAGGATGAGGTGTTCATTACTTATTTTAAATGAATGTATTATTAGTTAGTCCAAACTAATCAGAATATAGCAAAAGATACTGCGTCAAAAATTGATTCCACGCTATCAGAAACTTGTGGTTTGTATTTTTTCGTTTGCCATAATCAAAACTTTTCTTTCAGCTTTTCATAGCCGATATAATTTTTGATAAATATAACTCCTGCCAATGCAAGTGCACAGCCGAGCCCAGAGTAGAAGAATGAAATGAAAATGTCAGGGAATACTCCTGCGGCTCTCAATCCGATACCTCCGCTCATCATACAGGCCATAATGATGTATGCCTTTAAGTCAAAGAAATGCCAAAACGGTCTGTATTCTTCATAGTCCATAATTCTTTTTGTGTGCTTTTGGCTCATTTTGTAAAACATTGTGCCAAAGAGCAAAAATACTACTATTGCAAGCAGAAACAGATACCATTTGGAACCTATTTCAAGATAAGACAGTACACCGAGTCTTGCCACATTAAATCCGGCAATAAGCCACACGATACCTGCAATCAGCAACAGTGTTCTCTTCTTTACTTTAAAGATACTAACACCTCCTCTGTTATTTATTATTCAAACAATCTTCTGCGTTATTGCAGATTTTTTCAAATATATTTTTGAATGTTGTGATTTCTTCATCCGAAAATCCTTTGAGCACATCGTGGGCAAACCGTTTTTGTGTATCGATACCCTCGTAAATTATGCGTTTTGCACTTTCGGTCACAAAAATCTCTATGTGTTTTTTGTTGCTTTCACTTTGCTTCTTTTCAATCAAGCCTTTGTTTTCAAGCGATTTGAGTGAGGTTGAAACATGAGATTTTGTTGATTTGCGAATTTTGACAATATCTGCCGCCGTGTTGAATTCGGGGTTGCCGTGCAAAAACATCAGTATATCATATTCCATTTGTGTCAAATCGTACTTGTCACAAATAGATCTTGTAAGCGATTCGTAATAGCCGGTAATTGTTTTATGTTTATCCCAAAAATGCACATTATCCCTCCTTGTCAACCGTTCTATTTAGAACTATTATAGTGTGCGATATATGGTTTGTCAATTCACAAATTCCGATTACGATTTCACCTGTTTTGTAACCCTTTTTAATATATAGGTCTGAGCAGTCGAGCAGATAATGCTTGCTACGATTATCGGTCAGGGAGTTGCCTTTGACATTGCGCTCCTATATTTTGTGGTAAAAAAGAAATTGCATATTTGTATAAATGCAGGTGAATTCTGGTCTCTATGCAAATCAATTTTTAAGGTAGAACTCGCTCCTTTTATTGAGGGTGTCTGATAGATTTTCAGAATATAAAGAAAACCCCGAAAATACTGGATTTTCGGGGTCTGTTGCTCTTTTTCGATATTCGTTTGAATTATCTCTTTGAGAACTGTGGAGCACGACGAGCTGCCTTTAAGCCGTACTTCTTTCTCTCCTTCATACGAGGGTCACGAGTTAAGAATCCAGCCTTCTTCAGTGCCGGTCTGTACTCTGGATCTGCTACGCATAATGCTCTAGCAATACCATGACGGATAGCACCAGCCTGACCGGTGAATCCACCACCCTTAACATTTACTAATACATCGAACTTACCCTGAGTAGAAGTAGCCTCGAATGGCTGATTAACGATCAGCTTTAAGGTCTCTAATCCGAAGTACTCGTCCATATCTCTCTTATTGATCGTAACCTTACCTGTACCAGGTACTAAATATACTCTTGCAATACTGCTTTTTCTTCTACCAGTTCCGTAGAATTTATTATCCTTCTTCTTAGCCACTGTTATGTCCTCCTTCTACCTTAATACTTGATTTCTAAAGCTACCGGCTTCTGTGCTGCCTGCTCATGCTCTGGACCGGCATATACATGAAGCTTCTTGATCATCTCACGTCCTAAAGGTCCCTTTGGAAGCATACCCTTAACTGCTAAGTAAATAACATCTTCCGGTTTCTTGTTCATCTTTTCTCTTAATGTAGTCTCTTTCATACCGCCTACATAATCAGAGTGATTATAGTAAACCTTCTGATCCATCTTCTTACCGGTTACCTGAATCTTATCTGCATTTACTACGATTACATAATCACCTGTATCAATATGTGGTGTATAAGTAGGCTTATTCTTACCTCTTAATACCTTTGCAATCTCAGATGCCAAACGTCCTAATGTATGTCCTGTAGCATCTACTACATACCACTGTCTCTCAATCGTTGATGGGCTAGCCATATAACTCTTCATGGTTGTTCCTCCTTCAAATAATAACATAACATGTATCTGATAATACTATTACCGGGGCTTTGGCTTAAGTATTTATCTTTCTTGTCACAGTTTTATATTATATTACACTCCGCCTGGTGTGTCAACAAATTTCCACTGATTTTATCACGTTTTTATCCGCTTTTCCACATGGAAACTGCCATTCTTTTTTTACAGTTATCCACGAATTGTTGATATTTATGTGGAAATCTCCGTATATTTGACAGATAATGCGCCACTTTTCCACACATTTCCTGTGATTTTACAGTTTTTTTACCTTTTCGACGGTTCTTTACAAATATTCGATCTCCATCAGCGTAAGCCCGCGTGCCTCCGCTTTCGGCCCGGCCATCCGGCGATCTTTCGCCTCCAGAATCTCCTTCATATGCTCCGGCGGGTACATCCCGGTTCCGACCTTTAACAGCGTTCCGACTATGATCCGAACCATATTATAGAGGAATCCATTTCCGTTAATCCGGATCCGGATCTGATCCCCTTCCTTTATAACCTGCAGGAAATAAATCGTCCGCACCGTATTCTCCACCTGACTTCTGGCAGAACAGAAGCTCTTAAAGTCATGCTCTCCCACCAGATAGTCCGCCGCCTGCTGCATCTTCTCCACATCCAGCGGATAATAAAAGAAATGACTGTACAGCCGTTCGGTCGGTATCGAAAATTTACGATTCAGTATTCGATATTCATATGTTTTTCTTGTATTACAATACCTTGGATGCCAGTCCGGCGGAACCTCACAGGAACTCTGGATCCGAATATCCTCCGGCAGTCTCTGATTCAATGCAAAGCTCATCTTCTCTGCAGGGATTCGGCTTTCCGTATCAAACACCGCTACATTTCCCAGTGCATGAACGCCGGAATCTGTCCGACTGGCACCGATGACAGCAATCTTTTCCCCCACCAGATCCGAGATCGTCTTATTCAAAACTTCTTCAACTGTGATACCATTATCCTGAATCTGCCACCCGCAGTAGTTTGTTCCATCATATGCCACTATCAGTTTTACTCTCTTCATACTGCTCTCCTCGTCTTCTATCCGATCCACATCCAGTTGGTCAGAGTGATCCGCAGTGTGACCATCCCCGCCACATATACCAGCAGTGATACGTAAGCAACCCGATCGATCCCGGTATACTGCAGTGGCTTCATCTTCGTTCTGCCCTCTCCGCCATGATAACACCGGGCTTCCATCGCCAGTGCCAGATCATTCGCGCGTCGAATCGCAGATATAAACATCGGAAGTATGACCGGAAATAAACTCTTTAACCGTTTTACGATCGATCCGCTTTCGAAGTCGGCACCTCTCGCCTGCTGTGCTTTCATGATCTTATCCAGCTCTTCTATCAGAATCGGTATAAACCGTAGTGCAATCGATACCATCATCGCAACCTCATGCACCGGCACCTTAAAGTGCTTTAACCATCCGCATGCCCGTTCCAGCCCGTCCGTCAGCTTCGTCGGTGTGGTCGTATAGGTGATGACCGATGCTCCCAGCACCAGGAATATGATTCGAACGGTGGTATAGCATGCCGTCCGAAAGCCCTGCCAGGTAATATGCAGAAACCCAAGATCAAGGAACGGATCTCCCTTTGTAAAAAACATATTCAGTACTACCGAAAACAAAATGAAGATCAGGATGCCGCGCAGACCCTTTACCATATACCGAAGCGGTACCCGGGACAATGCTATATACACGATCAACGCTACCATAGCCAGAAGATACATATATTTATTATTCGCTATAAATAAGCTAATCAGATAAACACAGGTAATCGCCAGCTTCGTCCTCGGATCCATCCTGTGAACCAGAGACTCAACCGGATAATACTGTCCGATGGTTATATCTCGTATCATAGTTTCCTCCTTCTCTTACAAGCTTCCGTTCTCATAAGATGCATTCTTCAGATATCCGGTCAGTTCCGTCACTGCATCCCCGAGTCGATAGATATCCGTCGATACCGGATGCCCCAGACGTGCCAGTTCCTTCATCAGATGTGTCACAACCGGGATTTCCAGCCCCAGTTCCTGCAGTGTCCTTTCCTGCCGGAAGACCTGTGTGGTATCTCCATCCAGTGCGATCTTACCGTGATCCATAACCACGATCCGCCTGGCATACTCTGCCACGTCCTCCATGTTATGTGAAACCAGTACGATCGTCATTCCATCCTCATTCAGCTTCTTTAACATATCCAACAGCTCCCGCCGTCCGGCCGGATCCAGTCCTGCCACCGGCTCATCCAGTACCAGCATCTCCGGTTGCATCGCCAGTACCCCGGCGATCGCTACTCTACGCTTCTGCCCACCGGATAGTTCAAATGGTGACATATCATAGATCGTATCCTCCAGCCCTACCGCCGCGATTGCCTGAAATGCACGCTGCTGGATCTCCAGCAACGGAAGACCCAGATTCTTTGGTCCAAAGCTCACATCCTCCAACACAGTCTCAGCAAACAACTGATACTCCGGATATTGGAATACCAGACCTACCTTTCCACGAAGCTGTGCCCGTTTATAGTCCTTTTCATAAATATCCTTACCCTTATAGTAAATGTGTCCCTCTGTCGGCTGCAGGAGACCGTTAAACTGCTGGATCAGTGTTGATTTCCCGGATCCGGTATGTCCGATGATCGCCACGAATTCTCCCTGTGCAATGGTCAGGCTGACCTGATGCAATGCCTGATATGCATATATCGTTTTCGGACTGTATTCGTAGGATACCTGATCCAGTACCAGCCCATCTGTCATCGCCTGCTGTGCGTTAGACTGTCCGTTTGATTCTTTCTGAATCTTCCGCTCCTGCATTCCGCCACCTGTCACGGCTGTGCCATGTAACGGACGTAATCGATTCACTTCTCGTATCAGATCTTCCATCCGTAGCACCGGGTTCTGAATCATGATTCCGGCTTCCTTCAAGCGTTCTGTCAGTTCTGTCATATTCGGGAGTACCAGCCCGTACTCCTTCAGCTGTTCCTTCGACCGAAAGACTTCTACCGGTGTTCCTTCCAAAACCAGTTCTCCATGATGGAGTACCAACACACGGTCTGCATCTATAATCTCATCCATATCATGTGTAATATATAATACGGTTATGTTCTTTTCCTGATTCAAGGTATGTGCTGCCTGTAGCACCTCTTTCCGCCCTTGTGGATCCAGCATCGCTGTCGATTCATCAAATATAATACACTTCGGCTGCATTGCCAGTACACCGGCGATCGCTACCCGCTGCTTCTGTCCGCCCGATAACCGATGTGGAGACTGTTGGCTGTAAGCGGTCATCCCCACTGTCTCTAAGGCTCCGGCTACTCTGGATATAATTTCCTCAGTTGGCACACCCAGATTCTCCGGTCCAAAAGCTACATCCTCCTCTACCATTGTTCCTATGATCTGATTATCCGGATTCTGGAAGATCATACCCGCGTTCTTGCGAATATTCCATACCTCTTCCGTCTCCCCGGTATTCATACCTTCAATGGTAATCGTACCCTTGGTCGGTTCTAACAGTGCGTTCAACAGCTTCGCAAATGTAGACTTTCCGGATCCATTGTGTCCCAGAATCGCTATAAATTCTCCCTGCTGAATCTCCAGTGACAGATCCTTGACTGCCTCAACGATCTCTGCCACACTGCCATCCTCTTCCCGTCGGATGTATTCAAATGTTACATTATCTGCCTTAATCATGTTTCACCTATATCTACATAAAAGAATAGGGCTGTCGCATTCTATTATGCGACAGCCCTGCGCTTTTCTTATACTAATTCAAGAATTACTTCCATAGCTGCATCACCCTTACGTGGTCCGATCTTTACGATACGTGTATAACCACCCGGACGACCTGCATACTTAGGTGCATATTCATCAAATAACTTTGCGGTTAAATCTACCTTCTTCGTAGCTTTCTTTCTTCCGGCTCCCTCTGCAGGAACCTCAACTACCGGATATAACACCTTTAACATCTGTCTTCTTGCATGAAGTCTGGAAGGCTGATCCTTCTTTACCTTCTTCTCAACAGTGTCATACTGAGTAACCTTCTTACCATCAACCACTTCCTTGATTCTCTTGCCGTCCTTGTCCAGCTTTGGAACCTTAGCGGTTACGGTTACTTCATCGAAGTTATCCTTTTCCTTAACAGCCATAGCGATTAAGTGTTCAGCGATCTGACGAACTTCCTTTGCTCTGGCCTCCGTTGTCTTAATCTTACCAGTGTATAATAACATGGTTACCTGATTACGAAGTAATGCCTGTCTTGCACTTGATTTCTTACCAAGCTTTCTATACATTGCCATATAGATATGTCCTCCTTGTGGATAATTATACAGTTGAAACTGTATCTTCACTATGCTTACTATTATTCAGCTTTAGTGGTACACACTGAATCCTACTCCTCGCCGTTGCGAAGCTCCAGACCCAGCTCTTTTAACTTTCCTAATACCTCTTCCAGTGACTTCCGGCCCAGATTACGAACCTTCATCATATCTTCTGAGGTCTTGTTGGTCAATTCCTCTACGGTATTGATACCAGCACGCTTTAAGCAGTTATAAGAACGAACGGACAACTCCAACTCATCGATGCTCATCTCCAGCACCTTACCCTTTTCATCATCCTTTGTCTCGATCATAACCTCTGTTGACTTTGCGTTTTCAGATAAGTCGATGAACAGATTCAGATGCTCGCTTAACACCTTTGCAGCAAGGCTGACAGCCTCGTCCGGTGCCAATGTACCATTGGTATATACATCCAATGTTAACTTATCATAGTCTGTTACCTGACCGACACGTGTATTCTCAACAATCATATTTACCCGTTCAACCGGTGTATAGATTGAATCTACTGCTATTACATCCAGGGATAAATCTTCCTTCTTGTTCTTATCAGCTCCTACGTAACCTCTGCCCTTAGCAATGGTAAGCTCCATATCCAAACGGCAATCCGGACCACTTAAGGTAGCAATTACCAAGTCCTTATTCAGGATCTCAATATTACTGTCAACATGAATATCGGCTGCTGTTACAACGCCTTCGCCCTCATACTCGATGTATGCGGTTGAAATATCGGCTGACGATTCATTCTTAATCGCCAGCTCCTTGATATTCATGATAATCTCTGTTACATCTTCCTTAACTCCGGGAATCGAACTGAACTCATGCAATACGCCCTTAATCTTAACAGACGTAACTGCAGAACCAGGTAAAGAAGAAAGCATAATTCTTCTTAATGAGTTACCAAGAGTTGTACCATAACCTCTTTCTAAAGGCTCAACTACAAAGCGTCCGTACTTATTGTCTTCAGACATCTCTGCAATTTCAATTCTAGGTTTTTCAAATTCAAACACTATTAGGACCCTCCTTTTGGGTTAATAAGTTGAGGTTATTTCTAAATATTTATGGATTATTTAGAATACAACTCAACGATAAGAGTTTCGTTTACAGGTACATCAATCTGTTCTCTTAAAGGCAATTCCTTAACAGTACCACATAAGTTCTCCTGATCTGCCTCTAACCAATCTGGAACTAATCTTCCACCAGTCACTTCTAAGATGTCCTTATATCTCTGAGAAGACTTGCTCTTCTCTCTGATTTCAATCTTATCGCCTGCTTTTACTCTGTAAGATGGGATGTTTACACACTTACCATTTACCAGTACATGCTTATGATCAACGATCTGTCTGGCTTCCTTACGGGTTCTTGCTAATCCCATACGGAAGATAACATTGTCCAGTCTTAACTCTAATAAGATCATTAAGTTAGGACCGGTTAAGCCCTTCATACGCTCTGCTGTTGCATATAAGTTACGGAAAGGCTTCTCTAATACACCATAAATGAACTTAGCCTTCTGCTTCTCGCGTAACTGAAGACCATATTCACTCATCTTTCTGTTTGCTCTATTTAATGTTCTGTTTGACTTCTTGTCAATTCCGAGATACATTGGCTCCATGCCTAAAGATCTGCATCTCTTAAGAACGGGAGTTCTATCTACTGCCATCTATCCTGTACCTCCTAATTAGACTCTACGACGCTTTGGTGGGCGACAACCATTGTGTGGAACTGGGGTTACATCTGTGATGCTTAATACATCAAGACCACATGCCTGAAGAGCACGGATCGCTGCTTCACGTCCAGATCCTGGTCCCTTAACCATAACATCTACTGACTTTAATCCATGAACTAATGCTGCCTTTGTAGCTGTCTCTGCTGCCATCTGAGCTGCATAAGGAGTAGACTTTCTTGATCCTCTGAAACCTAATCCACCTGCACTTGCCCAAGATAACGCATTGCCTTCTGCATCAGTCAGGGTAACAATTGTATTATTAAAAGATGACTGAATGTGTGCCTGTCCACGCTCAACGTTCTTCTTCACACGCTTCTTTGTCACTTTTTTAGTAGCTTTCTTTGCTGCTGCTGCCATTACGAAACCTCCTAAATATTAACGATATGAGTAAATCTATCTTACTTCTTCTTATTTGCTACTGTTCTCTTTGGACCCTTACGAGTTCTTGCGTTTGTCTTTGTCTTCTGACCACGAACCGGAAGTCCCTTTCTATGACGGATACCACGGTAACATCCGATTTCCTGTAAACGCTTGATATTCATAGCTACTTCTCTACGTAAGTCACCCTCTACTACCTGAGTGCTGTTGATAACTTCGCTCAGTCTACGAACTTCGTCATCTGTCAGATCACGAACACGGGTATCTGGGTTAACATTCGCTTCTTTTAAGATACGCGCAGCACTGGTTCTACCAATACCATAGATATAAGTAAGACCGATTTCGATACGCTTTTCTCTTGGTAAATCAACACCTGAAATACGAGCCATGTATTTCTACCTCCATAAAAAATAGTATTCTCTTACTTGTTTAATATAAATATCCACGTATCCGCATACAATGTATGGGTGAAATGTATACGCTTCCACCTATATTAATGATGTTTATTTGTAATTAGCATAATTACTATGCTACAGCCGCTTCAAAAAATGTGACCAATGACGTTTGGTCATTGCAGAACTTCAGCCTGTTTACCAGCTATTCATGCGGGAATAACATGTATAACTAATAAACCGTCAAATTCCTAGCCCTGTCTCTGCTTGTGCTTAGGATTTTCACAGATTACTCTGATGCTTCCTTTTCTTTTAATGACTTTGCATTTGTCGCAAATTGGTTTTACAGATGCTCTAACCTTCATTAAAATCTCTCCTTTCAAAAAAGTCCGCTACAAGCTAATACTTTACCACTAACGGCAAGTATTTGCAATAGTTTTTTCCATTTTTTGCGAAACTTTTTTCTTTGCTTTGTTTATTTATTTCTCCAAACGATCCGGCCCTTTGTCAGATCATATGGGGATAATTCGATTTTAACGGTATCGCCTGGAAGGATCTTAATGTATCCCATCCGGATCTTACCACTAATGTGTCCCAATACTACGTGTCCGTTCTCTAACTGAACCCGGAACATCGCGTTTGGAAGCTTCTCCAATACCACGCCTTCTACTTCTATTGCATCTACCTTTGACATATTCAAAACCTCCTGCTCTTCGCTCCTAAAACTTATGTTATACCTCTATGCCCTCTGCTCTGGACAGTATCACCGGTTCATCCTCGGTGATCAGAATCGTATTTTCGTAATGCGCGGATAACGATCCGTCATAGGTTACAACTGTCCATCCGTCATCCATCCAGACCACATCATATTCACCTGCATTTACCATCGGTTCAATCGCAATGGTCATGCCGGCTTTCAGCTTTGGTCCTTTCCGTCTTCCACCAAAGTTCGGCACATTGGGTTTTTCATGCAGCTTCTTTCCTACCCCATGTCCAACCAGGTCACGAACAACGGAAAATCCGTTTGCTTCTACATACTCCTGTATGGCCTTTCCGATATCATTGATATGATATCCTGCTTTCGCATATCGAAGTCCTTCAAAAAAGCTCTGTCTGGTAACTGCTACCAGTCGTTTAGCCTCCTCTGACACTTCTCCGATCATCAGGGTCCGGGCTGCATCTGAATGATAGCCCTTATATATAACACCCGCATCCAGACTGACGATATCGCCTTCCCGAACAATGTGCTTCTCATTTGGGATTCCATGTACCACTTCATCATTGATGGATACACATATGGAACCCGGATAGCCACAGTAGTTCAAAAAGGATGGCTCACAGCCAAAGCTACGGATCACTTCTTCCCCGATCCGGTCGATCTCCTTCGTGTTCATTCCGGGCTTCACTGCCTTCGCCAGCTCATCATGTGTGATTGCCAGTATCCGACCAGCTTCTTTCATAAGCTCTATTTCGCTCTGAGTTTTTCTGGTAATCGGCATGTTATTCACCCAGTATCTTGCAAATTGCTGCAAATACATCCTTCATATCTACAGTTCCGTCTACTTCCTTCATGATGCCCTTCTGATTGTAGTAATCAATCAATGGCTGTGTCTGCTCGTGATAAACTGCCAGTCTCTTCTGTACGGTTTCCGGCTTATCATCATCACGAAGAATCAGCTCTCCGCCACAGGCATCACACTTATTTTCTTCCTTTGTAGGATTGTATACGATATGGTAGGTTGCTCCACATCCGACACATGCACGACGGCCGGACATTCTGCGAACAATGTTCTCATCCGGAACTTCTACATTGATTGCATAATCCACATGATCCCCAATGGCTTCCAGAGCCTTATCCAGCGCTTCTGCCTGTGGAATCGTTCTTGGGAATCCATCCAGAATGTATCCCTTCTTACAATCATCTGCCTTAAAACGATCGATCACCAGATCTACTACCAGTTCATCCGGTACCAACAGTCCCTGATCCATATACTGCTTTGCCTTTGCACCAAGCTCTGTACCGTTCTTGATATTTGCACGGAATATATCACCGGTAGAAATATGCGGAATACCATACTTCTCAGCGATCATCTTCGCCTGTGTTCCCTTACCTGCACCAGGTGCTCCTAACATAATTATCTTCATCTGCTTCTCCTCCTATGTCCTATGCTGTAACCATAGTCACTCCATATCTTCCCTATTATACATTTCTATATTTTAATAATAACGCACCAATAAGCTGTAGGCAAGCTACAGCTTATTGTATCTTTATCTTACTTTAAAAATCCTTCGTAATTGCGTTCCAGCATCTTAGAGTCTAACTGTTTCATAGTCTCCAGAATAACACCTACGATAATGATCAATGATGTTCCACCAAAGGATACATTTGCTCCGAATACTCCACTGAAGAAGATTGGAATGATTGCTATCATTACCAGGCCAACTGCACCGATCAGAACGATGTACTTCAGAACCTTCTCCAGATATTCCTGGGTTGGCTTTCCCGGACGAATACCCGGAATGGAAGCACCACTCTTTTTCAGATTATTTGCTACCTCCATCGGATTAAATGTAATCGATGTATAGAAGTATGCAAACATGATAACCAGGGCAATGTAAATCGCTAATCCTACATATCCCCATGGATGATTTTTATTGAACCAGTAGTTCTGTGAAAGACTGGATATAATCTCCTGAACCACTGTATTCGTAACATTAATCTTGAACAGACTTACGATCATCGTCGGCATTGACAGCAGTGATGATGCAAAAATGATCGGGATAACACCTGCGGTATTTACCTTCAGCGGCATCTCTGATGCACGCCCACCTACCAAACGCCGTCCGCTCATCTTCTGTGAATACTGGATCGGAATGTTCCGCTTTGCATCCTGTAACAGGATAACCAGTACTGTGGTAAGAATCACAACTGCTACGATCACCAGAATTGCACCGATACCCTTCACATACTCTGCATTCTTGAACTGTGACTGAACAAACATGGTATACAGATTCTGGAAATCATTTGGCATTCTGGATACGATATTGATCAACAGGATAATGGAAATACCGTTTCCGATTCCCTTCTCTGTGATCCGCTCGCCTAACCACATAACCAATGTACTTCCGGCTGTTAATGTAATGATCATAGTAACAACTGTCAGTGCGTTTGCGCCTGCTCCAAGGGCATTTGCCCGCTGCAGGCTGATTGAAAGTCCTGCAGCTTCGATGATACCCAGTACAACCGTTACATAACGGGTAATAGCTGTCATCTTCTTTCTTCCATCTTCACCATCCCGCTGCATCTCTTCCAGTGCAGGAATAGCAATGGTAAGAAGCTGAATGATGATGGAAGATGTAATGTACGGCGTTACATTCAGAGCAAATATAGACATCTGCTCCAGTGAACCACCGGAAAACATACCTAATAATGCGTTTGTTTCTGTACCCAGCATCGAATCCAATGCAGACTGAACAGTTGCAGGATCAACACCCGGGATGGTAATATTACAACCAATTCGGAAAACCAGAAGGATCCACAAGGTGAAAAGTATACGATTTCGTACATCTTTTACTTTCAAAGCATTAATAAATGTTTTGAACATCCTAAATCACCTCGGTTTTTCCACCAGCCGCTTCAATCTTAGCTACAGCACCTGCACTGAATGCATTTGCCTTCACTGTAAGCTTTTTGGTTAACTCTCCATTTCCAAGAATCTTTACGCCATCCTTAGGATTCTTAACGATTCCTTTATCAATTAATGTAAATATGGTTACTTCCTCACCATTCTCGAAGCATTCCAGAGCAGATACATTTACTGCAACGATTTCCTTTGAATTTCTGCATGTAAATCCTCTCTTTGGTAATCTTCTGTATAATGGCATCTGACCACCTTCGAAACCAGGTCTTGGTGCTCCTGAACGAGCCTTCTGTCCCTTATGTCCCTTACCGGCTGTCTTACCATTTCCTGAACCATGGCCACGACCTCTTCTGAAGTTATCGCTCTGTTTTGCGCCATCTGCAGGCTTTAAGCTTGATAAATTCATTACGTGCACCTCCTATCCTTTATTAAATCTCTTCTACTTTTACTAAATGTCTTACCTGCTGAACCATTCCCTGTGTTGCTGCATTGTTTGGAAGTTCTACAGACTTATTTACCTTGTGAAGTCCCAGTGCCTCAACCGTCTTCTTATGCTTTGGAATTGCTCCGATTGTAGACTTTACTAATGTTACCTTTACCTTATCTGCCATTTCAACAACCTCCTTAGCCCAGAATCTCTTCTACAGACTTGCCACGCAGTCTAGCTACTTCTTCCGGAGTCTTGATGTTAGACAGACCATTGATGGTAGCTAATACTACATTCTGCTTGTTGTTAGAACCTAAAGACTTGGTACGAATGTTCTTGTATCCAGCCAGCTCCAGTACGTTACGTGCAGGACCACCGGCGATGATACCGGTACCTTCTGGAGATGTCTTTAATAATACAGATGCACTGCCGAACTTACCAGTCCAGTCATGAGGAATACTTCCTTCCTCATTAATTGCTACGGTAACCAGCTTCTTTGTAGCATCTTCCTTTGCCTTACGAATAGCTTCTGGAATTTCTGCAGCCTTACCTAAGCCAGCACCTACATGACCGTTTCTGTCACCTACTACAACAAGTGCTGCAAATCTCATATTACGTCCACCCTTAACAACCTTGGTGACACGCTTGATTGATACTATTTTTTCTTCTAATTCCAACTGACTAGCATCAATGATTGTACGCTTCATATTGTGTATTCCTCCTTATTAGAATTCCAGACCAGCTTCGCGTGCTGCATCTGCCAGTGCTTTAATTTTGCCCTTATATATATAACCGCCTCGATCGAATACGACAGTCTTGATACCCTTTGCTAATGCCTTCTCAGCAATTGCCTTACCTACACATGCTGCTGCTGCAACATCATTTGTATGATCAACTGCATCCTTTACATTCTTATCTAATGTAGATGCTGCTACCAAGGTATTTCCAACTGTATCATCAATAATCTGAGCGTACATATGATTATTACTTCTGAAAACCGCTAAACGTGGGCATTCAGCAGTGCCGCTGATACGGTTACGAAGTCTTGCATGTTTCTTTTCACGAACATCTTTTCTTGACACTTTACTAACCATTGTTTTTCACTCCTTTAATTATTTTTTACCAGTCTTACCAACCTTGCGTCGAATCACTTCATCTACATACTTGATACCCTTACCCTTGTATGGTTCAGGCTCTCTCTTAGCTCGGATCTCTGCTGCGTATTGGCCAACTTTTTCCTTATCAATACCCTTAACGATGATCTTGTTACCATCTACGGTAGACTCCAGACCTTCCGGATCTTCCATCTCAACCGGATGTGAGTAACCCAGAGAAAGTGTTAACTTCTTTCCCTGCTTTGCTGCTCTGTAACCTACACCGTTTACTTCCAGTTCCTTTGTGAAACCATCTGTAACACCTACTACCATGTTGTTTAACAGGGTTCTTGTCAGACCATGTAAAGATTTCATCTTCTTTAAGTCGTTTGGTCTTGTTACAATCAGATGTCCGTCTTCCTGCTTGATTTCCATCTCTGCAGGTAATACTCTCTCTAAGGTTCCCTTTGGTCCCTTAACTGTCACCTTATTATTTTCTGCGATATCAACAGTAACGCCTGCTGGTATAGCGATAGGCATTCTTCCGATACGTGACATATGCCGTTACCTCCTATTTTATCTTTCAATCCTACCAAACGTAAGCCAATACTTCGCCGCCTACATTCTGCTTTCTTGCTTCTTTATCTGTTAATACACCCTTGTTGGTTGAGATAATTGCAATACCAAGACCACCAAGTACCTTTGGTAAATCTTCCTTGCTTGCATATACTCGAAGACCCGGCTTAGAGATTCTCTTCAGACCTGTAATAATCTTCTCATTCTTATCTGCACCATACTTCAATGTAATATGAATTGTCTTGAATTTTCCATCATCTACAATATCAAATGCCTTGATATAACCTTCGTTCAGAAGAATCTCAGCGATAGAAATCTTCATCTTAGATGCCGGAACATCTACTGTATCATGTTTTGCAGTATTTGCATTACGGATTCTTGTAAGCATATCTGCAATTGGATCGCTCATTGCCATTGTTGTTTGCCTCCTTTCAAATCTTACCAGCTTGACTTCTTAACACCAGGAATTTCACCCTTGTATGCTAATTCACGGAAGCAGATTCTGCAAATTCCGTACTTTCTTAACACTGAATGTGGACGACCACAAATCTTGCAACGAGTATATTCTCTGGTAGAGAACTTCTGCTTACGCTGCTGTTTTACTTTCATAGATGTCTTTGCCATGAAATCTTCCTCCTTCTTACTTGCTGAACGGCATACCGAATAATGTTAATAATTCACGTGCTTCTTCATCTGTCTTAGCTGTAGTTACGAAAATTACGTCCATACCTCTAACCTTATCAACCTTATCGTATTCGATCTCAGGGAAGATTAACTGTTCCTTAATACCCAGAGCATAGTTTCCTCTGCCATCAAATGCATTTGGATTGATACCTCTGAAGTCTCGAACCCGAGGCAGTGCAAGGTTAATCAGACGATCTGCAAATTCATACATCTTCTCGCCTCTTAAGGTTACCTTACAACCGATTGGCATTCCCTCTCTCAACTTGAAGTTTGCCACAGACTTCTTTGCCTTTGTTACGATAGCCTTCTGACCGGAAATGGTTTCCAGATCCTTGATTGCTGCTTCCAGTAACTTAGCGTTATCCTTTGCTTCACCAACGCCCATGTTGATAACGATCTTATCAAGCTTTGGTACCTGCATTATATTCTTATATTCGAATTTCTTCATCATAGCATCAACGATTGTCTCGTTGTACTGATCTTTTAGTCTACTCACTTTGTGCGGCCTCCTTTCTCATTAATCAATTACTTCTAACTTGCCATCAACCTTAGCTACACGAACCTTGTCCTTCTTCTCGCCCTGGAATCCGATACGAACCGGCTTTCCCTTGTACAGATAAGCTACGTTAGAAATGTCAATTGGAGCTTCCTTCTGGATGATACCGCCCTGCTGATTCTGCATGCTAGGCTTGCTGTGCTTTGATACCATGTTCACGCCTTCTACTAAGACCTTGTGATTCTTGGCATCTACAGAAAGAACCTTACCTTCTTTACCTTTATCCTTACCAGCAATAACTACTACCTGGTCGTCTTTTTTAATCTTCATTGTTGCCACAGTCGACACCTCCCTACAGTACTTCTGGTGCTAAAGAGACGATCTTCATGAACTTCTTATCTCTTAACTCTCTAGCTACAGGTCCAAAAATACGAGTTCCTTTTGGATTTAAGTCATCCTTAATAATTACAGCAGCATTCTCATCAAACTTGATGTAAGAACCGTCCTTACGACGAGCACCCTTCTTGCTACGAACAACTACTGCCTTAACAACGTCGCCCTTCTTAACAACGCCGCCTGGTGTTGCATCTTTAACAGAGGCAACGATAATATCTCCGATATTTGCATATCTTCTGGTTGAACCACCTAACACACGAATGCAAAGTAATTCCTTAGCTCCAGTGTTATCAGCAACCTTAAGTCTTGTTTCCTGTTGAACCATGGTTTTGCCTCCTTACTTCGCTTTCTCTACGATCTCAACAAGTCTCCATCTCTTATCCTTAGATAATGGTCTTGTTTCCATTACTCTTACTCTATCACCGATCTTGCACTCGTTATTCTCATCATGAGCCTTTAACTTATAAGTTCTCTTTACGATCTTTCCATAAAGAGGATGCTTAACATTATCTACGATTGAGACAACGATTGTCTTATCCATCTTATCACTTGTAACGATGCCTACACGTGTTTTTCTCAGATTTCTTTCCACAACAATTTCCTCCTTCCAGATAATTAAGCATTAGCCTTTTCCGTCATCACTGACTGGATTCTGGCAATATTACGACGTACTTCTTTGATACGGCTTGTATTCTCTAACTGATTGGTAGCATTCTGGAATCTTAAGTTGAAAAGTTCCTTCTTAGCAGCTACTAACTCAGCATTTAATTCTTCTACTGATTTGGTCTTTAAATCCTGAACATATTCCTTAGTTTTCACTGCCAGCACCTCCTTCTAAATCGGCCTTTGATACAATCTTACACTTAACCGGCAGCTTGTGCATAGCAAGTCTTAATGCTTCCTTAGCAACCTCTTCCGGTACGCCAGCGATCTCAAACATAACTCTGCCTGGCTTAACTACTGCTACCCAGTACTCTAATGATCCCTTACCGGAACCCATACGAGTCTCAGCAGGCTTTGCTGTAACCGGCTTATCCGGGAAAATCTTGATCCAAACTTTACCGGTACGCTTGATATAACGGGTCATTGCGATACGGGCTGCTTCGATCTGATTAGACTTGATCCAAGCCGGCTCTAATGCAACGATACCATACTCACCATTTGATATTGTATTACCACGTAACGCCTTACCAGCCATAGATCCTCTGAACTGCTTACGACGCTTTACTCTCTTAGGCATTAACATTATTTATCGCTCCCTTCCTTATCTCCTTTAACAGGAAGTACTTCACCATGGTAAATCCATGTCTTAACACCAACCTTACCGTATGTGGTGTCTGCCTCTGCGAAACCATAATCAATATCAGCACGAAGTGTCTGAAGAGGAATGGTTCCTTCGCTGTAGAACTCTGTACGAGCCATATCAGCACCACCCAGACGTCCGGATACGGATGTCTTAATTCCCAGTGCGCCATTCTTCATTGTTCTTGACATGCAAGACTTCATAGCACGACGGAAAGATACACGATTCTCTAACTGCTGAGCGATATTCTCTGCAACTAACTGAGCATCGCTATCCGGCTTCTTGATTTCCTTAATCTCAATGTTCAGCTTCTTATCTGTCAGCTTCTGAACTTCTGCTCTCAGCTTGTCGATCTCTGCTCCACCCTTACCGATAACAACACCGGCCTTAGCGGTCTGAACAATAACCTTTACTCTATCAGTGGTTCTTTCGATCTCGATCTTAGAAACACTTGCATTCTTCAACTTCTTGTTTAAGAACTCACGAATCTTGTGGTCTTCAACAAGATTGTTTGAAAATTCATCATTCTTTGTGTCAGCATACCATCTGGAGTCCCAATCCTTGATGACACCGACTCTTAAACCATGAGGATTAACTTTCTGTCCCATATTGACCTCCTATTTCTTCTCATCAAGCACGATTGTGATGTGACTGGTTCTCTTCTCGATTCTATAAGCTCTGCCCTGTGCTCTAGGCTGAACTCTCTTCATTGTAGGTCCCTTATTTGCATAACACTCTGCAATGTAAAGGTCCTCCATCTTCATACCATTATTATTCTCTGCATTTGCTACTGCAGACTTTAACAACTTCTCTATTACACTTGAAGCATATCTTGGGTTGTAAGCCAGGATACCAAGTGCAGTCTGTACATCCTTGCCTCTGATAGCGTCCAGAACGAAACATGCCTTCTGAACAGAAACTCTTGCATAAGAAACCTTTGCTGATGGGCGGGTGTCCTTATTTGCATTACGCTCTCTCTTAATCTGAGTTCTATGTCCTCTTGCCATGGATGTTGCCTCCTTTCAATATCTTTCTATCTCTTACCCTTCTTCTCAGTCTTATCATGACCTCTGTAAGTACGGGTTGCTACGAACTCACCAAGCTTGTGTCCTACCATATCCTCGGTAACATATACCGGAACATGCTTTCTTCCATCATATACGGCGATTGTATGGCCTACAAATGAAGGGAAGATTGTAGAACGACGAGACCAAGTTTTAATTACCTGCTTATCATTTGCAGCGTTTAATGCATCAACCTTCTTGAGCAAATAGTCATCTGCAAATGGTCCTTTTTTTACTGAACGTGCCATTAGGTTACCTCCTTAAACTATTTAATACTCTTACCGTTTCTTCTTCTTACGATCAACTTATTAGACTGCTTGTTCTTCTTTCTGGTCTTCAAACCAAGAGCAGGCTTACCCCAAGGAGTGGATGGGCCAGAACGTCCGATTGGAGCTCTACCTTCACCACCACCATGTGGATGGTCGTTAGGGTTCATAACAGAACCACGAACGGTAGGACGAATACCCATATGGCGCTTACGTCCAGCTTTACCGATATTAACCAGATCATGCTCGATGTTACCAACCTGTCCGATTGTAGCACGGCAGATGATCGGAACCATTCTCATCTCGCCAGATGGAAGACGAAGGGTTGCATACTTTCCTTCCTTAGCCATCAGCTGAGCAGAGTTACCAGCTGCACGAACCAGCTGTGCACCCTTACCCGGATATAACTCAATATTGTGAATCTCTGTACCTACTGGGATCATCTCAAGTGGTAAGCAGTTACCAACCTTGATTTCAGCTTCTGCACCGTTCATAACGGTGTCGCCAACCTTCAGTCCAACAGGTGCCAGGATATATGCCTTTTCACCATCAACATAGCTGATCAAAGCGATGTTTGCTGTTCTGTTTGGATCGTACTCGATAGAAGTAACCTTTGCCGGAATACCATCCTTATTTCTCTTGAAGTCGATGATTCTGTACTTTCTTCTGGAACCACCACCCTGATGTCTTACTGTAATCTTTCCCTGATTGTTACGACCTGCGTTCTTCTTCAGAGATACGGTTAAAGACTTCTCTGGAGTTGTCTTTGTGATCTCTGCGAAATCCAAGCTGGTCATATGTCTTCTGGAAGGTGTATATGGGTTAAATGTCTTAATTCCCATTTTTTTATCTCCTTTCAACTATACCTATTTGTTATCACGCTTACGTTGCGTATACTTACCGCGGCTTACAGTCCTTCGAATATCTCGATGTCCTTGCTGTCAGCAGTTAACTGTACGATAGCCTTCTTGGTCTTTGCGGTCTTGCCGTAAACCATTCCACGTCTCTTTGTCTTACCATCACAGTTCATGGTATTTACCTTTGCAACCTTTGTTCCTTCGAACATCTTCTCAACGGCTTCCTTTACCTGAGACTTTGTTGCATCCGGATGAACAAGGAATGTGTATTTCTTCTCAGCCATTGCATTCATACTCTTTTCTGTTACAACCGGCTTTAAGATAACGTCATAATACTTAATATCTGCCATTATGCGTACACCTCCTCAATTGCTGCTACTGCATCCTTTGTCAAAACTAAAGTATCATACTTCAGAATGTCATATACATTGATCTCATTTGTGGTTGCTGTCTTAACATCCGGAAGATTGCTTGCTGAGCAAACTACATTCTTCTCAACGTCCTTTGTTACAACCAGTGCCTTAGCTGCCTTTAAGTTGTTCATGATCTCAGCAAACTTCTTTGTCTTGATCTCATCCATCTTTAACTCATCAACAACTACCAGCTTCTCTTCCTGAACCTTAGAAGTTAATACAGACTTCATAGCAAGCTGCTTTTCCTTCTTGTTCATCTTTACAGAGTAGTCTCTTGGCTTTGGTGCGAATACAACACCACCGCCGGTCCACTGTGGAGAACGTGTAGATCCCTGTCTTGCATGACCGGTACCCTTCTGTCTCCAAGGTTTCTTACCACCGCCTGACACTTCGGAACGAGTCTTTGCACTCTGTGTTCCCTGGCGGCCGTTTGCAAGCTGTCCAACAACAGCCATATGCACTAAATGTTCATTTATTTCAACACCGAATACAGAATCATTAAGTTCTAACTTATCTACTTCTTTTCCTTCGATGTTATAAACTGCTACTGATGCCATCTAAAGCTCCTCCTTCCTCAAGTCTATTTTCCGACTTTTACTGTTTCCTTAAGCATTACTAATGACTTCTTAGGTCCCGGTACAGAACCCTTAACCAGAATTACATTATTCTCTAAATCTATCTTAACGATCTCCAGATTCTGAACAGTCACACGAACTGCACCCATGTGTCCAGGCATCTTCTTACCCTTGAATACACGACCAGGGGTAGTTGCTGAACCATTCGAACCTGCATGGTTGTGATACTTAGAACCGTGAGCTGCCGGGCCTGAACGCATGCCGTAACGCTTGATACCGCCTGCATATCCCTTACCCTTTGACTTAGCAGTTGCATCGATCTTATCGCCTTCTGCGAAGATGTCAGCCTTGATCTCACTACCAATCTCGTATTCTTCAGCATTATCTAATCTGAACTCTCTTACATATGTCTTTGGTGTTGTACCAGCCTTCTTGAAGTGACCAACCTCTGCCTTACCGGCGCCATGAGGATTGACAACTACCTTCTTACCGGCTACATCCTTTGTAGTAGTACGTTCCTTCTTCTCACCAAAGCCTACCTGAATAGCACTGTATCCATCGTTGTCTACGGTCTTAACCTGAGTTACAACACATGGACCAGCCTGAAGTACGGTTACAGGTGTTAAAACACCGTCTTCGTTGAAGATTTGAGTCATTCCGACTTTTGTTGCTAAAATAGCCTTCTTCATTTCTTTCTTTCCTCCTAATTAATCTACAGCGGATTGCTTTTGCAATCATACTAAATTCATTGGGAAAACCAACTTTTTAGGTTACTACTGTATCCTTACCTTATTACTTCATCTTTACGTCGATGTAAACGCCAGCAGACATATCCATTTTCTGTAATGCATCGATAGTCTTCTGAGTAGGCTGAATCACATCAATCAGTCTCTTGTGAGTTCTCTGCTCAAACTGCTCTCTGGAATCCTTATACTTATGAACTGCCCGTAAGATTGTGATCTTCTCAACCTTTGTTGGCATTGGTACAGGTCCACTCACCTTTGCTCCTGTCTTCTTTACAGTTTCGATGATGTTCTTTGCAGCCTGATCGATCAACTGATGATCATAAGCCTTGAGTGTAATTCTCATTACTTGACTTGCCATAAAAAAAGCCGCCTCCTTTTCGCACTTAATTTCAGTACGACAAGCGGTGACTGTACACATTCCCGTGTGTTTCTTTTTGATTCTCACACGTCATTTCTGCTTTCTAAGCAGATGGTTTATATCGTACAGTGACTTGTCGCCAGTTTCCTAACTTGACATTCGCTCCACGGAAAAACCTGCAACTATGTGCAGCAACCTCACGCTTCATAGCTATCATGCCACAGCAAGGGATATTATAACCTGATTCTGATAGAAATGCAAGTCTTATTTCCCTTTTTTTCATATTTTTTCTATCCGATCACAAAATACTGCAGAATGCTCGGAAACATTGACATGCCTGCCGTCGCAACTATTTGTAAAATTCCTCCCAACAGAGCCAGTGCACCGCATACGATTCCGGCAATTGCAAATGCCTTTGCAGTACCGGACTTTTTCTTTCTTACCAGACAGCAAATGCCGGTAGTGAGTGCCGCGACGGAAAGTACATACTGAAGTCCGCAACACCCCAAAAAAATACTACAGATACCGGTAACCATACTGGCAGTTCCCAACCCCATTCCATCCTTGCCTTTCTCATCCGGCATTCCGATTGGCTCCGGTTCCACTCCCTGCCCATATTCATAGTACAGATCCGGTTCATAATTTTCATAATGCGGATCATTGATATCAAACGCCTGAACCTCCGGCTGTTTTGTTTGTATCTCCGGTTGTTTTTCCTGTGTCTTCAGTTGCTCCGTGGTATCTGTCACATTCTCGTCTATTGTTTGTTCGACAGCTTCCGGATTCTGAAAGAATACCAGATCCTCCGGATCACCATCGTAGCTGTCTATAATTGTCCGCTTATCATCTTCATTCATGTTTTTCTCCCTCTATCAGCAACTTATATAAGGTAGGTTTCACATTCAGGACCTGCATCATTTCCCGTACCTCTTCCAGTGCTTCCTGTCGCTTCTTCTCCGAAATGTCCGCCTTTACTGCGCGAATCAATATATTCTTCGGAGAGTGTTCAATATCAATAAACTCCAAAAGCTGTGTTTTATATCCACAGTACTCCAAAAGATTCCCGCGCATGGCATCTGTCATAAGTGCCGCCGTCCGTTCCTGCACGATCCCATACCGGCTCAGAAGCTTCCATTTATCCGGATGCATCTGCCGGTTTACCTCATGCTGGCAGCACGGCACGGACAGGATCACCTTCGTGTTCCAGCGTACTGCATGGTACAGAGCATAGTCTGTCGCTGTATCACAGGCATGCAGTGTAATCACCATATGAACTGTTTCCTTTGTTTCATACCCACTGATATCTCCCACCTGAAATTCCAAGTTCTCATAATGATACGTTTCCGCCGTTCTCTGACATTCTTCTATCACCGTTTTCTTTAGATCCAGACCGGTAATGTGTACCTGTCGCTTTTTCACCTCTGTCATATAATAATATAGAAGAAACGTAAGATATGATTTCCCACACCCGAAATCTATGATGTTCAACGGTCCTTCCGGCAAGGTCTTCAGTGCATCCTCCACCATTTCCAGAAAACGATTAATCTGGCGGTACTTATCATACCGGCTTTTTACAATCTTTCCTTCCTTCGTAAACACTCCCATATCAATCAGAGGTGGAATCACAGTTCCTTCCGGAATACAATACTGTTTTTCCTTATTGTTCCCCTGTCGGATCTCTACTGCCTGCTTATTTGCCCGGCGATTCCAAAGAAGCTTTCCCTTCTTACTGATCTTTGCCTGATACTCCCAGTCCTTTGTCCACGCAGATAGCTGTAAATAATCCACACCAAAGTAGGGTTGCAGACTCTCCTTTAATCCTCTTTCTTCTATATTAATATGAAACGCCTGCTTATCCGTAAACTTCTCGATCTGATACTGTCGGCTTCGCTTTCCCTGCATCAACTGCCAGACGATCTTGCGAACCTCCTGTGTCTTCAGTACCGGATTACTCATCACGATCTTATACGGCTGTTCCTCGCAGATCCTATTCAGGAATTCCTCTCTACTCTTTTCCATGTCATTACCTCTATCTGTTCTCTATAGCATCGGTGCCAGCATCTTAAGAATCGCCCGCCACAGCTTCTGGATATGGGAGATATCTCTACACTCTTCCAGCTTCATTTCCCTGCACTTTTCAAAGGTATCTTCGAAATCCTTCTGTATGTCCTGTATTACGCCGGAGTGATACAGCCAGACGCCGCACTCAAAGTGAAGGTATAGACTACGATAATCAAAATTCACAGTTCCAACTGTTGCCACCTCGCCATCCACCAGCACACCCTTGGCGTGTGTGAAGCCCGGCGTATACCGGAAGATTCTCACACCGCTTTCCAGCAACGGTCCGCAGTTTGTCTTTGTTAACGTATATACAATCTTCTTATCCGGTACACCCGGTATAATGATCCGAACATCCACACCACTTTTTGCAGCCAGCGACAATGCGGTTGTCATCTCATTATCCAATATCAGATATGGTGTAACAATATAGATGCTATGCCGTGCACGGGCAATCATGTTCAGATATATATTCTCTCCCAGAATTTCTCTGTCTAACGGTGAATCACTGTATGGCTGTACAAATCCATCCCCCTGTACCTGTGCGATATCCTCCGGTCGGGGTGCATACTGGTGAAAATCCTCCTTCACTCCTGCCACATAGTCCCAGAGCTGCAGGAACATCACCGTAAGGCTCCATACTGCATCCCCCTTCAGCATGATTCCGGTATCCTTCCAGTGTCCATATGGATGTGTCTCATTAATATATTCATCGGACAGATTGATACCACCGGTAAATCCGGTATGTCCATCTATAACCGTAATCTTCCGATGATCCCGGTTGTTCAGCCGAAGCGTCAAAAACGGAATAAACCGATTAAAGGAATAGCACTGGATTCCCTTTGCCCGCAGACGTTTTTCATAGTCTGCCGGTATCGTAGCTACACATCCCATGTCATCAAACATAACACGGACATCCACACCTTCCTTTACCTTTTCCTCCAGAATCTCCAGAATCGAATTCCAGAACAGACCTTCCCGGATAATGAAATACTCCATAAAGATAAACCGCTTTGCCTTCTTCAACTCTTCTAACAACGGCTCAAAGTTATCGTCTCCCACCGGATAATAAACCAGCTCTGTGTTCTGATAGACCGGATACTTTCCGCACTTCTGTATATAGGTGGATTGAAGCTTTGCTGTTCTGGAGCAGGCCCCCAGTTCCTTTACGACTGCTTCCTCCTGCGGAAGATACTGACAGGAATCCGTGATGCTTTTTTCCACCTTCCGTACAAACCGTTTACTGGACTGATTACCTGCTACAATCAGATAAAAGATTCCTCCGAAGATCGGAAACAACAGGATCGGCACCACCCAGGCCAGCTTATAGGCAGGATTGTCCTGCCGGTTAATAATATAGAATGTAACCAGAAGACTGATCACCGTGCAGCCGATCTGCACATATACATAATATTTCCCCAGCAGAATGGTAGCTGTGATCAGGAACGCAATCTGCACCAGAATCAAAAAGCCTACAACGATCACCTTCGACAAAAACAGGCGATCTCTGTCTTTCCTCGGATTATTCCTACTTCCCTGACTCATAGCTTCTCCACCTTTCTTTAGTCTCTGCTCCATCTTCCGGCTGCTCCGCACGGAAGTATCAGACCGGTTTCCCGTACCGGCAGTCCAATCTCCTGCGATTCAACCGTTCCTCCGTACCGACTCTTTACCTCTGTAGCCAGCATATAGGTCAGGACTGCCGGTGCCAGACCTGTCGTGTAGGAATTTACCAGAACAAACAACGGCTGATCTGACAGTACCTGCGTACATAGCTGAATAAACGGATGGATCTTTTCTTCTATCTTCCAGATCTCGCCCTTTGGTCCTCGTCCATAGGACGGCGGATCCATAATAATCGCATCATAGTGGTTTCCCCTGCGGATCTCCCGTTCCACAAACTTCACACAGTCATCGACGATCCAGCGGATCGGCGCCTGCTCCAGTCCGGATGCCTTTGCATTCTCCTTTGCCCAGGTTACCATTCCCTTTGAAGCGTCTACATGCGTAACCGATGCTCCCGCTGCTGCCGCCGCACAGGTTGCACCTCCCGTATAGGCAAACAGATTCAATACTTTAATCGGCCGCCCTGCCCGACGGATCTTTTCCGAAAACCAGTCCCAGTTCACCGCCTGCTCCGGGAATAGTCCCGTATGTTTGAAGCTAAATGGCTTCAAATGAAAGGTCAGAGCTCCATATCGGATCTCCCACTGTTCCGGCAGATGAAAGAATTCCCATTCTCCTCCGCCCTTGTTGCTTCTATGATAATGTCCATTCTTCTTTCTCCAGCCCGGATTCTTTCTGGGTGTATCCCACAAAACCTGTGGATCCGGACGTACCAACAGATAGTCACCCCATCGTTCCAGCTTCTCGCCTTTCGAACAGTCCAACACCTCATAGTCTTTCCAGTTTTCAGCTACCCACATATCTTTTATCCTCACTATTTCTACATTTCACATTGTTTTGAGTATATCATACTCCTATATTATTTACAATTATCTCATAATCCGCTATACTGACGAGGAAAGGAGGCTTCTATGAATCGTCCGACTGTTGCATATGAGAATATATTAATTGATGCGGATGTAAATATGCGATATTCCTGTTGCAAGGACTATGGCTATTTTGTTCCGGCACACTGGCATGATAGTATAGAGGTGCTCTATATTCTGGATGGCGAAACCACGATCAATATGGATCAATTATCCTATGTTCTGCCAAAGGGTGAGTTTATCATTATCGATTCCAACGTAATTCACTCTACCAGTTGTCAGAATTACAGTCACTTTCTGATCATTCAGATCCCATATCTTTTTCTGAAGGAACACATACCGGGAATCGACTATATTCACTTTCAAAATGTCTGTTCCGTCAGCGGACACCCCCTGCCCGGGCAGACCGCCGATGAGATCCCGGCCGCCGATTCTGCACAGATCCGCCAGATCCGGTCGATTCTTGACGGGCTGACTCAGCTCTGGAATCAGAAGCCGGAGGGGTATCAACTTAAATATTATAGCTATATTTTTGATCTGCTATATCGGATGATGACACATTATCGGATCGAGGTGTCTCAGACGGAGTTCCATCAAACCGAGAAATACATGGAACGCCTGACCACCGTTATCGACTATGTCAAAGCACATTACTGGGAGGATATTTCCCTGCAGGATATCGCAGATTATCTGGCGCTGAATCCTTCTTACTTTACCCGGTTCTTCCGAAAGTATATGGGAATGACTTTTACGGAGTACGTCAATACCATACGTCTCCGTTTTATCTATGAAGATATCATTTCCACCGATTTGCCGATACAGGCGATCTTAGACAAAAATGGATTTACGAACTATAAACTATTCATGCGCATGTTCCGCCAGACCTATGGCGGTACCCCCGGGCAAAAGCGCCGCGAGATTCTGGCTGCCAACCGCCAGTCCGTTTGAGTGCATGCGTTTGAATCGTATATACAGATATATAGAAGCAAATAAAAGGAGGTCTTTCTATGAAAAACTTTAATATTATGCAATTAATCGGCTTTACACTGGAGATTTTCTCCTTTGTTGCCCTTGTGATCAGTATGATCACCAACACCGGTTCCCGCGGACCATTATACCTTCTGTTCCTGCTGGGTGTTATATTAGTTGCAGCCGGCAACATTATTAAGCGCAATAAGAAGTAAACGGGTTCCGTTATACTTCCTCTTCTTCACCGGTGGACAACTGTATCCCCCGGTGTTCCACAGAGGTCGAGAAGACGATCAGTGTCTTCGTTCTTCCATACCGTTGCAGTTCTCCGATAAACTGATCCAGTGCAACGGTATCCGGGAACAGTACTTCCAATAACATCGAATAATCCCCCGTCACGCAGTTACATTCAATCACATTTGCACACGCTTTTATATATGGATAAAACTCCGGCTTACGAACCGGTTCAATCTCCAGACTGATAAATGCCTTTATATGATAGCCCAGTGCCATTGGATTCACCTGCGCATGGTAGCCCAGTATATATCCCTGCCGTTCCATCCGCTCGATCCGGGCTGATACTGCCGGAGAGGATAGGAATACCTTCGCTGCAATATCTTTAATGGGCGTACTCGCATCTGCCTGTAGCACATTTAAGATTTCTATATCAATTCGATCCAGACTATCCTTTCGCATCCATCATTCCTCCATTCTGTTTTCGTCCTGCCTGTATTCTGTTCCTAATACTAGCATACTCTGTTTTTCCCCGTCAATGTCATTTGTTGCTTTCACTTAATTTAGTTAAGTTTTTCGTGTCGTTTAATTATTTAATTAATGTTTTTGACTTAATTTAATTAATTATCCTTGTCTTCTTCATAGGTTATTGACTTCTTTTCTCTTTACGGATAAGATAAACGAAGTTAGCAAACGATATTTGATCAGTTCGTGTCGCGACGGACTGTTTATTCATCGCTGACTCCGGTTTTAGAATACTCCAAAAGGCGGTTCAGAAAATCTTTCTGAACCGCCTTTTCACATTTCTCTTATCGTTTCCATGTATCACGGAAGAATAGCACGATCAATGGGAATATCTCCAAGCGTCCCATCAGCATATCCAGGATCAGTACCAGCTTCGACAGAATCGACAGGGAACTAAAGTTGCCCATCGGTCCGACTACGCCAAGTCCCGGCCCGATATTATTCGTACAGGCGATGACTGACGTCATAGTGGTAACCAGATCAAAGCCATTCAGACTCACCAACAGGATTGAAATTCCTATCATAAAAATATAGATAATCAGATAGATATTAGCCGACCGGATGGTTTCATGATCGATCACCTTATCATCCATCTTGATCTTCTTTACACTGCTCGGATGCAGCAGACTGGCGATCTCCTTTAATGCCGACTTTATATAGATAATGAATCGTGACACCTTCACGCCACCACTGGTGCTTCCGGCACAACCGCCCACGAACATCAACAGAATCAATATCGTCTGTGAGAAAATCGGCCACTGGTTAAAGTCTGTGGTTGCAAATCCGGTCGTGGTCATAATCGATGCCACCTGGAATGCCGAATGCTTCAGGCTCTCTCCCAAACCATTCATCAGATGGAAGACGTCAACCGTAATCAGAACCGTTGCAAGTATATACAAGATCGCATACCACCGAACTTCTTCCATATGAATGGCTTCCTTGAACTTCCGCATAATCATCAGGAAGTAGAACTTGAAATTCACACCAAACAGGAACATAAATATCGTTACTACGACCTGCACATAGCTGCTATATCCGCTAAATCCATCATTCTTAATACCAAATCCACCGGTGCCGGCTGTCGCTATGCTGACACACAGGGAATCAAAGAAATCCAGTCCCCCACACAAAAGCAGGATCATCTGCAATAATGTAAGACCGATATACATCAGATAAAGAAGCACCGCTGTCTTCTTGAGCTTCGGTACCAGCTTACCAAAGGATGGTCCGGGGCTCTCCGCCCGCATCAGATACATACTTCCGTTCGAACCGATCGCAGGAAGAATCGTCATCATAAATACTACAACGCCCATTCCTCCGATCCAGTTACTGAAGCACCGCCAGAAGTTCATACATCTGGGCAGATCCTCTACCGTCGGAAGAATACTGGCTCCTGTCGTTGTCAGACCGGAAACTATCTCAAATAATGCATCGATATAGTTCGGAATCGCTCCGCTGATAAAAAGTGGAAACGCACTGATCATACTCATCGTTATCCAGCCCAGTGCTACCAGTACAAACCCTTCTCTGGAATGCATCTGCGTATTCTTCGGACGCCGTACTGTAAGTGCTGCTCCCAGTATTCCCGCTCCGATCGCCGTATACAAAAAATACCAACCGACCGGTTCCTGATATACCAGTGCGACAATACACGGCAGTAGCAAAAACACTGCCTGAAAGTCCAATATACATCCCAACATATAAAATAACACTCGATAGTTCATCGTTTCCGACCTCTTTATCCTAATATCTCATCAATACCATTCAGACCACGGTTGGTCGTAACCACAACTACACTGTCTCCCGGTTGAATCCGGTCATGCCCAGCCGGTCTTATAATCTTCTTATTTCTATGAATACAACAGATCAGCGTATTTTTCTTAATCTTCAGTTCCCCCAGCGTTGCACGCGTAACCTTTGCCTCAGAGTCCACATTGAACTCCAGTGCCTCTACGCGGTTATCTACCATACGATACAGCGTCTCTACATTACTTCCATAGGAATTCTGCATAGAGCGGATATACCGGATAATATACTCTGCCGTAATATCCTTCGGGGTTACCGCACTGCCGATCGGAAGATCTCCCAGCACATCCTCAAAGGATAACCGGTTAATCCGGGTAATCATCTTTGCCGGGGATACCTTATTTACATAGAGTGCCAGCAACAGATTCTCTTCATCAAAGTTTGTTGCCGCCACCACTGCATCGGTCGTTTCGATATCTTCCTCTATCATCAACTGCTTATCTGTCGCATTTCCATGAATGATCATGGCCTTTGGAATCAGCTCACTCAGCTGCGCACACCGCTTCTCATTCTGTTCGATAATCTTTACCTGAATCCTTGCTTCCGTAAGAATCTTTCCAAGATAATAGCCCAGAGTTCCGCCTCCGGCGATCATGACCTTCTTGATCGGCTTTTCCTTAATACCGATCTTGTTCAGAAAATCATTCAATGCCGCTATCTGCATGGTCACATAGATCTTATCTCCAACCTGAAGCACAAAGTCTCCGCCCGGAATATAGACCTCTTTCTCTCGTTCTACAATGCACACCAATGCATCTGTACCGATCTTAGAAGAAAAGTCTGCCAGCATCAGTTGATCTAACACTGATCCTTCCAGTATCCGGATCTTTACCAGATTCACCCGCCCCTTTGCAAAGGTATCTACCTCCATTGCGGATGGAATCTGAATCAGTCTGGATATCTCCTGTGCTGCCGCGAATTCCGGATTCACAGCCATTGACAGCCCCAGTTCATCTCTTATATAGTCGATCTCTGTAAAATACTGTGGGCTTCGTACCCGGGCAATCGTCTGGCAATTACCGGCCTTTTTAGCAATCAGACAGGTTAACATATTTACTTCATCATGATTCGTAACCGCAATCAACAGATCTGCCTTATCAATCCCGGCTTCCATCTGTGTAACATAACTGGTGCTGTTTCCCTGAACACCCATCACATCATACTGAGCGGTTACCACCTGAATATTCTTACTCTCCTGATCTATAATTGTAATCTCATGGCCTTCTGCTGTCAGTTGCTCTGCCAGTGTACTTCCTACGCCGCCGCAGCCGGCAATAATAATATTCATATCGTATACCTCTTTAATCCATTCCGTGCACTATGTGGCTAGTATAACACATCCCCCTATATCTTTCTATAGCTCAATTAATTCTTTGCCGGAATGTGCCAGGTTTTCATACCCATGCTCCGTAATGACCACCATATCCTCTATACGCACGCCACCAAAGCCCGGCAGATAAACACCCGGCTCCACCGTCATGATCATATTCGGCTGTAGTATCGTTGTATCCCTCATATTGCACGCCGGCGACTCATGGATCTCCAACCCGACACTATGTCCCAGACCATGTCCGAAATAATCACCATAGCCCGCATCCGTAATAATATCCCTTGCGATCTTATCGACCTCCCGGCAGATCATACCGGCACGAAGCAGGGATTCCGTTACACGGTTTGCCTTTAGTACAAGCTGATAGATCTCCTTTTGCCGGTCATTTGCCTTTCCGACCACGATCGTCCGGGTCATATCAGAGCAGTAGCCCTGATACCGACAGCCAAAGTCCATCGTTACAAAGTCACCTAACTCGATCTTCTTATCTGTCGGGATCGCATGCGGCATAGAAGAATGAATACCGGATGCTACGATCGTATCGAAGGAGACTCCATCCGCTCCCTGCTTCATCATCTGGTACTCCAGCTCCATCCGAACCTCTTTCTCAGTTATGCCGGGCCGTATCACATCCAGTATCTTTGAAAATGCCAGATCACCGATCCGCTCTGCCTGTCTTAAACAGGTCAGTTCTTCTTCCTTCTTTATCTGTCTTAGCTTCCGTACCTCCTCGCCCAGCGGTACCCATTGCTGCACCATGGCAAGCTTCTGCTGATAGTCATGGAACGTCCGACAAAGCATAGAGGCATCTTCATATCCGAGCTTTTGTACCGCCTCTGCCTCGATCAGCTCCTTCAAAATATCCGTCGTACTATGGTGCCGGTTACATTCCTTTACTGTAAAAGAGCTCTCCTTCCCGGCTGCTTCCGTATAGCGGGAGTCTGTTATCAGGACCCGGCTTTCCCCAGATATATAAAGGGTTCCTTCCCCGCCACGAAAACCGCTGATATAACGCATATTATAGGGATCTGTAATTAATGCTGCATCTACCCCTGTTGTCATAAGTAATTTCTGTATCATATCTTACACCTCGATCAACTTCCGAAGTGCTGCCTTTGGAAGCGCTCCCACCTCGCGTCTGACTTCCTTACCATCCTTAAACAGAACAAAGGTCGGAATCGACAGTACCCCGTATCGCCCGGCGATCTCCTGTGCCTGATCAACATCAACCTTAACAATCTTCACCTCTGACTGCTCCTCTGCCAGTTGTTCTACGATGGGTCCTACCATCTGACACGGTCCGCACCAGGTTGCCCAAAAGTCTACCAGTACTGCTCCCTTTGCCTGCAGCACCTCCTGTTCAAAACTATCTGTAGTTGCATGTATCACTGCCATCATGATCTCCTTTCGTTCCTACGTTATGATTCCTCTTTAGTATCTATGGTTTCTTCATTTTTATTCTTTTCCAGATTCTCTCTGGCGACTGCCAGCATCAGCTTGATCCGGTTCTCCTGATTGACTCTGGTTGCTCCCGGATCATACTCGATATCAACAGCATTGACTCTCGGATCCAGTCTTCGTACCTTATTTAACATTCCTTTTACAGATACATGACACGGAAGACAGCCAAACGGCTGTACACATACGATATTTTCATATCCATGTTCTGCCATTTCCAGCATCTCTGCTGCCAGATACCAGCCCTCTCCCATGCTGTTTCCGATGCCGATCACACCCTGTGCCCGCTTTTTCAGATCATTTACCCGTTCCGGTGCTGTGAAACAGTCAAATGCTTCGATATTCCGTATCAGCAGATCTTCTACCCGGAATAAAACCTTCATAACAATCTCCATAATGATTCGTTTTAATGGCTTACCACCATACAGCCGCAGATCCTCCAAAGCACCATTGGTCTTATAAACGCCAAAACCCAGCATGCTCGGCATAAAGAACTCACAGTCCTGCTCCGTCAGGAATTCCTCCAGATGATTATTTCCCGGAACAGAATACTTTAAGAACAGCTCTCCTACGATCCCGACCTTTACCTTCGGCGTCCGCTTTACCGGGATGGATGCAAAATCGGCTCCTATCGCCTTCAGGTTCTTCTCGATTGCTCCCGGCAGAAATCCCCTGCCTCTGCCGAACACCTCTGTCAGTCGCTCGATCCAGTGATCCACCATCGCATCCGTTGCTCCCTTTTCCTCCTCATACGGCCGCACCTGATTGCTGAGAATCATAATCATATCTCCATATATCATACCGGCCAGTGCCTGTAGCAACGTTCTTGGTGACAGATTAATTCCACTGTTTAACTCCAGGCCCCAGATATTTGCCGATATAAATGGCACATCCGGATACCCGGCCTTTTCAAACGCTTTACGCATCAGGTGGATGTAGTTTGAATCCCTGCAACCACCACCGGACTGTGTGATGACCATTGCCACCTTCTGTGGATCATACTTCCCGCTTTCCATCGCCGTCAGCATCTGTCCTGTGATCAAAAGTGCCGGATAGCAGATATCGTTGTGTACATACTTTAACCCCTTTTGCAGTACCTCCGGTCCCTCTGCTCCCATAAGGTCGATCTTAAAGCCCTGCCGGCTAAGGATCGGTTCGATCAGCCGGAAATGAAGTGGTGCCATTTCCGGTATCAGTATTGTATAATCCTTCTTCATTTTTAACGTGAACTTCACACGTCCCTTATAATGGCTATCCTTACTCTTCATCGTTATTTCGTCCTTCCCCGACCGTCCTCTGTCCGCTCCGTCCTGTATGTACCATCTGTTCTGTCTGCTCGATTGCTGCCATCAGACTCCGCAATCGGATCTTAACAGCTCCCAGATTTGTTACCTCGTCGATCTTTATCTGCGTATACAGCTTTCCTGCTTCTTCCAGAATACTTCTGGCTTCATCTGTCGTCACCGCATCCAGTCCGCATCCAAAGGAAACCAACTGCACCAGATACATATCCGGCTGCTCTGCCACATATCTGGCTGCGGAAAATAAGCGTGCATGATAGGTCCACTGGTTCAACAGATTAATTCGGAACCGGGGCACCTGCTCTGCGACTGCATCCTCTGAGATCACCGCAAATCCTAAGGCTGCGATCAGCTTATGAATGCCGTGATTGATCTCCGGATCCGCATGGTACGGACGTCCGGCCAGCACGATGATCTTCTTTTCTTCCGTTCGTGCCTGTTCTATGATCCGCTTTCCTTCCGTCCGGATCTGTGTCATATAATGATCATATTCCTTATAGGCATTATCACATGCCTGCCGGATCTCCGCCATCGTAAAGCTTCCTAAGTGGCGCTCCAACACTTCCCGTATCTTCTTCGGAAACTCCCGCTTTACATGTGGTCCTACATAATCATTGATATACTTTATATTACCAAAGTTGATCGTATTTGCCTCGATCACTTCCGGATATCCTGCTATGACTGCACAATTATAATTGTTTGCACCCTTTTTTTCATCGAAATTATACGTCATACTCGGATAGAATATGATATCCACGCCCATCTCAATCAACTGCTGGATATGCCCATGTACCATTTTTGCCGGAAAGCAAACCGTATCGGACGGAACTGTTCCCTGTCCCTTCAGATATAACTGACGGTTTGAAAATCCAGACATCCGAACCTGATATCCTAAGGATGTGAAAAAAGCATGCCAGAACGGATACATCTCATACATATTCAGTGCCATAGGCAGTCCGATCACACCCCGGTTTCCATCCCCCGGTTGATATGCTTCCAGCAGCTTTCGTTTATATTCATAAAGATTTAGTGAATCGTCCTGTGCTTTATTCGTCACCGGTTTTTCACACCGGTTACCACCGATGAATCTGCGTCCGTTTCCGAAGTCATTGACCGTCAACTGACAATGATTATTACAACCCTTACAGGTCACGCTTTTAATCGCATAGGTAAAGGCTTCCAGTTCCTTCCGGCTCAGGATACCGGATTCTCCCCCTGTTTCACCGTTTTGATTCTGATTCTCCCATGTCTGCTTCGCATACAGGGCGGCTCCATACGCCCCCATCATACCGGCTATATCAGGGCGGATAACTTCTACACCCAGTTCCTGTTCAAAGGCTCTCAGGACGGCATCATTCAAAAATGTACCACCCTGTACTACGATTTTCTTGCCCAGCTCGTCTGCCGAATGAACCCGTATAACCTTATAGAGTGCATTCTTTACCACACTGATGGATAACCCGGCAGAAATATTCTCCACCGTCACACCCTCCTTCTGTGCCTGCTTCACAGAAGAATTCATAAATACCGTACATCTTGAACCCAGATCGACCGGCTGATCTCCAAACAGTCCCAGCTTCGCAAACTCATCGATCGGATAGCCCAGAGAACTGGCAAAGGTCTGTAAAAAGGAACCACAGCCGGAAGAACATGCTTCATTTAAAAATATATTATCGATCGCACCGTTACGGATCTTAAAGCACTTCATATCCTGTCCGCCGATATCGATAATGAACTCAACATCCGGCATAAAATACCGGGCGGCAGTATAATGTGCGACAGTTTCAACCACTCCAAGATCTACACCCAGTGCATTTCGAATCATATCTTCACCATACCCGGTTACCGCACTGGAACGGATTCGAATATCCGGGTACTGTTCATACATCTGAAGCAGCGTTTCCCGCACCACATCAATGGGCTTTCCCTGATTGGACTGATACTTGGAAAAGAGGATGGAGCCTTCTTTGTCCGTCAGGATGACCTTCAGTGTTGTAGACCCGGAATCAATTCCCAGATATCCGTCCCCGTGATACTCCTGTCCTTCTCTTCGCGGAACCGTATGTGCGGCATGGCGGTTTGCAAAACTGTCATACTCCTCCTGTGATTGAAACAACGGTCGTAAGCCCCCGCTGTTTACAGTCTCCTTCTTCTCTCCAATAATCTGTAACGCCCGATTCAGATCAACCGGTTCTTCCGCATAATAAGCAGCTCCAAGTGCTACATAGTATAACGAGTTCTCCGGACAGATTCCCTGACATTTCAGTGTCTCATCAAAGCTTCTTCTCAGCTCCGACATAAAGGTTAACGGACCTCCCAGATATACGATGTTTCCCTCGATCGGATGTCCCTGAGCCAGACCGGTTATGGTCTGGTTCACGATTGCAGAAAAGATACTGGCAGAAACATCTTCCTTCCTTGCTCCCTGATTCAATAGCGGCTGTATATCCGTCTTTGCAAATACACCACACCGGGAAGCGATCGAATAAATCTTCTCATGCTTCTTCGCCAGTTCGTTCATTTCATCCACGGATACCTGCATCAGACTGGCCATCTGGTCTGCAAACGCACCGGTCCCCCCAGCGCAGGTACCATTCATACGAACCTCCAGATTTCCTTGTAGGAACAGGATCTTCGCATCCTCTCCACCCAGTTCAATCACCACATCCGTATCCGGCAGCCGCTTTCCGATCGCTACCTTTGTCGCATATACCTCCTGAACAAACGGAATCCCTGCACGCTCAGCCAGCCCCATACCTGCAGAGCCTGAGATTGCACAGATAACCGGTGCTGTAATGGAAAACTTCTCGATCAGTCCCTTCAGTACTTCCTGCGTTTTTTCCGTTATCATAGCATAGTGCCGTTCATAGCTTTTATGTATAATCTGATCCTGTTCGTCCAAAACCACGCACTTAATAGTGGTAGACCCTATATCGATTCCTATTCTCATGTTCTCTTTCCTTCCAATCGGTTCCTATAGTGACTTTATATAACTGAGATATCGAAGATTGATCTTTGACCACTTAAATCCCAGTTTTTTCAACTCCTGAACCGTAAACTCATTGCTCATCGGTACATTTTGTGATGAAGTAGCAATCGCATTATAAAACGATAGCACTGCGATTTCCCTATCTGCAATCCGTTCCTTCAGATTCTTTTCAAAAACCTCCTGTGGCACCCGCTTTACCCGGAGCAGCAGCTTATTACATAAGCTCTCCAGATAAAATACGTTCGGATTATATAGATTATATATATTGTTCACGCGATTATGTAACGCCAGTCTGACATAGGCATCCGCACATTCATCGACCGCCGTAAAGTCAATCGGATAAGCGGCCAGTTCCTTACTGTACATTCCCAGCTTAAACAGTCCTCGGCAACGATGCAGGAATCCATTGTCCTGTGCATTCCGCTGGAACTTACCATCCTTCATCCGCCATGTCAGATTTCCGATTCGGAAAATATTTGCTTTGAGCCCTTCCGCTCTCGCCAGCAGTACGCGTTCCTCTGCCTTGAACTTTGAGTGTATATATACGTTCTGCATATAATTCTGTCCAATATCCAGACTAAACTCATCAAATCTTGCATTCGGATTGCTCTGTGCTACCGTCCCGGCCCCATTTACACTGGCGGTTGACGTATACTGCAGAACCGCACCGGCATCCTTGCAGAAGTCGATGACATTCTGTGTCCCGATCACGTTCGTGCGTTCAAAATCAGCATAATGACCGGTGTGGTGCACATTGGCAGCCGTATGAATCACCATATTTACCCGATCCTTTAGCTTCCCATACTTCTCATCCGGTAGTCCGAAGTGCACTGCCTCTATGTCACCCTTCACTACCTTATAGGAAAAGTACTCATATTCCTTCGGAAAATAATTCTTCAATGTCTGTCGCAGTCGTTCTTCATTCCGCACCAGACATACTACATTGATCTGCCTGCGAAGCAGCTCCCGCAGGATATGGGCACCCAAGAATCCCGTCGCTCCTGTCAGAAGCACATACTTCGGTGTCACATCATATATAAGATTGCTATCATTTCGAATCAAAGCGTTAACATCAATCCATTCCTCCTCCGTTGCAGCCTGTTCACACATCAGCATTGCCTGCTCCAGCTGTTCAACCGTCGGATTATCATAGATGTCCTGTGCCTGCACGCCGATCACAGTTGCCAGCTCCAGTGCCGTCAGACTATCACCGCCCAGTTCAAAGAAATCATCTCGGATACCGATATTCCTGCGCCCCAGCGCCTGTTCAAATGCCATCACCAGCCGCTTCTGTTCTGCTGTCACCGGCGGAACATAGTCCGTTGCCTTCTTTTCGCGACGTTCCTTTATCCATTCCATAACCTCACGCCGTTTAATCTTCATCGTTGTTGTCTTAGGAAAATCCTGTGCGCGGAAGTCCAGACCTACAATTCTCTTATAGGTTGGCAGCTTTTCGTTCACCTTGCGGATTCCCTGCTTGATACTTTTCTGCAATGTAACATCACCCGGCACTGTCGGAACCACTAACGCACTGATCTTTCCCTTATCATCATACACCATAACATCCTTCACGCCAGGCACTACAATGATATGCTCCTCCAGTTCTTCCGGATACACGTTCTTTCCGTTCTCCAAAACAATCAGATTCTTAGACCGACCGGTTATATACAAATATCCATCTTCATCCTGATACCCCAGATCACCGGTATAAAACCATCCATCTCGAATCACCTCTGCGGTTGCCTGCGGATTCTTATAGTAGCCCAGCATGACACCGCTGCCACGTACAGCGATCTCCTGATTCTCAATCTTTACATCCATATAGGATACCGGCTGCCCCACAGATCCGGCTCGATTCTTTCCCGGATAATTTGCCGCTACCAGCGGAGCACATTCGGTCAGACCATATCCCTGATACATATGGATTCCAAACTCCTCAAATGTATGTACAATCTCCGGACGAAGTGCGGCTCCACCAACTACTACATTGGTCAGGTTTCCTCCGAACTTATCCAGGATCTTCTTATATACCGTTCTTCTGGCATCGATCTTCATCTTTCCCAGCATTCGATTCCAGCTTCTGGCAACTGCCATCTTTCCCTTGTTGGATCCGGACTCGATCCCTTCCTTAATCTTCTTATAGAAGATCTCTGCAATCGCAGGTACCACCAGTACCACTGCCGGATGAAACCGATTCATATTTGCCACGATATTTTCCAGCTTATCATTGATACAGACCGTCGCTCCGCAGTACAGAACGCCCAGATTATCCACAGTAAGCTCGAAGGTATGATGAATCGGAAGAATCGACAGTACGACAGGTGTGCACTTCAGATTCTGTGTAAAATCCATACGATAGATATCATTGATATTGCTGACAATATTCTTCTGACTCAGCATAACCCCCTTACTGGTTCCTGTCGTTCCGGAGGTAAACAGAATCTCTGCCAGTGCATTCGGATCCATCTCAGGCAGCGGTCGCTGCGATGTCCGAAGAATCTCCCGCCACGTAGTCCCGGAAAAGCTGACAATATCCGTTACTCGCGGATGTTCTTCCCGAATCCGTCTCATCAATGGTTCAAACTCCTCGGATAAAAACAAAACATCGATATCGCCCATCTCCAGAAGCTGCAACAGTTCTGTCTCCGGTAACATCCTGTCGATTGGAATCACGATATTCCCACTATTGATAATCCCCAAAAATGATACGATCCAGGAATAACTGGATCCGCCCAGGATCCCGATATGCTTCTCCTGACACCCTCTCTGTACCAGCCAGGAAGCAACTGCATTCACATCCTGCTCCAGTTCTCGATAGGTCTTGCTGACCACAGAGTCCTCGACAAAATACTGGTACGCCTTTCTATCCCCATATAATCTTGCTATTTCTCTTACAAATTCCTGTAAATCTACAAGCATCCGATTCATATTTTTGTCTCCCTATCCGGTACAATCTCCAATGGCTTCTCCCATTGTTCTCACTCATACACATAGAATAATTATATCGCCCGCCACATATAAATTCAATTCCCAATCCCGGGATTCTCAGAACTTTAATAGAATCTTTTCTGTTTTTAATATTATTTTCATCCGCGTTATGCTATAATATATGTAATAAGCCTGTCAGCAGAACGGGCTGTCAGGAAGAATACGATCATGCATTAAAGGAGGAGTTTTTATGGCACACAAGGTGATCTGTATCAGCCGTGATTGCGGCAGCGGTGGCCATATTGCAGGCGAAATCGCTGCAAAGAAGCTGGGCATCAACTACTATGATAAGAATCTGATTCAGTTGGCAATGGAATATGGCGGAATCTCTTCTTCTGCCTTTGCGGATGTCGATGAAAAGGCAACCAATCCTGCTTACTATAAGCTGATTTACGAAGGCAATGAGAAGGTGGAAAAGGGGCGTCCGGCTAATGAAGTTCTTTTCCAGCTTCAGCGGGATCTCATCCGTGAAATCACAAAGAAGGAGGACTGTGTCATCGTTGGACGCTGTGCAAGCGAGATTCTGCGCAACACCAATGCACAGATGGTCAGTGTTTATATTACCGCTCCTCTGGCTTTCCGTATCAAGCGTGAGATGGCTACCGACCAGCTTTCAAAACTGCAGGCTGCTACTCTGATTCGAAAGATTGATGCTAAGCGTAGAAAGTACTATCAGTACTTCACCAAGAAGGAATGGGGCAATCCGAATATGTATGACATTACACTCAACAGTGCAACCCTCGGTCTGGAACGCTGTGCAGATATTCTGGTCAACTATTACGAAAACTTTCTGTAGTCGTTTCTATAATACAACTATTGTATTTTCCCTTTTGGTCTGTTTACAAACGAATGGGCTGTCACGATCCGTGACAGCCCATTCGTTTTCTTTCTATTTTTTTTCAACTACTTTTGCATCTATAAGAAGAACACCAGCATATCAATGATAAATACCGGGATCAGACAACTCAGTGACCAACCCATATATCCGAAGAAGGATGGCATCTTCATGCCGTTTTCCTCTGCAATCGACTTAACCATAAGATTCGGTGCATTTCCAATATATGTATTGGCGCCCATGAATACTGCACCACATGAGATTGCCATCAGCATCTGCTGACTGATGGTTCCCACTATCGTAGATACCCCGGTGGATGCTCCCAGCGATCCGGCAGTCGTCATGAATACCAGATAGGTTGGTGTATTATCCAAGAAGGATGATAATGCACCTGTTGCCCAGAACATCTGCCATGGCTCTGTCAGTCCCAGTTCGCCACCCTTTGCCTTCAGAATTAACAGGGCCGGAATCATAGTCACGAATATACCAACAAATAAAACTGCAACCTCCTGTATGGCATCCCAGCTAAAGTGATTTGCCTCCCGTACTTCCTTCTTCGTTGTAATCAGAGACAATGCTGCCGCAATCAGAATAATTACGATCTCGATCATCGCAGGAACCGTCAGGCTCACCTCTCCTAAAATATGGAGTCCGATTACCTCACCTTCTGCATTCTGGAATGCAGGCATGGTCGGCAGGATACCACTCAAAATAACCGCAACCACGATCATAACCAGATAAATAATATTGTGTGCACCTCTTAACCGAATCGGCTTCTTATCTTCTTTGGCGATATTATAGCTCATACCCAGCTTCTTATCCTTATTATAAAAGATTGTATCAATAATAAAGAATGCGATCAACAGGATGCCGAAGTTCATCAGCATAACCGGAAGCAGCGACAGACTCCAGAAAAACGGAACCCCACGCATAAAGCCCATTAACAGTGGCGGATCACCGATCGGAGTCAGGCAGCCACCAATATTAGATACTAAAAATATAAAGAATACTGCTATCTGTGTCTTGTGTGGACGATACTTATTCGCCCGAATAATCGGACGGATCATCAGCATACTTGCACCGGTTGTGCCGATCCAGCTTGACAACAGTGCCGACAACAGCAAGAGAATCGTATTTGTTAACGGAGTTCCCTTGATGTCCCCCTCTAATGATATATTTCCCGTTACACAGAACAACCCAAACAATAATACAATAAAGGTCAGATAATCTCCTATGATACTCTCTAAAAATCGTTCTGAAGCAGTCCCCAAACCATATGCTACCGCAAACGGAATCAAGAACAACAGGGACCAGAATAAAACAACCCATGGTTTCTTCTTCTCCCACCATTCCGGTCGAATCAATGGTATGATTGCTATACTTAACAGCATTCCGACAAACGGAATACAACTCCACAACGGAAGCGAATTTCCAAGCTCTGCTGCCGACATTATCTCTCGCATTCTCGTTTCCTCCTTCTAAAAATCGTGCTTATATTAGCATACTTTGCATACGAAATCAATACCCTACCCCGGCGATTCCGGCTAAGATTTGTCATATATACACACGATAAGGGAGCCGTCAAATAACAGCTCCCTTACCATCCTCATATCTTATATTATACCTGCTATGCTGTAATCCTGATATGCTTATTCAATCACCTTGATCCAGCCCTTTGGTGCCTCGATCCGCCCCATCTGAATACCGGTTAAGGTATCATACAGCTTCTGGGTAATCGGTCCCATTGCTTCCATACCACTTGGCAGGCAGATCTCTTCACCATGATCTACGATCTTTCCGACCGGCGAAATAACGGCTGCTGTACCACACAGACCACACTCTGCGAAATCCTTCAGCTCATCCTTGTAGATTTCCCGCTCTTCTACTTCCAGTCCCAGATAATCCTTTGCCACAACCATCAGAGACCGTCTGGTGATCGATGGAAGAATACTGTTAGACTTCGGTGTAACAACCTTATTATCCTTTGTTACAAACAGGAAGTTTGCACCACCCGTTTCTTCTACCTTTGTACGTGTACCTGGATCCAGGTACATATTTTCATCATAGCCCTCCTTATGAGCTGTTACAATGGCATGAAGACTCATGGCATAGTTCAAACCAGCCTTGATATTACCGGTACCATGCGGTGCTGCACGGTCAAAATCGCTGATACGGATCGTAATCGGCTTAACGCCGCCCTTGAAGTACGGACCTACCGGAGTGGTCAGAATACGGAACTGATATTCATCTGCCGGCTTAACACCGATAACCGGATTAATACCAAACATATATGGGCGAACATACAGAGTTGCACCAGAACCATATGGCGGAACAAATGCTGCATCTGCCTTTACTGTATCAACAACTGCCTGAACAAACCGGTCTTCCGGAAATACAGGCATCTCCAGACGTGCTGCAGACTGTGCCATACGCTCTGCATTCAGATCCGGGCGGAAACATACGATATGTCCATCTTCCGTCGTATATGCCTTCAGACCTTCGAATACCGTCTGTGCATACTGCAGTACACAAGCACACTCGCTCATCGTTATCATATCATCGTCAATTAACTGTCCTGCATCCCATGCACCATCCTTATAGGTTGATACGAAACGCTTATCTGTCTTCATATAGGCAAAGCTTAGATTTTCCCAGTCAATGTTCTTCTTTTCCATAATCTCCACACCTTTCCATGTTTTATCAAAATCGTCATGGCAAAAATCGTAACATTCCGATTTCATTTGTCCTTTATTGTAGTCCTTGTCTCTTCGACTGTCAACCCACATTTACTCTACCGTGATCCGGTAATCTGCCTCAAACTGCTTTCCCGGCCGCAGCTCGTTGCCATACTCTCTGTCTGCCAGCATGCCTGTAAAAGACTCCTTATCACATCTTCCATACCATGGCTCGATGCAGACAAACGGCGCATGCTTTCCGGCCGGTGACCACAGTCCGAATAGCGGTGCTGTAAATGTAACGGTCAGATACGGCTTTCGATCCGGTCCCGCCAGTGATACCTTATGCGCCTGTCCCCCCTCGATCACCAGTGCATCCTCATCAAACAGATGGTCATCGATTGGCAGACAGCCCTGCTTCGTATCGAGGATATGATCCTGGGATTCGATCAATCCGTTGCTGCTCAACTTTCCGTAGGTCAGAGCATTCGGAGTATCAAACAACAGATAACAGTCGGACTGCTTCCCTTCTTCCCCTACCGGACACATAAATGCCGGATGCCCTCCGATCGAGAAGAACATCGTCTTCGTATCCTTGTTTGTCACTCTCCACATTACCTTCAGGGTTCTCTCCTGCAGCTGATAGCCTACCTCTAACAGAAAATGAAACGGATACTTCTCCATCGTTTCTTCATTTGCCTCCAGGGAAAACCATATGGTATCGACTGTATGCTCCGTCATCCGAAAGGTCATATCTCTGGCAAAGCCATGCTGTGTCATCGGATAGCACTTTCCGTTATACTGAAACTCTTTATTCTTTAAGCTTCCCACAAACGGAAACAAGACCGGCGAGCGTCTGCCCCAATACTTTCCATCCCCATACCACAGATACTGTTTCTCCGTTGCTATATCCTGAATGGTCATCAGCTCTGCTCCATCGTCCGAGATCTGAACTCTAAGTGCTCCACTCTGCAGTGTATGTATTGCCATCGTTTCCTTCCTCCTGCTTTTTCGTTTCTATTCTGCATTCCTTTTATTCATTGAACTTTTCGTTTCCTTTTTTGAGTGTAACACTAATACACAAAAAGAGGAAGTGTTTTCTTTTATTGAAAAAGCACTTCCTCTAGTATCCGTTATTCATTTGTTATCTCCCTTTGAGATTGATTTGAGAAACCTTCCTCGATAATTAAATTCCCACACCGCCAGTTCTCATCAGCTTTTCAACTATAAAGTTCCGAATTCATTCATCTTCACTATGTTACTTGGAAAGGATAAGGGTTGTCTTGTAAGTCAATCCGCTTCATTCTATGTATTAACTACCTAGTGTCCCGGTTCTTCTTGCGTACGACAGGTACGTTCTATGTGGACTTTTTTCTTTGAATTATATTTTAAGGCGTTCTGTGTGGATTCTGTTCCATAAAATAAATTCGTGATTGACTGATGTTAGGTTTTCGTGTCCAATGGAATCTCCTCCTTTTCTTTTTATTTCAATGGTCTTTGCTTTAGCTATGATTTGATTATACATAGTGTTCTCTTATTTGTCAATACATTTTCAAAATATTTTTATTTTTTTCTAATTATTTTCAGCTATTCTTCTAATTAGACTCTATATCTTTGGTTTATTTCCCTTTATTGTATGTACAATTAAAACAACTTTTTTCACGCACAAAGCCCCCGCCAACATTCCTGGCGAGGGCTCTGTGCGTATTATGTGAAGTTTCTTCACTCGATATTAATTATTCTACATCCTGCAGTGCAGCCATATCTTCTTCACCGGTTCTTACCTTAACAACCCGATTTACAGCGTATACGAAGATCTTACCATCACCGATATGTCCGGTATACAAAGCTTTCTTTGTAGCTTCCACTACCTTATCTACCGGTATCTTGCTGACTACAACTTCTACCTTAATCTTCGGAAGCAATGTGGCATCCATCTCAACACCACGATACTTCTCTCCGGCACCCTTCTGGATACCACAACCCATTACCTGAGTAACTGTCATACCGGTTACACCCAGATCGTTCAATGCCTTCTTCAGACGATCATATCTTGACAGCTTAGCGATAATTACAACCTTATTGATATCACTCTCAACCGGTGACATTGTAACCTTAACGGCTGCATTCTTCTGTGCATCAGATGCCTTGACGTAGTCATCCTCACCCAGATCGGTATTCTCATTAACCTCTGTCATATTTGCATTTACATCCATGATAGAGAAGCCTGCATATGCAGATGGAAGACCATGTTCCTTAATATCCAGACCTTCGATCTCTTCTTCTTCCGTAACACGAAGACCAATCGTAGCCTTAATGATCAGGAAGGTAATCGTCATTGTAACTGCGGCCCATGCAAGGATTGCTGCGATACCTAACAGCTGAATACCTAACAGCTTGAATCCACCACCATAGAAGAGGCCGGTCATCTCACACTCCGGAGCGGTCGGGGTTGCAAATAAACCAACTGCGATCGTACCCCAAAGACCATTAAAGCCATGAACAGCAACGGCACCAACCGGATCATCTACATGTAATACATTATCTAAGAACCATACACCGAATACAACCAGTACACCGGATACAGCACCGATGATAGCAGAACCGGCTGCGTCTGTCACATCACAAGGTGCGGTAATCGCTACCAGACCTGCAAGGGATGCATTCAAACTCATAGATACATCCGGCTTACCATATTTGATCCAGGTAAATAACATACATACAACTGTTGCAACTGCAGGTGCAATCGTTGTGGTTAAGAAGATGCTTGCTAACTGGTCGGTCGTAGCTGCTGCTGCACCGTTGAATCCATACCAGCCAAACCACAGAATAAATACACCCAAAGCACCGATAACCAAGTTATGACCAGGAAAGGCGTTTACCTTTACGACCTTGCCATCCTTCTTTACGAACTTTCCGATACGAGGTCCTAATAAAGCAGCACCGATTAATGCAGTCAGACCACCTACCATATGGATAACTGAGGAACCGGCAAAATCATGATAGCCCATCTGAGCTAACCAGCCGCCGCCCCATACCCAGTGGGTTTCAATCGGATAAACAACTGCTGATATTACTGCAGAATAAATACAGTAAGATACGAACTTTGTACGCTCTGCCATTGCACCGGATACGATTGTAGCGGCGGTAGCACAGAATACTAAGTTGAACACAAATGCCGGCCAGTCAAAGTTGGCATAATCAGAAAAGATATTCAAGGATGGCTTTCCGATAAAGCCTCCGACATCTTCTCCACACAGCAGGCTGTATCCGATGAAAATAAATACAACCGTACCAATACAGAAGTCCATCAGGTTCTTCATAATAATGTTACCGGCATTCTTTGCTCTGGTAAAACCAGCCTCCACCATGGCAAATCCTGCCTGCATCCAGAATACCAACGCAGCACCCATCAAGAACCAGACGCCCGTTAAGACGTTGCTCGTAGCACTGTCGACGATGGTACTCATAATCTCTTCACTAAGTTCCATACGCACTCACTCCTTACTCATATTTTTCATCGTCCCGGTATCAGCATCTCATATCTCTGTTGGTGTCTGCCAACCGATGCACCACCGAAGCGATTTGATGTGGTTGAGTTTAACAACCTTTTTTTGATTTTTCTTGAAAAAAATGGACATGGTATTTTTTCAAAAAAACAATTGACTTTCAAACCCATTGCGTGTAACATATATACGAACAGACAAAGAGGTCATATGAATTTCTTGTCTGTTTTTTTTATGTTTTAAAGGTTTTTATGTTTTAAAAGGTCTTGGTTTTTAAGATTGGAGTGTGATTGCTATGAATATTGATTACAAGAAGGACTGTCATTTCATTTTACATCAGCCGTTTCTTCAGGAGGGTACCTCAGACTATAACGCCGTAATGCGAACGGTTCCCTATCAGGCATTGTACTATGAGTTTCAGACCGGCGATGCAGAATCATGTAAGAGTAGCATTTCATATATTCCAAATGGATGCATGGATATTCTGTTCATCATAGACAAATACGGCAGCCGCATGGAGCTTCTCGGCTCCAGTGTCGAGGTAAAAAAGATTCAGCGGTTTCCAAACGCCCGCTACTTTGGCATCCGTTTAAAGCCGGGCATGTATCTGTCCTATCAGAATATGACCCTGCGGGATGCCACAAATCAGGAGTTTTTCTTCGAAGCTATCGATTCTGATCTGGAAATCTTCTTCCAGAAGCTGGACCGTGCCCACTGTCTGTCCGAAAAGATCGTGCTGTTTCACCGATTCTTTGATGCCTATATCAGTGCAACCGAGGTAAACCCACTAACCGGATATATCTTAAGTGAGATCAATCTGTCTCAGGGCAATGTACGGATTCACACGCTGGCAGATGAGCTTCATTACTCCGAGCGTCATATCTCCCGTATCTTTCAGGACTCTATGGGAATCACGCCTAAGACCTTCGCACGGATCGTTCGTTTTCAGAATGTGATCGACTCGATCCTCCGTCAGCCTATGCTATCCCTATGTGACTACATATCTGAACTGGGATATTCGGATCAGGCACATTTTCAAAGAGAGTTTAAACAGTATACAGGGATCACCCCACGCAAATTTCTCGCATTTGCACAGAACAATCCCTATATCGAATGTCAATATCAAAATGAGCAGCAGGCTTCTTAAGGTGTATCTGCCGTAATATCTGCCACTTTTGCACGGAGAACCCGAACCAGATCTGCCGGTGTGATTTCGATCTGGGAACCCAAACGACCGCCGCTGATGATTACGGTTTCATGATCCATAATACTGCTGTGTAATACGGACGGATAATTTTTCTTCATGCCGATTGGCGTACATCCGCCCCGGATATATCCCGTAATCTGATAAATATCCTTTACATGGATCAGTTCTACCGACTTTTCACCCACCGCTTTTGCAGCCTTTTTCATATCCAGTTCCCGATCAACCGGTATATCATATACATAGTAACTTCCACTTTTTCCGACTGCTACTAAAGTCTTAAAGCTCCGGTCATAAGACTGCCCCAGCATATCCGCGATATGAACACCGTCTATGAATTCCTCACACTCATAGGTATGCACCGTATATGGAACCTTATTTTTATCCAGAATACGCATTGCATTGGTTTTAACATCTTTTTCCTTGTCTTTTCCCATATCTTCTTATGCCTCTTTTCATATAAAGTCAAAGCTGACCTGTTCATACTCCAGATTCCGATACTCCAGTTCTTCCTGCTCTACCTGACTCCGATAGTCTACAACAACGGTCTGCTGCCGCTTTCCTACCATCTGCTGCCCCAGAATATAGTTCACATCAAACCGGGAGGTGATCGCCGGTGTTGCACCACGTGCAGGCACAATCAACTGGACATGATTGGCCTTTAACAGTGCAAAGATCGGTTCCCATATATATACATCCTTAGCTGCACCGAACGGATTGTCGATAAAGATCGTCTTCATCAGCTTGTCCGTTTCACTGTTTGCCGAATAAATACCGGATATATAATTAATCACCGATATCAGGAACTGGATATAGATTCCCTGTGACTGTCCGGTACTTCCTACCGCTTCTTCATATCGGAGATACCGGCTCTGCTCCTTCATCCGTTCCCGTTTATACAGTGTCAGCCTGATAGTATTCATATCTGTAACGATGACACTAAAGAGCCGTTTCAACTCTAACCGTGTCCGTATATACTTCATCCGTTCGTTCTGATTCTGATACCGGTCTGCCCCTGTCACTACATCGTCAATATAGTCTGCCATACGCTTTGCAATAAATTCTTCCTTCACATATGGTATCGTCAGACCAACCATTTGTATGGATTCTCCATCCAACACGATCCGTGATAGCTTCGGTAGCTTTTCCAGCTCGTTCTTTACATCCTGGCATCTCTGAATACACTGCTTTTCAAAGTTTTCCTTGATAAACTGCATATCGGTAATGCCCTGTTCTACCCGAGACTTCTCCAGTGCAATCACCTGTATGATCGAAGCCAGATTATCCCGCAGTGCTCTTGCCTCACCCAGATTTCCCGGAACCGTCACATCATTATTAACGGTCTGAGACAGTTCATATGCCTGCATCTCGGTCAGTGCCTGTGCGGTCTGATTCTTATAGCGTTGCAGTTCTCCCCGCGCCCGATCCAGTGCCTTTGTGCTCTTATCATAGGCAACCAGACTGGTTTCAAATACTTCACGCAGTTGTTCCTTATCGATTAACAGAACCTTTGCATCCTGTAGACTGATATCGTTCGTTTCTACGATTCGCTTTACATCCTTATACAGATCCAGCATAGCAGTATAATCACGGCTATACTTCTGATATGCCTGTTCCGACTCCCGGCAGGCCTGATTCAAATGCTGCAATCTCTGTTCCTCTGCCAGCAGGCGTTCCTCGATGTCATCCTCAGCCACCGGAATCTCTTCGTAAGAACCAAAGCGTTCTTCCAATACATGAATCGCCTGTTCCATACTTCCTTCCAGACGATTCAGCTTCTGCAGTCTGCCATCCATATGATGCTTTGCAGTATCCGCCGTCAGGGAGAGTCTGGAATACTCTGTACTCAGAAGCTCCAGATCCTGCTCCGGCACTGCATATAACTTATGCTCCTGCCATAGCACCTCCAGCTCCTGCAGACTGCTTCCGCGTTTCCGGATTGCCTTTACGGATCTGTCCATCGCATCCTTGAGTGCTTCGATCAGCCGCCGCTTATCCTCCAGTACAACCGTATTCTTTTCAAATACAGCCTTGACTGCTTTATACTCCGCATCCAGTTCAGAATCCGATAGCTTCCGCAACCGCTGATCCGGTTGGTATCCGGCTTCTGTTTCTTCTATATAATAGTCTTTATAATAGGTGTTCCAGCTTTCCATCCGGTGCTGCAGCCGATCATCCAGCATTTCCACCCGGTTCTTACTGTCCGCCACCTGTCTTCTGCTCTGGCTGCATGCCTGTTGATACTTCTGTTCACAGTCATGCAAACGGTCACACTCTGCCTGATTTTCCCGCTTTCTGACTTCCTGTTCCTCTAACTGTCTGCTCAGAACCTGCATCAGCTCCAGATGTGCCTGTTCTTCCATCCACTGATATAGCCTCTGCTGCTTCTCTTTTCCCGCCTTCCGTTTTTCCTTTAGCTGTCCCTCCAGCCTCTGCACCTCTTCCCGGCTATTTGTCAACTGCTCCCGCAGGCTCCGGACACCCTCTTTTGTGTCCAGAAGCTCCTGCTCCACATCCAGAATTGCCTTTCCCTGAAAGGCAGCTACAAATGCACTGTCCTCCTGATAGGTCGTCCCCATCTCCTCCAGACGTTCAACCTCGGCTATCAGTTCTTCCAGTTCCTTCTCCTGCTGTTGCTTCTCTTTTTCTAACTCTTCTTCTCCTATAAACGCTGCCGTTCCCCGCTGAAGATACATCACACTGCCGGACTCTGTTTCTGTCACAGTCTCTCCCAGTACAGACTGATTGTATACCGGAAGACATTCGTCACCCAGATTCAGTTCCCGCAGCTTTCTGTCCGTATCCAGGGCTTCAAAGTCCTCTACGATCAGGCCGTATGGAAGCAGCGGGTGCTTTTCTAAAATCCGTGCTCTCTGCTCCTGACTCTGTGCTGCTATATAATCCATACCGAATATTGCACGGATTCCATGACGGCTTTCGATATAATACTTCACCTTCTGTGCAGCTTCTGTCGGTGCAATCAGCAGGCCCTCTTTCAGTTCCTTCTGTCGTTTCCTTTTTTTCTCAACTGCATCTTTCCGGACCGAAATCATAGCAATATTTTCCAGATACCGCTGATGAATCTTTTGCAAAAGTACGGATATATCTTCGTTATTCAGCCACTCGGTCGACTTATTCTCCTTCGTCTCCCCATAGATCTCCAGCATCCGCCGAAGCGTCTCTGTCTGCTCCCGATAGGATCTGTCATTTGTTTCCAGATCCAGAAGCTCTGCCTCTTTTCGGCTCAACTGCTCTTCTAACTGCTCACATAGCTGTTTTTCTTTATAGTATGCCTGTCTCAACTGTTCTGTTTCTGTCTCAAGCTCGTCCAGCTCCTGCCTCTGCCGTTCCCGTCTGTCTGCCTGCTGCTTTAGTAGCTCCTCCGGTTGTTGGAAGCCCGCCTCGGACAGCTGTGTCCTTAACGTCTGATATTCAGAAAGTGTCTGCTCATACTGCTGCTTTAACTGCTCCCGGTCATGTTTTGCAACTGCCTGTGCCGTTTCTGTCTCCTGCAGCAGATGTTCCTGCTTATGAAGCTCTTCCTCTGCCTGTCGATACTTCCGACGCTCCTGTTCCAGTTCCTCACGCAGGCTCTGAAGAGCCTGATCATCCCGGTGTTTTCTCTCCCGGCTCATCGCCTGCAGCTTTTCCAATTGATCACCGTTCTGATGCAGAGACGCCTCAATCACTGCTTCATTTTCTTCCTTTTCGGCATAGCTCTTCCGGTAATCCAGATAGTCATTCATGCTTTCCTTGCGGTTTAGCTCCTCTTGGCACTGTCTGGCTTCCTCTTCCTGCTGACGGATCTCTGCCTGCAGTCGTCGTATCTCTTCCTCCAATGCTTCCTTCCGGATCGTATCCTTCTTGATCTTTAAGCGTTCCAGAAGTAACTGCTGCTCTGCCACCTGCTTTTGCTGCTCTTCCTTTTCCTTCTCCAGCCCCTTCATGCGGTCTTCACTCTTCTTTGCTACGGTAGCACCTGTCACACAGACATTTGCGATATTGGAGCACTGCTTATCCTGATTCTCATACAGCTCCAAAAAAGTTGCCACTCTTGCTTCCAGCACGTGCAAAAGCTCTGTCTGCCGATCATAGTCTGCGATCTCCCGCTTCTTCTTTGACAGTTCAATCAGCTTATCCTTGATCTCCATCAGCGTATGTGCCATATCATCGGATCCATCATTTTTATCGATCTTGACCAGATACGCCTTCTCGATGATTTCCTCGATCAAAAGATCCTCTACCACCTTCCGTGCTGTACGATAATTGCTCTCAAAGTAGGTTCTTACATGACCCTCTGTCTTATTGATCCCGCGGATAATCTCCCAATGACTCTCATACAGACCATACCGACTGATAAACCGCTGATACTCTCCCTTCCGCTCAAATACCTGAACCTCCAGCTTCATATCTCTGCGTCCCAGCTCTTTTAAATAATTCTTCCAGCCGGTGTAGCTTACCCGTTCTCCATCCTTTGCGAGCGGCAGATTAATAATATCATGGTCATTATAATCCCGATAGAAAATGCAGTAATTAAAATATTCGATGGCGGCTACATCCTTATCGCCTTCCTCATCGTCCGGTGAATCCTTTGCTTTTCTGGCACAAAAACCGGTCGTCATATACCGATACCCATCCCGGATATCCGGTTCATCCAGCTTCCACTCGATCAGGGAATGAATTGTTGTATTCCCACAGCCTGCACGAAACAGCTTCTCGATCGGCTGCTTTTCGTCTAATGTACAGTTCGGAATCAGGTTCTGCAAAAGAAGCAGCATCAGGATACTTTTCCCGCCGCCGTTTGCCAGATCATACAGGGTATTCTTTCCGTACATCCGCATTGTAAAGTCATCATACTGCTGGGTTCCAAAGTTGTATTTTACATTATTTACACGAATTCGATTAATGCTCGGCATGATCCTTTCCCCTTTCCAGCAGTTCATATATCTGTCCACGATACTCCTCAAAGTACTGTTCGGTCAGTGCTTTCAGGCGATCGGTCGGATAATATCGCTCATTTACCTCTATAAACAAATCCTGAGAGATCAAAAAGTTGCAAACCAACTTCGTCATCGCCATCTGCGAGGCTCTGGATGCCCGCATCTCCCGTTCCTCACCGGTCACTACCGGAAGCTCCTGCCATAGAAGTGCCAGACTCTTAAAGCTGTTCTCCTCGATCTCATCCATTGCATACACACTGATATCCTGTGTAATATCCAGCAGCGATCCGGTCACAGCCTTCACGATATCGGAAAGCCGTACATACTCCCGATATTGATAGGATGCCGAATCCTGATAGAAGCATAGCAGAATCTGATACATGATATAGTACGCAAGATACAGTTCCTTATTATATCGAAGCCCCATCAGCCGTTTCAGTTCCTCATTCGTATATCCGAAGACACGATTTCCCTCTCCCGCACTCAGATACAGCGCTTCCTTATATTCATATACCTTCAGATTCAGTTTCTTTAAGATCTGATTCAGTATCTCATATACCTCAGCATTCTGATAATATTCCTCGTAGAGATCTCCACTCTCTGCATGGGAACGTCTAACCTCTTCTCCCATCGCCAGTCTGGAATAGATCTCCAGTGCTTTGTCCATATTACGACTATCCATATGTATCCATACCTTCCTATGTCATTTATCACATTCTGTATACGGTCATTCCGGCTGAAGCTCCGTCACACATACCTGTTATCGGCATCTGTGAAATGCAAGATTCGTAATCCGAAACTCCGTATCTCCCTGCGGAATCTTCAGTTCCTCTGTCTCGATGAATTCCAGATCAAACTCCATATTCCAGAAGTGTTCCTTCTCTTCCTCTGTCAATGTATCAATAATCAGATTCTCCAGAAATGTCTCCGGCTTCTCATACATCTGGCGGATACCATACCGCTGCTTCTGTGCGATATGCGTCAGAAATGAATAATAGTCGCCGTTTTTCAGAAAATCTTCTCCATACTTAATCTCCAGAATAGCATTCCATTCCTTTAGTTCTATATCATGCTTTTTTTCCAACTGATCCAAAAGCTCGTAAAACATCCGTCCATAATTATGACGGATCCGATCCTCTTCCTCTTCATCCGGATAGCGGAACTCCCGATCAATGACTTCCTTTACAACCGTTTCTCCGCGATCTGCCATATCATTTTTATAGGTCAGAAGATTATCGATCGACTTCACCGCAAATGTCTTCTGTACCTTCGGTGCAAATAGCGGTGCCAATATATAAATCATCCCTTCCGGGTTATCTTTCTTCTTTAACCGCTGCAGACTGCCTTCATAGTCAAATACATTTCTCAGTCTTCGCAGCTTCGCCTGATGAATCATCTTATCTGCAGTCGTCTGAAGCTCTGTCGTTTCCCGAATCAGTTCTCCATGCTGGTGAATCGTCTTTTTCAGTTCGGTTTCCAACCGTCCGATCTCTTCTAACGACTTATAAAACATCTGGGAATCCTGCTGTCCGCTCTTCTCTCCGGACGCTTTTTTCAATGTTTGCTCAATCAGACTCTTATTCTTTGTAAATAACCGTTGTTCGTCCTCGAACCATCCGGCAACGGTTGCCATATATTCTTCACAGGCGGATGCTCCCTGAAACACATCATGGCTCAACAGCTCTACCACTGCTTCCTTTTGGCGAACCAGCTTCTGCACCTCGCTGTTGATCCTTCGTACCACATCGATTCCACCCTTGAAGTTCTTTGCATTGATCATCTTCTCCAACAGAAGCTGTTGGACACTGATGGTACTCTCATCTTTGACTTCCTTTGTATCCAGATAAAATTCGATTCCTTCCGGTGTGATCTGATACTCAACAGTATCGTCAACGATCGTACTCTCGATCAGACGCACCCGTGCTGTCTTTCGCTTCTTATCCTCCGGATCAAAAAAGTGAAATTCAAACGGTCTTCCCTCGTTTTTCAGCTTATCAAAAATATAATCCACCAGTTCCTGTTCCTCTTCCGGTGACTCCTGCAGATCAAAATCCCGCCGTAGCAGTTCAACCAGAAACTTCAGATACTGTTCACCCGTAATCCGACGTTCATTAAACTGATTTTCATTTATAAAAAAACGGAGACTCGCCATGGTAATATAACCCATATCCAGCGAAACGTACTTTCCATCCTTATACTGCTGAAAGGTCGTCTCATTCAGAACAAAAAAGGGATAATACTTTCGCAGATTCTGCATACGTGCCTGATGCTCTGCCATTATATCGTTTATCATAATATATGTCTCTGCCACTGATTCTGTCTCCTTCACACAAGTATCCTACCATAAGTCCCGGATGGTTACAACCTCCCTAGAACTCATACTTTACGATCTCACAGTTTCGGATTCCAAATCTTGCAAATTCCTCATTGCTCATATCTGTAAAGTAGGACTGTACCGCTCTGGATATCCCATTGTGTGCCACCAGCAGGTAGCACTTATGATCTGCCTCCAGACGGATGTCATCAATGAGATTATAGATTCTCTGACACAAATGGAGCATTGATTCGCCTCCGTCATAACTGCATATGAAGTTCATCTTCGCCTGCCGGAACTCCTCTCCGTCTCTCGGTGTCGATTCATAGCGGCCAAAGTTCTGTTCGATCAGGCGTGGTTCCATCCGTCTCGGAACCCCGGTTATCTCAGATATATGTCTGGCGGTCTCCGCTGCACGAATCAATGGTGAATACAAAATCTCATCGATCCGGATGCCCTCTTCCAGTATCTTCTGCCCCAGATCGACTGCCTGCTGATGTCCCAGCTCTGTCAATGCAATATCTGTCGCACCACAGATCTTATTTTCCACATTCCATATCGTCTGCCCATGTCTGGCAAAGTAAAAATGTCCCATGTCCTCGTTCCTCCATCATCCGTTCCTGTTTTCTTGTCTTTTGCTTTAAGAAAAGAATCCGCACATGCGTGCGGATTCTCACCGGCAGCCGTTGCTGCCATCCTATTCAATCTCTTTGTCGGAACCAGAATTAAAATGCCTTTCCTACAGAACCGAATAATTCCATCTTTTCCTTAACCGTTGCCTTGATAGCTTCTGTACCAGGTGCTAACAGCTTACGAGGATCAAAGCCCTTGCCTTCCAGATCCTTACCAGCCTCGATATACTTACGTGTAGCATCTGCAAATGATAACTGGCACTCGGTGTTAACATTGATCTTAGATACACCCAGAGAAATTGCCTTCTTGATCATATCTGCAGGAATGCCTGTACCACCATGCAGTACTAATGGCATAACACCGGTCTTCTGCTGGATAGCATCCAATGTCTCAAAAGAAAGACCCTTCCAGTTTGCAGGATACTTACCATGAATGTTACCGATACCTGCTGCCAGCATATCAACGCCCAGATCAGCGATTGTCTTACACTCGTTTGGATCTGCACACTCACCCATACCTATAACACCGTCTTCTTCACCACCGATAGAACCTACTTCACACTCGATAGAAAGTCCTAACTGATGAGCAACGTTTACTAACTCGGTCGACTTAGCCAGGTTCTCTTCGAATGGATAATGAGAGCCATCAAACATGATAGAAGTGAAACCAGCCTTAACACACTTATAGCATCCTTCATATGTACCATGATCCAGATGAAGTGCTACAGGAACTGTGATGCCAAGTTCCTCATCCATAGCCTTAACCATAGCTGCTACAGTCTTAAAGCCTGTCATATACTTACCTGCACCCTCAGATACACCAAGGATAACTGGTGACTGTAATTCCTGTGCGGTTAAAAGAACTGCCTTGGTCCACTCAAGGTTGTTGATATTGAACTGACCAACTGCGTAATGTCCTTCCTTAGCTTTCTTTAACATCTCTGTTGCTGAAACTAACATAATCATTCCTCCATTTGTTCTATTTCGCATACATATGCGTTTTCATAAGGTCAGTATACCTTATTTTCCATCAGAAATAAAGATGAATTTTCTTTATTAAAGAAGAATTATATCCAATATTGAATCAGATCCTGCATATAATCGTAGTGAAAAACGATCAGCAGCAGATTCTTGAGAATAAAATTCACTACGATGATTCCAAGTGCCACATAGCAGAACCAGACACGGACATAATAATACCGCTTTCCATTGTTCCGAATCAGTGTAATGATTGCTCCAATATAATACTCTGCTCCGACCAATGCGGTAAACAATACTACCGGATGCTCCAGAAAGGACTCCCACAATCGGAATCGGAGCAGCGAATAAACAGCTCTGGTTCCTCCACACCCCGGGCAATAGATGTGTAAGAGCTGTTGAAATGCACACGGCTGATGAAGTACCTGCAGTATCGGAAGATATTTCCACAATAATACCGCAAAGAACAGCAGTATGCCTCCCGCCGTTATCCATATAAATGTTTTCCATTCCTGTCTTATAAACTCGTTCTTTTGCACTGCTTTACCCTCTGTATCTATCTAAATGAACGGTTTCAGTATAGTCTATTTCTGATTTGAACGCAAGTATATGGGATCTGTATCGATTATATAACCGATCATTTTTTGGTAATTGTCAATTTATCTGCAATGTGGTACTCTTAACTAACGACATCATTTATGAAATTTACAGAAAGGAAGCCCGCATGGAATCACTGAACGCCAAAATAACCGAATATACAACGTTATTAAACTATCTGTTTAATATCAATAACATACCGGTCTGTCTGATTCAGGAAGATAAAATCCTTTTACAGATTCCGGCATCCAGTGGGTTTCCTGCAAAGACGCGCGACTTTTTCCGGAGCCTGAAGAGCTATCACCAGAGCATCTCCTATCTTACAACGGCATATGATGCATACTATGGTTTGATTCAGGTCTCTGACTATCCGTTATATATATTTGTCGGTCCTTATTTCACAATACCGCTGACAAAGGAATCTATTCCCGGCGTTATTCAGACTATGGAAACACCGGAGCAGGATGTGGAACGGGTACGGATCTTCCTGACCGGACTATCCTCCGGCCCTCTGCACCGCTTTCTCTCCTATCTGTCCTGTCTGAATTATACCATCAATCAAGAACTGGTTCCGATCGAAAGTATCGAGTGCAATCCGCCGAGTGTTCAGCCGATTCCGTCGATTCAGGCAGCCTATACCAATACTTCTTATGAATCCAGAGAAAACGCACAGTTCCATAATACCTACTTATATGAAATGCAGCGTCTGGATCTCATTGCAAGCGGAAACATAGAGGAACTCAAAAAAACACTCGCCACTCCCCTTCCGGGCCGTCACGGTGTCATCGCCAGCAACGGTCTCCGACAGGCAAAGAATATCTTCATTGCTGCCTGCACCATGTATACCCGGGCGGCTATCGCAGGCGGTCTCGATATCGAAGAAGCCTATAACCTCAGTGATGTTTACATCCAAGCCAGTGAGGGCTACTCCAGTATCGCAGATGTGGAACGTCTGCTCCAAAAGATGCCGTTAGACTTTGCAGAACGGGTCGAGCGCGAAGTCAAGTTTAAGGATGTATCCCAGCCGATCATCTCAGCGATTCACTATATTAAAGAAAATGTCAACCAGCCGCTACAGGCAGAGGATGTCGCTGCCCAGATCAATCTGAGTACCTCCTACTTTCTGAAACGGTTTAAAACCGAAACCGGTATGGGCGTATCCGAGTTTATAACCAAAACAAAGATCGAGGAGGCCTGTATCCTGTTATCCTATACCGATAAATCTCTGACCGAAATCAGTAACTATCTATACTTCTCCAGCCAGAGTTATTTCCAGAACGTATTCAAAAAAGTTATGGGAGTCACTCCCGGAAACTATCGGAATAAAAAACATACTCCGGCATTTCTTAACCGGACCTGACACGTCCGGTTATTATTTTCTGAAATTCATGAAGCATCTGGCGCCCGGCTTTCTTTACCATCCCGTAGCACTCCTGATTCTCCCGCAGCTTTCCCCGCACCAGCCAGAGCTTCTTCTTCCATTGATTCTTCCCCAGATCATTCAGAGTCTCAATCTGAGAATCCTCCATTGCCTGAAATACTGCTTCTACTACCTGTTTTCGCTCCTCCAGTGTCAGCCCGTATACCCAGTCATGAACCATCTGATTAATCCGTTGTCCTGTCTTCTGCTCGCGTGGCATATAGACAAACTGATCTCCCAAAATTCTCCAGTTCACCGGATCGTGTTGCTGCAAGCCCTGCCCCATACTGCTGACCACCTGATAGTTTTCATCCTGTTCCAACAGCATACCGATCACCGAATCCGTCGGCACATACTTTCGAATCCGATCCGCTATCTTCCCATATCGCTCACTGTTCAGCATCCTTTGAGAAAAGCCGGGACCATCAAAGTTATAAATCTTCCGAATCCGCTTCTGAACAGCGGGTCTTGCATTGGCGGCTGCATAGACAGCCAGATTCCCGCCTTTCGAGTGTCCTCCCAGCCACAGTTCTCCACGGCATCGCTCTCCCACATAGTTTAAGTAGTCCACCGCCTTCTGTTGTGCCGGCACCATCTCATAGCTCATACGGAAGTTCTCCCGCCATCCTATGATCGTATCATCTGTTCCCCGGAATGCAATGTAGTACTTCTGATCCGGAAGCTGCATACACATCGCACTAAACTGACTGCCTACCTGACTGTTGACAGAATTCTGATAATACATCAGCGGAATATCTCGAAATCGATTCGTCTCTGCCATTCGTCTCATAGAAAACGGTGCCATCTTTATCAAAGAAAATCGTTCCAACTGCTCCCGTTCCCGATTCTGCTCCCAATATTTTTCAGAAGCCCGCCAAAGCGGCATCTGCTCCGGTTCCCAGGGAGACGGTAAGATCGTATCAAACGCTACATAGGACAAGTTGGAAAAAATCAAACTGTCGACATCGTTGATCGGACTGTCCCGAAAAGAAAGATCGCCTCTCCAGTTCAGATAATCCATTAGATTTGCCATACCAATCCCTCCTGCTTTTTGCAGTATTTTATTACTAGTATGCTTTCATTTTTTCTTTTTTAGACGGTTTTTCTTTAGAATTTTATCATTTTTTGAACACAGAATGAACACACTTATTTCTTATATTAAATCTTGTAAGAGCAATTCATATATTTGAATCCTCTCTCCCCCCTCATTATTAAAAAGGCTGACACCTCAATATGAAGTGTCAGTCTTTTTTCTCTTATTCCGGATCAACTCTTATTCTGTTCTGCTACCAGCCACTCTGCTCCGTACATCTTCCGTAGCTTTGGTTTCTCGATCTTGCCCGTCGGATTTCTCGGAATATCTGCGAAAATCACCTTCTTCGGCCGCTTATACCGCGGAAGCTTCAGACAGAACTCATTCATCTCTTCCTCCGAGCACTCGTAGCCTTCTTTTACTTCTATAATAGCAGCCGTAATCTCGCCCAGACGCTTATCCGGCAAACCGATGACTGCCACATCCTTTACTGCCGCATGCGTGCGGATAAAGTCTTCGATCTGAACCGGATAGATATTCTCTCCGCCACTGATGATAACATCCTTCTTCCGGTCTACCAGGAATATAAATCCATCCTCATCCTGCATCGCCATATCTCCGGTATACAGCCAGTCCCCCTTCAGAATCTCTGCAGTTGCTTCCGGATTCTTATAATAACAGGTCATAACACCCGGACCCTTTACACAAAGCTCGCCTACCTGTCCGCGAACCACCGGCTGGCCATCTTCGCCTACGATCTTTACTTCCCAGCCATATCCCGGAACCCCGATCGCACCTACCTTATGAAGATTATCGACACCTAAGTGTACACAGCCCGGTCCGATTGACTCTGACAGACCATAGTTTGTATCATACTTATGATGCGGAAAATATGCCATCCAACGCTTGATCAGACTCGGCGGTACCGGCTGTGCTCCTATATGCATCAGTCGCAACTGATCCAAATGATAGTCTGAAAGCTTCACATCTCCTCGATCCAATGCATCTAAGATGTCCTGTGCCCATGGCACCAGCAGCCACACGATCGTACAGCGTTCCTTAGATATCGCATCCAATATAAACTCCGGCTTCGTTCCCTTTAACAACACTGCCTTTCCACCCGATATCAGGCTTCCGAACCAGTGCATCTTTGCACCCGTATGATAGAGTGGTGGTATACATAGGAATACGTCTTCCTTTGTCTGACCATGATGATTCTGCTCTACTCTGGCAGCATGCATAAGACTTATATGATTATGTAAGATCGCCTTCGGGAATCCGGTTGTTCCGGATGAAAAGTAAATCGCTGCATTATCCTCATCCCGAATCTCGATATCCGGCTTTCGGCTGGAACAGTTTGCCGACAGACTGTTATAGTCTTCCGCAAAACTTGGGCAGTTCTCCCCGACATAGAACAACAGACGATTCTTACTGATCTCTTCTGCAATCTCCTCAACACGTCCGATAAACTCCGGTCCAAATACCAGAATATCTACATCCGCCAGATCCAGACAATACTGAATCTCATCCGATGCGTACCGGAAGTTCAAAGGTACCGCTAATGCACCTGTCTTCAGGATACCAAAGTATATCGGCAGCCACTCCAGGCAGTTCATTAATAAAATTCCTACTTTATCATCCTTCTTGATTCCTCTGCTTAACAGAAGATTCGCAAATCGGTTTGCTTTCTCGTCAAACACACTCCACGTAATTTCTCTCCGATAATGCTCCAGAGGATTCGGCTCCATCAGTTCATATTCCTTCCAGGTTACCCTGCGGCGTTCCTTAATCTCCGGATTTATCTCCACTAAAGCAATATCATGTGGATACTCCTGTGCATTTCGTTCCAATAGCTGTGTAATCGGCATTTTTTCTTCCTCCTAAATCTTCTGCCATTTTACCACATTAAAGCAGAGAAGTAAACCTCTTACTTGCCGACCTCATCTGTATTTTTTTCTACCGTCTCCGGCTGAATCATCTCATATCCGTATCGTTCAAAGTAAAAGCCCAATCTGGCATTTACCTTTTCGATCAACTCCGGCGCATAGTCATACTGATTGGTCTTATAGTCCTTCATACCATCCATGTATTCCTTGAAATACGGATATGCCTTGTCGTATCCACCGATACCCAGCTGCTTATAGATCTTCTCCAGATATTCTTCCTGATGTTCGATAAAGTCCTCATAACGAATCTCGATCTTATCACTATCCGGGATGCGATCCAGATCCCGGAATGCCCGGCGATATACCCGCTCAAAAATCAGGCAGACTCTGTCCAGAAGATACTGGTCACTTACACTTTCTGACAGTGCATATTTATCCATCTCGATACGGAACATATTCAGTGCAGACCGTATAACGGTATATGGATTCCGATAGATATTAATAAACTTTGCCTTCGGATATGCCCGCTTCAAAAATGCGATTCGTGCGGTATTGTCCGGGCTCTTCAACAGAAGCTGTTTACCGCCCTTCATAAATGTCACTTTCTTTAACATATAATTATAGATATGATAGAACCTTCTCCGATCCTTTCTCGGCAGAGCATCCACAAAGATCGTATCTACATATTTCGTTCCCTTTCCATGATCCGGAAATGCCATCATATGGCTGACCGCCAGATCTGTCAGATTTGGCAGAGCATGTGCCTCTTCCATCGGAAGATCAATCTCAAACTCCAGATTGTCCATTGCTCTGGCCCCCCTCAGACCATTCTTTGCCAATGCGGTCAACGGCTTCCGTAGCAGAATACTATTTCCAAAGGTGATCGTGCTCACCGGATCAAACCATCCGAACTGCGGATCTCTGGTCAGCAGATTTTGTAAATAGGTCGTTCCGCTTCTCCAAAATCCCACCACATAGATCGGATCTTTTTTTATCTTTGTCATATGGATCGGTACCCAGAACAGTAGATACTCCAGATAGGCAAGCGGACTTAATACCGCACTCTCTGCTGTAATCACTGCAGCCTGCGGCCAATACTGCTTATCAATCTTATTATCCTTCAGCAGCTTCAGCCATACATCCATACGAACGCCGGACAACATATGTCCAAAATCAATCGGTCTCTTTTCCATTTCTTCTTTCTCCTTCTCTTTTTATCTATCCAAATACACTAAATGCATTACATGCTACCATCGATACTGCTATCGATGCCAACACCTGCCATACCATATGTACCTTCTTTTTCTGCATCACATATACCATGATTCCGATACCGATCATAAGAATCATAACACTGCCCCAGCCCCAGCCGGCATTATCCTCGATGGTACAGTTCGTGCCATAAAGTGACACGCCAACACTGATCAGCAGTCCCGATACGATCGGACGGATCAAATCATTTAAAGCACGAAAGACAGACATTTCCTTCCATTTATCACACAGAATCTTCGCCACTCCGAATACGGCACAGGAGGTCGCCGTTGCGCTTCCAAATCCGGCCAATGCCACACAGATACCACCGAATACGGTGCCTGTATGATCCAGCCCCCATACATATCCGATTCCGCTTAATACCTTGCATAAAATAGAACCCGGCAGTATATTCGCCATCGTCACCACCGCTCCATAGAACTCATCGGTGGAAATCATTCCCGTATCCACAAACAAGCCCTGTGCAACAGACAGGTAGGCATCCCCTCCGCCAAAGGACATCAATGCCGATAATGCTCCCTGCCCTACAAACAATGCGGAATTTATGTCCTGTAACAGTGCCGGAATACAACACACAATCAAAAAGAGAAGCCACAATAAAATCTCAAGTCCGATTGCACGAAATTCATGTTTCTCCACATGTTCTTTCGCCCGAAAGTTCATACACAGTCTCACAACAGCCAGTGTACCCATCACGCCTACCAGCACCCAGGAAAACTCCGGCCAATATAGAATATGAGACTTTCCACGTGCCAGCAGAAACAGAAATGCAATCCCGCCGGAAATCACTGTCCACCAAGACTTAAAGTTTCCTTCCGTACATATGATTACAAAAAATGCCACGATAAATATCTCTACGGTCGATACTCCAAATATCGGTGTATCCTGTATCCCACATAATTTAAAAAACTTCTGTTCTCCGCTAAACAACCAGACCAGCAACATGACGATCGCCGCCTGTATCATACCACCCCGATTATTCTGAGCCTTTTTCAGAGTTGAGATAATATACTGAATCAGCACCATGATAATATAAGCTGTAATGCCAACAGACGCATAATAAATCTGCCAGGTCAAGCGTGGCCCCACCATGGATGCAAATACCAGAAGCAACGTCGTAAGAAACGCTCCCGGCAATGCCATAGCCGCCGCACCTGCAAACATCCCCGGAATTCCACAGGTCTTCTTACCGATTCCCGCCGCGATCTCCACCGGAAGTGCTCCCGGTGTTATACTGGCCGCTACCACTCCGCTATCCAGTTCTTCCTCCGTGATCAGCTTCTTCTCCTGAACAGCTTCCCGCTGCAGTACCGGAATCAGGGCACTTCCTCCGCCAAATCCGATGCAGCCCACCTTCAGCATCGTCGTGATCAACGTTACAAATCGACTGCTCATAGTCTCCCCTATCGAGCCTCCAAATAATTCATAATCTCATCCACTGCTTCTTCTACCGACATCTGAGCCGTATCCAGCTGCAGTTCGGCTGCCACAGGTGGTTCATACGGACTGGAAACACCTGTAAACACCGGAATTTCACCTGTTCGAGCCTTTTTATAGAGTCCCTTTACATCCCGCTTCTCACATTCTTCCAAGGAAGTACTTACATATATTTCCACAAAATCCTCACCAATAATACTTCTGGCCAACTCCCGATCCTGCCGGAATGGTGAGATAAAGGACGTCAGCACAATCAAACCGGCATCATTCATCAGCTTTGATACCTCTGCAATCCTACGGATATTCTCCGTCCGGTCTTCGTCGGAAAAGCCCAGATCTCGATTCAGTCCCATACGGATGTTGTCTCCATCCAACAGCATTGTATGCCGCCCTTCCGCTGCCAGCCGAATCTCCAGTGCGTTTGCCAGTGTAGACTTTCCCGCACCGGACAGTCCTGTAAACCACAAGGTCTTCGCCTTCTGTCCCATCCGGCGTTCCCGAAGCTCCTTTGTGACATCTGAATCCTGCCAGGTCAGATTCTCGAAATGCTTCAATGCCTTCTCGATAACACCGCAGGCAGATGTCATATGGGTAATTCGGTCAATCAATATCAGCCCGCCAAGGCTTTCACTTTTTTCAAACCGTTCAAACACAATCTTTTCCGTTGTCAAAATGCTGCAAACAACGATTCCGTTCTTCTCAACCTGCGACACCGGTATCTGTTCTCCGGTATTTACATCGATCTTATACTCGATCTTCACCACTCTGGCCGGTATCTTCTTCGTTCCCAGCTTCATCATATACTCTTTGCCTTCTACCAGTGGAACATCATCCATCCAAAGCATCGTCACCCGGAACATATTACCCACCTCCGGTGCCTGTCCTTTGGCTATGACGCATCCGCGTGAGCAGTCGATCTCTTTATCTAAACATATCGTCACCGGCTGTCCCTTCACAACCTCTTCCGTATCTTCACCGGATGCTAACAGTCTGGATACCGCTGCCTGTTCTCCGCTCGGATATACCGTTATCACATCTCCAACCCGGAGACTGCCTGCCTCAACCTGTCCCTGAAAGCCCCGGAATGTATGATTCGGTCTGCTTACACGCTGTACCGGCAGTACAAACTCCTCTGTTTCCTGTACCGGATTCAGTTCCAGCTCCTCCAGATAAGTAAGCAATGTCGGGCCCTGATACCAGTTCATATTCTCCGATGGTGTCGTAATATTGTCTCCGACGGTCGCAGACACCGGTATAACCGTGACACTATGATGTGGGAAGTTCTCCATAAATGCTTCCAGTTCCTGCTTTATATTTTGGAAGACATCTTCCCTATAGTCTGCCAGATCCATTTTATTTACCGTAAATATAAAATCCCGAATTCCCATTAACGCACAGATTCTGGTATGTCGTCTGGTCTGTACCAGCACGCCCTTCGTAGCATCCAGCAGAATCACCGCCACATCCGCAAAAGAAGCTCCAACCGCCATATTTCTAGTATACTCTTCATGTCCCGGCGTGTCTGCTACGATAAAGCTCCGCTTCGAGGTTGTAAAATACCGATATGCCACATCGATTGTGATTCCCTGCTCCCGCTCTGCCATCAGTCCATCCAACAGCAGTGAATAGTCCAGACTGCCATCGGTACTTCCGACCTTACTCTCCAGCTCCAGTGCCCGCTTCTGGTCTGCAAACAACAGTTTGGAATCGTATAACATATGTCCGATTAATGTTGATTTACCATCATCCACACTTCCGCATGTGATAAACTTCAATAACTCTTTCATTCTAAAAATATCCTTCCCTTTTTCTACGTTCCATACTACCGGTTGCTTCATGATCGATCACTCGGCTGGTTCTCTCCGAGTTCACAGCTCCCAGTGTTTCCTCCACGATGGCTTCAAGTGTATCTGCATCTGACTCTACACCGCCGGTCAACGGATAACAGCCCAGCGTCCGGAAGCGTACCTTCTTCATCTGAACCTCTTCTCCGGGAAGTAACCGCATCCGGTCATCATCTACCATGATAATATTCCCGTCCCGATATACAACCGGTCGAACGGCTGCATAATAAAGGGAAACAATATCTATATTTTCTCTCAATATGTACTGCCAGATATCATTCTCGGTCCAGTTTGATAATGGAAATACCCGAATACTTTCACCCTTATTGATCTGTGTGTTATACAGCTTCCACATCTCCGGGCGCTGATTCTTCGGATCCCATGCCTGCTCTGCATTTCGGAATGAGAAGATCCGTTCCTTTGCCCGGGACTTCTCCTCATCTCTTCTGCCTCCACCAAAAGCTGCGGTAAAGCCATACTTTGTCAACGCCTGCTTCAGTGCCTGTGTCTTCATGATATCTGTATAGGATGCACCATGATCAAACGGATTGATTCCGGCCTTCACCCCTTCTTCATTGGTATATACGATCATATCGATCCCTAATTCGGCCGCCTTTCGGTCCCGAAATTCTGTCATCTCTCTGAACTTCCATGTCGTATCAATGTGCATGAACGGAAACGGCGGCTTCTCCGGATAAAATGCTTTCATCGCAAGATGAAGCATAACTGAGCTATCCTTTCCTATCGAATACAACATAACCGGCTTTTCACATTCAGCAGCCACCTCGCGAATAATATATATGGCCTCTGCTTCCAGCTTATCCAAATGGGACAATGTCTTCATGAATCCGTACCTTTGAATCCTTTCTTTCATTAATCATTCACATCTTAAATCTCCATGATTATAACACATATCGTAAGAAAAGAGAAATAAAATGGAAATAAAATTCCCCAAACTCTGTCAATCCGTTCAACAGTGTTTGGGGAACTTCCTACTATTTTACTTTAAGTTCTTCTCATTCAGCCAATCCGCTGATCGCTCCTAGTTCGAAGATGTCGGCATATATGGGATCAACCGCTTTGCCAGCTCGGATATAGACATGGTCTGCAGCCATACCTTACCCGGTCCGGTTAAGGTTGTCAGGAATAAGCCTTCTCCTCCAAACAAAACATTCTTAAAACCCTTTACCATCTGAGAATTATATGTAACCGAGCTTTCCCATGCTGCTACATTACCGGTATCGATCACCAGCTTCTCACCGGCTGCCAGATTCACTTCACGAATAGAACCATCCAGCTCACAGAACACAAGACCCTGACCGACATACTGCTGTAGGATAAAGCCCTCTCCACCGAACAGTCCGCCCTTGGCATTGGTTACAAATGCCTTCAGCTCCACACCCGGTGTTGCACACAAAAATGCCCCTTTCTGTGCAATAATGTTGTAGTCCGGTCGAATCTCAAAAACCTTAATCTCTCCCGGAACGGAACTGGCCAGCGTAATGTGCTGATCCGGTGCCTTTGCGGTATAGGTAGCCATGAATAAAGACTCGCCACTAAACATCCGGCCAAAGCCTTTCATCAGACCGCCTTTCATGTTCGTCGACATCTCCATATTATCACTCATCCAGCTCATGCCGCCAGACTGTGTATAAATATGCTCTCCTGCGTCCAGCCTCAATGTAACTGCCGGCATAGCGCCGCCCCAAATCTCATACTTCATATTCTAACATCCTCCTCTTATTCAATGATGTGCATTATGCACTCAGATAGTTATAGTATACCTTGCTTTCTCCATCTGCGTCAATAGCGGAGGCCCTGTCGATTTTCTTACATTGCACCGGCACTCCCTACCATCCAAACGCCAGTCCGATCAACCGCACACAAAAGCATGCCAGCCATGCGATTCCACACTGCATAAACACAACCAGCACTGCATTCTTGCTTCCCAGTTCTCTCTTCACTGCTGCTATCGCTGCTACACATGGCGTATACAGCAGAGAAAAGATCAAAAAGATCACTGCGGAAAACGGCGTAAATATCGTACTCAGACTCTGTCCGCCCAACAGGACATTCAGGGTACTGACCACACTTTCCTTTGCCGTAAATCCTGTAATCAATGCTGTGGATATTCTCCAGTCTCCCAGTCCCAACGGTTTCAAAATCGGAACAACCAGTCCACCGACCAGTGCCAGCAGACTCTGTGAGGAATCTGTCACGACGTTCAGACGCAGATCAAAGCTCTGTAAAAACCATATAATCACCGATGCCAGAAATATCACTGTAAATGCTTTAGAGACAAAGTCCTTCGCCTTCTCTCCGATCAAATGCAGAACATTGCCGGCACTCGGAAAACGATAGTTCGGAAGCTCCATAACAAACGGAACCGGAGCCCCCTTAAATGCGGTTCCCTTTAACAATACCGCAAATACAATTCCCATTATAATACCGCCAAAATAAAGTCCGATCATAACCAATGCCGCATACTTCGGGAAAAATGCAGCCGCAAACAAGCTATAGATCGGCAGTTTCGCCGAACAGCTCATAAATGGAGTTAACAGAATCGTCATCTTCCGATCCCGATCCGAAGGCAGCGTTCTGGTTGCCATAATCGCCGGCACCGAACATCCAAAACCAATCAGCATCGGCACAAAGCTCCGACCGGACAAACCGATTTTTCGTAATGGTCGATCCATCACAAATGCCACTCGCGCCATATATCCGCTATCCTCTAAGATCGACAGAAAGAAAAACAAGACCACGATCGTCGGCAGGAAGCTCAATACACTTCCCACTCCGGCAAAGATTCCATCTATTACCAAAGAATGTACTACCGGGTTAATCCCATATGCCGTTAACCCCTTATCACATAGTCCCGTCAGCCACTGAATCCCCAGATCCAACCAGTCTGACAGCTGCTTTCCGATCAGCCCAAAGGTCAGATAAAAGATCAATGACATAATACACACAAACATCGGGATCGCAGTATACTTTCCCGTTAATATCCGGTCTATCCGGACACTTCGTTTATACTCCCGGCTCTCGGTCGGCTTCACCACCGTTTCCCGGCACAGACTCTCTATAAACTGAAATCTGGTATCAGCCAGTGCCGCCATCCGATCCTTTCCGCTTTCTTCCTCCATCTGGGTAATTATATGCTCCAGCGTTTCCTTTTCATTCTCATCCAGATGCAAAGCCTCCAGAATCCGTTCATCTCCCTCTACCAGCTTTGTCGCCGCAAATCGTCTCGGGATCTTATACTTTAGAGCATGATCCTCGATCAGGTGAATAATGGCATGGATACATCGATGCATCGCCCCATGATCTTCTCCGTCCGGATCACAAAAATCCAACCGTCCAGGCCGTTCCCGATGGCGTGCCACATGAATCGCATGCTCTACTAACTCATCGATTCCTTCATTTTTTGTGGCAGAGATTGGAACAACCGGAATTCCAAGTGCCGCTTCCAGTTCATTTACACGGATCGTACCTCCGTTTTCCCGTACCTCATCCATCATATTCAGTGCCAATACCATAGGAATATCTAACTCAATCAACTGTATCGTCAGATAGAGATTTCGTTCAATATTTGTAGCATCCAGAATATTGATGATACCGCGTGGTCGATCCTTAAGTAAATATTCTCTCGTTACGATCTCTTCATTTGTATAAGGGGATAATGAATAGATACCCGGCAGATCTACTACCGTTGCCTCCGGATGGTTGCGAATCTGTCCATCCTTCCGGTCTACCGTCACACCGGGAAAATTCCCCACATGCTGTCTGGAACCGGTCAGCTGATTAAACAATGTCGTCTTTCCACAGTTCTGATTGCCTGCCAACGCAAACGAAATTGCCTCACCCTCCGGAATCTCACTGCCCCTTACCTGCATGGTATAGGTCTTTCGAGCCGTTGTGTCAGCCTCACCCACACCCGGATGTAATATTGCAGCTGCAGGTGTGTTCTCCCGATGGTATTTATGTGCCGTATGTATATCCTTCAACCGGATATTGGCCGCATCCTCTTTTCGAATGGTCAACTCATACCCGCGCACCCGCAGTTCCAGCGGATCTCCCATAGGGGCTATTTTAACTAAAGTCACCTCCGTATTCGGTGTCAGGCCCATATCCAATATGTGCTTCCGAAGCGAAGGTGACTCACAGTATACTTCCTCAATTATTGCATCTTTTCCTACTTCCAGCTTATCTAATGTCATAGCTTATTCCCTATTCCTTATCTATGTAATGATGTCTTACCTTACTGCTAAATCCACTATCATTATGTTAGGAACAAACCAAAAAAGCAATAGAAAGATGATAATTTTTATCAATTATTTTGTTTTCAAATCTTCCTGCGACAGCAGCTTTATCTTGCTCTTGCTCAATACATCCACTGCACGCTCTACCTCATCGACCTTAAGAATCAGATAGGCATAATCTCTCTTTCTTGTATTAAAGTCATACAAATACTCGAGGTTAATGTTTCCCTCCTCCAAAGTCGTCAGAATCTGATGGAGACTGCCAGGCTCATCTGAAATCGCTACTGCCAGGACTGGGGTAATCGAGAATATATACCCCTGCTCCTTCAATGTCGTTGCAGCCAGATAGGAATCATCTACAATCACTCGCAGAACTCCAAAATCCTTCGTGTCCGCCAACGAAATCGCATGCAGGCTCACACCCGCCTGTGCCAACACCTGGGTTACCTCTGCCAGATTGCCAATCTTGTTCTCCACAAATATAGATATCTGCTTTACTGTCATATAAATACCCCCTTTTCACTCTGCTTCCGGTTCCAATCCTAGTTCTGATACAGATTTCTCTTATCGATTACACGAACTGCCTTGCCTTCACTTCTGGTGATTGACTTCGGTGCAACCAGCTTTACATCTGCATAGATACCCAGCATTGCCTTCAATGCGCTTATCAGTTCCTTCTCTTTTTCTGCAATCTTGCTGATAGAATCTGAGAACATCTCCGGTGTCATCTCTACCTGAACCTCCAGATTATCGCTGTTATTTACTCTGGTTACTATGATCTGATAGTTTGCTGCATATCCCTTATTCAAAAGAACAGTTTCGATCTGGGACGGGAATACATTTACACCCTTTACAATCAGCATATCATCACTTCTGCCAAGCGGCTTTGTCATCTTCACATGCGTTCTGCCACAGGAACATTTCTTATGGCTCAGAATACAGATATCTCTGGTCCGATAACGAAGTAATGGAAATGCTTCCTTTGTAATACTGGTAAATACCAGCTCACCCTTCTCACCATCCGGCAAAACCTCTCCTGTAACCGGATTAATAACTTCAGCTATAAAATGATCCTCGTTGACATGCATGCCTGTCTGTTCCTCACACTCAAAGGATACACCCGGTCCGGAAATCTCTGTCAGTCCATAGATGTCATATGCCTTGATTCCCAACTTCTCCTCGATATCATGACGCATCTCCTCGGTCCATGCCTCTGCGCCGAAGATACCGGCCTTCAGTTTGATCTGGTCTCTTACGCCTCGCTCATGAATCGACTCTGCCAGATAGGCTGCATACGATGGAGTACAGCATAAAATCGTAGATCCCAGATCTGTCATGAACTGGATCTGACGATCCGTATTACCGGATGACATCGGCAAGGTCAAAGAACCAAGTCTATGCGATCCGCCATTCAGGCCTGCACCACCGGTGAACAGACCAAATCCGTAACTAACATGTACTACATCATCCTTTGTAGCACCTGCTGCCACTAAGGCTCTCGCACAACAATCATCCCATAAATCAATATCATGCTGTGTATAAAATGCCACTACCCGTCTACCGGTTGTGCCGCTGGTAGAATGGATCCGTACACAGTTGCTTAACGGCTCTGCCAGCAATCCATACGGATATTGATCCCTCAGATCATCCTTTGTAATAAACGGAAGCTTGTGCAGGTCTTCTCTGCCCTTAATATCCTCCGGCTTTATGCCCATCTCATCCATGCGTTCTCTGTAAAACGCAACATTATCATAGACATGCTTCACCTGCTTTACCAGTCGTTCATCCTGCCACGCCTTGATCTGCTCCTGAGACGCGCATTCGATCTCCGGCTGAAAATAATTACCCATTTGTTTTTCCTCCAACTACTATTGTCATTTGCATATCAAGCAATATTCTTCTCTGCGATCTTATAAGATAAGAATATCATTTTCTATAATATTCGTAAAGAATAAAATCCCTTACTTTACTAAGCCGGAACGATTGATTGCACTGATCAACGCATGTGCAGAAGCATCAATGATATCATTCTGAATACCGGCTCCCCATGCAACTGCTCCGTCTTCTCTCTGGATCCCCACATACGCACATGCCTGTGAGTTTGATCCCACCTGTAATGCATGCTCCTCATAACAGATCAGAGAGAACTTTATATCAAAGTGCTTCTTAATCGCATTTGCAATGGCATCCAACCGTCCATTTCCCTGTCCATGGTATACCTTGCGTGCCTGATTAATCTCAATGGTAATCTCTGTCGAAATCTGATCCCCCTGTACAAAATGAGCCTCCAGAAGCCGAATCGGATTCTCCACATTTACATAGGTACCCTGGAAGATCTCCAATACCTCACTTGCAGACAGCTCCTTATGCTGATGATCGGAAACCTCCTTTACGGTATAGCCAAGATCCTCACGCATCTTTGGCGGAAGGTTAAATCCATACTTCTGTTCCAGTAAATATCCGATACCACCCTTACCGGACTGGCTGTTGATACGGATGACATCTCCATCGTACTTTCTGCCGACATCCTGCGGATCCAACGGAAGGTACGGAACCGTCCAACGATCACTCTTGCTTTCTTCTCTGCACTTCATACCCTTTGCAATCGCATCCTGATGAGAGCCGGAAAAGGCTGCAAATACTAACTGACCGGTATATGGTGACCGCTCATATACATGCATTCTGGTTACCCGCTCATATAATTCCGTCAACTCCGGTATATTGCTTAAGTCTAACTTTGGATCAACGCCATGTGTATACATGTTCATTGCCAATGTGATAATATCTACGTTACCGGTTCTTTCACCATTACCGAATAAGGTACCCTCGATCCGGTCTGCACCTGCCAGCAGACCCAACTCTGCATCTGCTACACCACAGCCTCTGTCATTATGCGGATGAAGGGAAAGAATGACATTCTCCCGATTCTTCATATTTTCACTCATGTACTCGATCTGGCTGGCATATACATGCGGAAGTGACATCTCCACGGTAGCCGGAAGATTGATAATAACCTTGTTCTCCGGCGTCGGCTGCCATACATCGATCACCGCATTACATACCTCCAATGCATACTCCGGCTCGGTTCCGGTAAAGCTCTCTGGCGAATACTCAAACTGGAAGTTTCCGCCATCCTCTTCTGCCAACTGCTTCAACAGCTTCGCACCGGAAACAGCGATCTCCAGAATCTCCTGCTTTGACTTCTTAAATACCTGCTCCCGCTGTGCCACAGAGGTAGAGTTGTACAAATGTACAACGGCCTTCTTACAGCCGCGTACAGCTTCAAAGGTCTTCTTGATGATATGTTCTCTGGACTGGGTCAGTACCTGTACAGTCACATCATCCGGGATCAGATCCTCTTCAATCAATGTTCGCAAAAAGGTGTACTCTGTCTCCGATGCTGCCGGGAATCCGACCTCGATTTCCTTGAATCCGATCTTTACCAACATCTTGAAGAACTCAACCTTTTCCTCTAAGCTCATCGGTACGATCAATGCCTGATTGCCATCTCGCAAATCTACGGAACACCACTGTGGTGCATGATCAATGTACTCCTTATGGGTCCACTTCAAACACTCTACAGGTGGCATAAAATAACCTCTTTGATACTTCTGATAATTCTTCATTCTGTTACCTCCTCGTAATCTCACAAAACTCTGTACTACCGTATCCTATGAAAACTGTGACCGCCGTATGCTCTCCTGAATATAAAAAGCCTTACGCCTCTAGCTTACTTAGAGACGTAAGGCTGTCCTTACGCGGTACCACTCTAATTCATACTTTATGTATGCTCTCTTCACAGATACGAACCCCGGAAACATCGTTTCCTAACAATGGTCTTATATCCTCCTGTCATAACGGTCAGGAACCGGCAAAACCTACTCTTTTACTTCAGCCCGCTGCTCAAAGGCCAGTTCAAACACACTCCGCAACTGTCTCGCACCATCCGACAGTTCTCTGTCTGCATCCTGTATTCTACTATTCCTTCTCTTCGCATTTCTAACTAGTACGTTAGCACAACCGCACCGGTTTGTCAATCATCTATCACAAAATCATTCATTCGATTTTCTAATATCTCTGCGATTCCGCGAAGCTCATTTACACTCTCGGATATCTGATTTACGATGTTGCTTACCTCTGCCACAGATGCGGAAGTCTCCTCTGTTCCGGCGGCATTCTCCTCTGCAATCGCCGTCAGATTCTGTACAATATCAATGACATTTACTCTTGCATTATCCAGCACCTGTGTCTTATCGGCAATGTTGCTCACACCACCGATTGACTTCTCAATCTGATCCGACAGGTTCTTAAACTCCTGCTCAATCTTGTGAATATTCTGATTCTGTTCTTCCATGATCTGCATTACATCGTTCATGGTACCAACTGCCTCGTTCGAATCCGCGATCAGCATATTGATAATCTCAGCAATCTGTCTGGCAGACTCATTTGACTGCTCGGCCAGCTTCTGAATCTGTGACGCAACCACTGCAAAGCCTCTTCCCTGTTCTCCGGCATGCGCGGCTTCAATCGATGCATTCAGCGATAACAGATTCGTCTGCTCTGCGATAAAGGTAATCAAATCGGTTGCCTCCCGGATCTTCATTGCAGACTCATTGGTATTATTGGTCTGTCGGTAAATCAAATCAATAGACTCCTTCGCCTTACCATTGATCGTATTCAGATCCTGCAGGCTTCGGGATGCCTCATCTCCGGCACTCTTCATAGAATCCGCATACGCATACAGGTTGTTCACCTCGCAGTTGGTTTCTTCTACCATATTTCCCATCTGGACAACATTTTCTGTGGCACGCTGTGTCTCCTCTGCCTGGGAGCTGGCACCCTCTGCGATCTCATACACGGCCTTCTCCACCTGCTCTACATTACCGGCCGTCTGCTGTGCATGCTCATCCAGTGCCTTTGCTGCTGTATACAGATGACTGCTCTGCTGCTTAATCTCTGCCACGACTGCCTCAAACTGATTCCGCAGTTCGTTCAGGGCACGTCCCATCTGGCCGACTTCATCCTTCCGTTTATCCATCTGTTCCTGCCGCTCATCTTCACGCAGATCCAATGTTGAAAAACGATTTGTAATCCCCGACATCTCACTGATCGGCTTTGCAATCAGATATGCCACTGCCACAGCAATACCGACACATACGATAAACGCAACAATAATCGCGATCATTGTCCGCAGTAATATCCGATTAACATCCTTTGTAATCTCTGATCGATCGGCGGATATGATCAGTAAAAATCCGTGGTCTACATCCGGATAAACGCCTGCATACTTAATCGTTCCGCGGAAATCATACTCGTAAACATCGGTCTCCACCGTTTTACCGGCTGCAATATCACTCAGCAATCCCTTTACTACGGAATTCTCTACCGGCTGACCGATCTTATCTGCCATCGGATGATACAACATGGTTCCGTTCAGATCAACGACATATGCATAACTGCTGTCCTTACCGTTGATCTGAATCCGTTTCAACAAGTTCTGCACCTGTGTCGTATCAATGCACTCCAGCCCCGACTCGTCCACATAGCTTGCCAGCATCTCTCCGTATGCCATCGTCACATCATCCATGTAGTTCTTCTGCATCTCCGAAAAAGTCTTTGTCGTAGCCGGTCGTACTGTCAGCCAGATCAACGCTGCACACACAATGATCGTAACCGCCACCGTCAGAATAATCCTGGTTCGAATCGAATGAATGAATCCCACTCTCACATCTGCCTGCAGCTTCTGATGCAGTTCCTGCTGATGCTCCTTCCTGTTATCGATAGCCTCTTGATGTTCCATAACACAATCCCCCTTTAATTCCTCTCTGGAATGTCCTCCAACTCATTTCATTTGATTTTTTAGCAATATTATATAATAACATATAGCAAAAAGCAATATTTTGCACAATAATATACAAAACAGAACAACGTTTTTTCAACGGATGCTTTTAGTGATTTCAAAATTTATCTTTTCTTCAGATGCTTTCGATTTTGCTCCGGTATCACTTCTGCTCTAATGTACAAAGCAGCCCTTCACAGCCTTCCCGCACATCCAGATAGGTCTGGGTAAAATCACCGGTATACCAAGGATCCGCTATGTCCCGGTCGCTTCCGGCAAAGCTTAACAGCTTATAAATCTTGTGTTCTTCGTCTCTGCCGCCTATGATACGGAGCATATTTCGAATATTGGCATCATCCATTCCGATCAAATAGTCGTAGGTCTCGTAGTCCTGCCGTGTCATCTGCCGGGCCCGATGAGGAATCACCGGGATGCCCTCCTGCTGAAGCTTTCTTATAGTTCCATGATGCGGTGGGTTGCCAATTTCCTCCCGACTGGTGGCCGCGGAGTCGATCTCGTATTTTGTTTCTAAGCCCTGCTGCCAAACCAGATCGGCGAAAACGCTCTGGCTCATAGTGCTGCGGCATATATTGCCGTGGCAGATGAAAAGTACTTTAATCATAAAATTCTCCTGTTTTGAAATGCCCTATAATGCCGAGTTTTGCAAGGTTTTATCGGCTTTTTCGAGCATTGTATTTTTCTTGTTTAAAACTACACTTTTTGCAAAATAATGCAAAACGGGGCAAACGGATGCCTTGTGTAGTAGTCAAATCGTAGTCAGTTAAGGGGGCTCAGACTACCGACTGGGGGTGTGCACCACTAAAATCAAGATTTTTTCACTAATTATCGAATACATTTTTATTCACTGATTTCTCTAAGATCTGAACCCTCACGAATATACTTTTTCCCGTTATATAGTTGACCTGATTCCACGGTTATAGTGAACACAATCAACGTTCTTTTCTGTATGGATATAATTTCGTAATTTTTCAAATCATCTTTTAATTCCTTTGAAATTGGCTCCATATCTATTCTATCTTTAAACGCATTCATCATACAATCAACAGAATTATAATGAGATTTTATCTCTGCATCTACTCCAACCACTCTATGTGTATTATATCTATATGCACTCATTCCAAAATAATCCGACCACTGTTTATAACTCCTTTCTTTATCGGCTACGCCCACTATAATCATTCCAGGATTCTGTGAATCTCTTTTAATATTGGTCATTGCTGATGCAACTTTTGCAATTTGACTAACATTATTAAAATTCAATTTGCCTTCGTTGTATCTATATCTACTAGATGTATTGAAATATGTAAATCCAATTTTATATTCGGTGTATTTTGTTTCTGTTGAGGCAAGGTTTAATCTCGAAACTACTTCATTAACTAATGTAGAATCACTTTCTGCATTAACTAAATGTGAGCCAATTATATCAGAAATCAACTTAACAGTATTGTTCTCTGTTAAATAATCTGAAGATGTTTTCTCTTCAAATTTGTTTAGAATAGAGCCATTTGAATTTTTTAAGGTATCTGCAAAGTCCTGATAATCACCTATTGCCTTACATTCAAAATGCATCTGCAACATTGTTTTAAAAAATAACATAAATATATCTGTTTTCTTCCTATCATAACATTTCTTTAATTTATTATCTGCTATTTTGCCATCTTCTGTATTCTCATTGTACAAATTATCCAACACAGAAGAGCTAATTACAGCTATCGGTCTGTCCAATAAAAAAGCACCTAATAATATAGCAATTATTTCTTCATCTCTCGACTTGCGCAACAAATCCTCTGTTAAAATCCCATGTTTTCTCCAAAACACCTTTTCAATATTTATTCCATAATCCAACCCACTATTACTCAAACTAATTTTGGGCATAGTTTCTAATGTAACAATATCAAACAAAGTTTTACTTCCTCTGACTATACTTGATATTTCCCTTACTAACTGTGAAAATTTATTCAGTGCCCCTGCTTGTCTCAAATCATGCTTTGAAAGTTTTGTTCCAGTAGAGTTAAGGCGTTTAAATATCTCATCAATAGTTTTTGTATCATGTGAAGTAGCTATTATAGGCAATTTGTATCCTCTAAAATCTATACAAATCTGTTTGTCAAGCACAGGCTTTTTCTGTTTTAATTTTCCTTCCTGTTTCAAATCAAATGTACTGGGCGTTGCCGTTATATCAAAATAACCCCTTTTCCCATCCACTGTAATTGGAAATTCTTCTAACATGAATGATATTATTGCATTAATACGTTGAAGCCCATCTATTATACCATATGTAATATCATCATCATTTTCACTATATTCCACCATCATAATATTGGGTATTGGAAATTTTTTTATTAATGAATCAATAAACAATTCCTTATCACCTAAACTCCAAACTAATTTTCTCTGATATTTTTGATCAACAAACAATCCATTTGCAACATACGATTCTAAAATATCATTTATCGTCCAATCATCTACAGCTAACTTTTTTCCCATCGCATTTTCTCCTTTTCTAGGCATAGTGTCCATTTGTTAGGCATTTTCATCAAACGCAACTAATTTCACTATCTACATTGTATTTTCAACATTACAGATAAAATTTCATATAAAAGTCGACATATTTCCCTAAAATTTTATCATATTTCTCCCGTTTTCACCAGCACCAAAAAAACACTCAGGCCAATACAGCCTGAGTGTCCTCAAAATCTCTTCCTTATTGTATTATCATATCACCTTGAACATATTCTGTTTCAAAGGTTTATCATCCGTATCTGAAATTCCCATCTCTTTTCTGGCATTTTCCAATCCTTGCATCTTCTGAAGTTCCTTTTCTGCATCCTCAAGTCCTACATGGGTATACACATTGAGCGTCACAGCTATATCCGAATGTCCCATCAAATACTCAGTGTTTTAGGATTCATGCCGGACTTTGCCATATTGGAACAATATGTATGTCTGCAAACATGAGGAGTAATATTGGGCATCTGAACCTTATAGATTTCATTATACCTGCTGACCATATGATTGAATCTGTGTTCCCAATGCATGGCTACACGTGGCATTCCATCCTTGTCCAGAAAAAGGAATCCCGTGTAACCATCTACCACTTTTTCAACCTTATAATCTGGTCTATCCTCAATAATTGCTCGAAACATCTCTGTCACTTCATTTGTCATTGGAATAACCCTTGTTCCGGCATTTGTTTTTGTTGGCTCAATTACATACTCTCTTTTGGAAGTTCTTTGCAGCTGATCTGGCAACCATGGATATCACGAAAAAATGGACCGGTCACAGGCAGGACTGGGGGCAGATCCATTCCCAGCTGGAAATCTATTTTGAAGAACGTCTAATCGGACGCAACCTGTAAAAACAGCTTGTTTTAGGCAGGTTTTATTGACATACCTAAAAACTACTGTATAATGCAGATATGGGCAGAATCCGGAAAATCGGCTCTGCCCATTTGTAACTATTCACAAATCTTATATCAGTTTTTAACGTTTACACAAAACTCGAAACGGTCTCTAAAAATGTGGCGTTTTCTACTTGCAAATAACTATTTATTATCTGTCTTTGAAATTAAGTTCTTTAATTTATTAATTACGGTATTGTTTTTCTTTGTTCTTTAGCTTTTTTAAGGTCTTCCTCAACCATTTTTTTGTATTTTTTATAAATGTATTCTTCAATATCTTTTTCCGTCATAACATCTAACAGCATAACACTACCTAATTTGGATAAAAGTTTTGCGATATCTCCAAATCGGGTTGTATTTTCTTCATAATCGGGGTACTCTTCCATAATACGTTTTTCTGCTTTAAGAGTTCCTAGTACAATCATTTTTTCACTCGAAAAGGAACGCCAGGTTAATTCTCTAAATCTCAGTGGATTAGAGATTACAAACCTAGTCAATTCATATGGGTCTGCCAATGTGGTATCAACCGACAATGCAACTCTAAAATAACAGCGTGAGAGCACTCCGAAAAATAAACCTCTTCTTTTACCTTGTGTTAAAAGCCAATGGTCTTTAAATACGGATGAGCCTTTTTTTACAGGCATATATTTCAATGCTACTTCATACCCTTTTTCAAACATCATCCAACACCAAAAGCGTTCGTCTGTCAACACATAAAGTGGTAACTTGTTAAGTCTTTCATAAAGAAGAATCGAATTATATATATCCGTTTCTCGATCTTTTTCATCTGACGGTATTTTAAGTACAAAATCTTCTATTTCGTATTTTTTTGTGACATATAAATCCGCTCCAACAAAATTAGAAAGCCACTCTGAAGAAGTAGGATTAGCAATCAATTTATTTGTCACTTCATCCTTATTAGCCTTTAATGTAGCAAGCGCTGCATCGCTCATATATTTTATATGAATTTTACTCATCTTCGTCATCGCCTCCATTTCCAACTAACATGTTTTCAAAATCCTTCACTCCATTACATGACGCACTATTTAAAACAAGCTGGGCGAGTTCTAATGAATTCATATCATTAAAGTCTTCTAAAATTAATTCTGTACCCTTTTTTCTTCTGTAACTTATTCTTACAGCATTAAACCATCTATGGCTATCACAAATCGTTTCAATATCATCCCAATCATAGGTCTGTATTTCATTTATGCAGTTTGCAAGTACTGGTATAGCAAGCATTGCAAATGCAATATTGTTATATTCTTTTTTGCGTTTAATACTGTCATAAGAATCAAAATATTGACGAGGCAGCTCTATCGTTATATTTCGGTCACCATTTTCATACTTCATGATGTTATCACCAACATCAATAGGTACAACTGTGAAAATAGATGCAACTTTATCATCTTCAGTTGGATCAAGGTCTATTCTAAATTTGTAACCATCATCAGCTGCAAGAATATCAAATTTATCAATGTCGAAAGTATAATCCTTATACTCATCAATAAAACCATCACTTTTGAATCCTATGATATCTTCAGTTGCATAAACATAACAGGAAGCAACTACATTACCATTCAGGTCATGAACTGAAGCTAGTAAATCATATGGCGTTTGTGAAATTTCAAATTTACTTCTGTATACGCTAGCGGAGCATTCTACAATAAAAGCACCTTTTAATTTTCTTTCTTCTATTAATTTCTTTAAGGATTCATCTGTAATTGTATAATGCAAATTTTTAAAGATGACTTTACCATCTATCACATATGGCGAACCATTTTCGTCTGTGTCAAATGAAACCATAAATGTAGAAGATTCCTTATAATCTGATAAACCATCATTTTTATTAAGTACTGGATAAGGAAAAACTCTATTACCTAATTGCATTCAAGATCACCTCACTCGCAAACATTTCATCAATATTAACCTTGTAGGATATTTTATAATTTTTATCCTTCTCAATTTTAATACCAATAATTTTCCCTTCTTTTACTTCGCACGGAACACCGTCTATTGAAGCTGAAATTATTTCAACTGGGTATTTATCGGCAGCCTCTCCACACTGTCTTATTGATAATTCACATTCATTTTCAGTATAGAGCGATTTAAAAATACAATCATACTTACCGGATTTTTTATCTGTCACAACTGTTCTGTATCTCATTCCACTTAATGGAACTTTTTTGAGAATTGGTTTTTCTCCTTCCTTAACCGGTGGATTTGGCTTAGGCTCTGGTTTTGGCTCCGGATTAGGATTTGGTGTTGGTTTTTTACGTTTCTTCAATGGTCTGCCTTCTTCTGTTCCATCTTCGGCCTGTTCACCTTTAGTCATGTCATAGCCTTCTCCTTTTTCTCCTGCCTTTTCTGTTTTTGGAGTTTGAACCTTAACTGGAGTAACTGTTTTAACATGTATCTTTTCTCCCATAGCTGGTTCTCCTGAAATACCAGGTATATCATCTTGTGATGGTAAAAATTCACCAGCACCTTCGATATCACTTGATTCATTCCCACTTGCTCTTAAAACATTGTTTATAAATTCTGTAACAGTGTTTTCTAATCTTTTCTTAAGTTCACGAGTTTCCTTTTTTTCTTTTGGGAAATCATTAAGTCTCTTAATTTCCCAATCTGTGTGCTGCGGATTTTCTATAGCTCTGAGTTTTTTATTCAAAGGATTATCATGAATTACGCACAATGCTGAGAAAGGTAAAAATGCACCTGGTCTAATGTATGTAATCTTCATATAAGGGTAACGAACCATTACACAGTGTTTTGTCGCGCTAGATTCGTTTTGTTGATCATATTGTTTGACATATACAGTTACTGTGTTATTTTCATCGATAGTTAGTTCCTCTGATATTACACTTTCGTCTTCTTGAAGAAGCTCATACTGTGCCCGTATTTGTTTCACTTCTGTTTTAGTTCTTTCTTTTTCGAATTCTTCACTATAAATAATATCGGCAACAGTAGACTTTTTCACAAGATGTTCTGCAACCTTAACTTCAAGGTCTTCATTCATAATGGCAACCATAAAACTCTCAAGAATTTTTGCAATAATATCTGTTTTCCACGCCTTGTCTTCATTAAAACCAATCAGATATACATCTGTACCATATTGCTTTTCTTCACGTTTAAAAGATTTATCTAAGTTTAATTCTTCTAAAACAGGAAAATTCTTTTTATTCTTCCCATAATAACCAATACCAATGGTCATAAGGTCTTCATCAACTTCCGGCATAGGTACTGAACGCAACTTACTTATACCTATAAATCCCGTCGAATCATCATTAGCTTTCGTAGAATAGAAAACAGTATTAGTGGTACTTACAACAAAAGAAGCAAATTTCCCTATCCCCTTAGAACCACCGCTTGTTCCTACTTTATCACTAACACCTGAACCTTTTGTTAAACTATAAAAAGGCTGTCCACTTCTATAATCATTTGCACCGATAACACCAGTTGTATTGAAATCACTTATTCTAAGACATTTTATAGTTTTCTTATTTATACTTTTTTTCAATTCTGTTAATGCAGATCCTTCTTTCGGTGAATCTTTTTTGTATTCATAGCACTTTTCAATTTGTTTAGCCAATTCATCGATTCCCGGAATTTCTTCTCTATCAACGGAAAATAAAGAGAATTCAACTTTAACAGTTTTTTCCCCACAAGAAGCATCTATTGAATTTTGACAAATTTCACGAGCTAGAGAAGCAATTGGGTCCTTTTTAAAAATTTCCATATCACTGGTATCAAGACCTTTTTCATCTGTATAGTTATTATCGGGAAATCTCCACATCTTTTCACTCATTGTAACGTTCCTCCTTAAAGTCTGAACTTTCTCTTTTTGTGTTCTTCTTCAGAAAATCTTTTTCTCTGGTTATCCAGCTCTTCTTGTATTGCATCAAACATTGCATCTACCTGTTCTTGACTATATTCATAATATGACTTATTAGACAAATTTCCGAGCAACACCAGAGCGTCTAATAACTTATTCGTTCTTGCTTCTGCAATACGTTTAAAGTTACCTTTCTTATCAACTTTACTGGTTCTACTTGTGCCCATATTATACACCTCCGATATACTTTATTTATATCACCAAACCGCATATGACGCAAGTATTTCTTGATTATTTTTTATATATTTTCATAATATTTTTAATATATTGCGAAAAACATTGCATTTAAAGTTATTACTTTCTTTTTTTATTAGTCTGTGATATAATACAAAGCTGCGCAGTAATCTGATGGGAGGTGAATATATGTCGGATATCGCTGCAAAACCAATCTTAAAATGGGCTGGCGGAAAAGGACAGCTGATTTCTGAAATATCTTCTGTTTACCCAGATGGATTTGGTACAACAATAACAAAATACGCAGAACCTTTTGTAGGTGGTGGTGCTATTCTTTTTCATATTTTATCAGAATACAATCTTGATGAAGTCTATATTAGTGACGTGAACGCTGAGCTTATTAATATGTATATACAGATTAGAGACAACGCAACTGAGCTCATAAATATTCTGGTCGACTTTGAAAATAGTTTCCTTCCTCTGACTAAAGAAGAACGCAAAAACTATTACTATGAAAGACGAGAAGATTATAATTATCTAATTCAAACAGGACAAAGCAAAAATACTGTTTTAAGTGCTGCCTTATTTATTTTTCTTAACAGAACCTGTTTTAATGGATTATATAGAGCTAACAAAAAAGGATTTTTCAATGTTCCATGTGGCGATTATGCTAATCCCACTATATGCAATGAATCAAACATCCTTGCCGTTTCTAGGGCCTTGCAGAATGTTACAATAAAATGTGCAGACTACTCAGAGTCCATGGATTTTATTGATTCCAATACCTTAGTATATCTTGATCCACCTTATAGACCACTCAAGGACAGAGGTAGTTTTACCACATATACAGAAAAAGATTTTGACGATAGTTGCCAAAAAGAGCTAGCTGGGTTTATTGAATCCATATCTTCAAAAGGAGCATTTGTAATATTATCAAATTCCGATCCAAAATGTGTAGATTCTGATGATGATTTTTTTGAAGAGCTCTACGCAGATTATGACATTCAGCGCGTGAATGCCAAAAGACTTATTAATAGTACTCCTGCGAACAGAGGATGTATTACAGAACTTCTTATTAAGAATTATTAAAAGACTATAGTTCCATAAAGTACTATAGTCTTTTATTATTGTGCCCACCCTTGAGTCCAACTCTCTTGGATGGGCATTTTCTTACTGTAAATTTGTAGCCTGTTTCTGCAGCATAAACATCAGCTGCACACCATCGGTAAACCCGGTTTTGTAATAGAAATCGGCATCTTCACTTTCTCTGCATGCGACCTGATCAGCATATTCGCGAAATACTTTCTGCCCGGCTTCAGTACATTCCTTTACAACATTTTCATATAGAACATCGATAGCATCATCTCTTTCTCTTACACGCTTTGCTGCAATATGTGTCCTAGTTTTCAGCAATTTTTTATACGCGATTTCCATTCGCATATTGCACACTTCATCAATAAAATCTTGGTCTAATTCGTCCACTCCCAAATCCCCCTTACTCAGCATCTTTTTCTTCATCGATAAGTTCTCCTACTGGTATGTTGTTGTCGCAGCACCAATCGAGATATTCTTCAAAACGCCTCCTTATAATCATCACTTTATTAGTGCAGGAAACAGCGAATTTCTTTTCCCCGTTTTCTACAATACGTCTCAAAGACTTTGTTCCGATGTTGTAATATTCTGCTGCTTCTTTGACAGTAAGCATATATTTTTCATTTACTTCCAAAAGACCCACCTCCTTTCCGGTGTGTCTATATATCCTCTAAAGCCCTGAAATGTCAAGAAAAAAAGCAGCCAGAACCATAATTCCAACTGCCGAAATATCTATATAATTTTTGATGAATTTTAGTAGTCTAATCCGTAGTACCCCACTGTATGAACCGCTAAAGTTTCGCCTGTTTTCGCCCATAGCACTGTGCTTTCATGCGTTACCTCATCGCAGTGCCGTGGCAAATGAAGCGTACTTTTATCATTATTTTATTTCTCCTTGTTTTGCCCCGGAATGCCCTGTTTTGCAAGGGTCTCCGGGGTTCGTGTGGTTTGCTCTGAAATTACAGATTATGGCAAATCAGAGCAGAACCCTGCAAGTTGTTACTACCTGTTAGTAGTAAAATTGGTAGTAACACCTCAAAGTCTTACTACTTAGAATGCTACACTAAATTTTACAAAAAAAGAACCCAACGCATCAGGTTCTCTCAGGTGTAATCCGAAGACATCCACCGCAATTCTTATATATAAGATACTCCTTCTGCATAAAATATGCAAGAATTTTATGATTTGCTAATGAATTTTTGTAAGGCATTCATATTAGGTCTATGCTGTGTACCAACCACCTGATTATAAATGTTAATTGGCATCTATATAGAGGATCGGATATGCCTCATCCAGCGGTCGTTTTTGCCAGTCTTCGATCTGAGGCAGGATTTTATCTGTAACGTCTGAAATAAAGCCTTCTGATGTTTCAAAACCGTAGATATCTTCGATGGTTTCGGATATTTGCCGGGGCGTCATCCCTTTTGCATACATGGAAATAATCTTCTGATCGATATCATACTCCTGAAGAAGTTGCTGAATGATGTTTCGCTTTCCTTCTGTCATTACTACTTTGTGTACAGGTTTCTTTTCTCTTCTTGCCATAATAAAAGGCCTCCTATGATTTATATTATACCATAGAAGACCTTGCTGTTATTAGCTATTTACAGAAAAAGTTTCACACACTCCCTTTTTTTATATGCACTCCAAAAATTTTTTGAAGGCAGCTTGTCCTTCCGGTGTTCTTTTGTAAACACCTGCGCATTCCAGCACTTTTGCAAACACAAATCCTATTTCTTTCTGCACAATTGCATGAAGATTCTCTTCTGTAATTTCATAGTTTGGCAGCCATTTTTCTGCCCAATCCGCATGTGGTTTGGTCAAATCGCTTTCCCGCAGATCCTCATTCTGCAGAATTCTACGTTCCAGCTCCGCCATTTCCATTTGCAATCTAGCCGGAAGAACTGCCAGTCCCATCACTTCGATCAAACCAATATTTTCTTTTTTTATATGGTAATATTCCGGATGGGGATGATACACACCTAGCGGAAACTCTTCTGTGGTAATATTGTTTCGTAACACCAGGTCTAATTCAAACAGATCTCCTCTCTTTCTTGCAATTGGTGTGATCGTGTTATGCGATACTCCTTGTGTTTCACTGAAAATAAATGCTTTTTCATCTGTGTATTCACGCCAACAAGACAGGACACGGTCAGCAGCCCCTACCAACGACTCTATGTTATTCCCCTGTAGACGAATAGTAGACATAGGCCATTTCACAGTTCCGGCATGAACATCCGGAAAATTTTTTAATGAAATTTCTGTCTCATAAGGTGCTTTAGCCATTGCAAACCCATATTCTCCCCCTTGAAAATGATCATGGCTTAATATGGATCCACCTACAATTGGCAAATCTGCATTTGATCCTACTGTATAATGTGGAAACTGTTTTACAAAATCCAACAATTTGGCAAAAACTGCCTTATTAATTTTCATTGGAATATGCCGATCATTGAAGACAATACAATGTTCGTTATAGTACACATACGGCGAATACTGTAAATTGTACTGTTCTCCACACAATGTAATCGGAATAATTCTGTGATTTTGTCTTGCCGGATGAGAAATATGTCCGGCGTAACCTTCATTTTCTTTGCATAGCAAACAACTCGGATACCCCGATTTTTTTGCTTTTCCTGCCTTTGCAATATCACGAGGATCTTTTTCCGGTTTTGATAAATTGATGGTTATATCCATTGCACCAAATTCTGTATTTGCTGTCCATTTCTCATCCTTTGCAATTCGATCTTTTCTAATATAATTTGTTGCCTGGCTAAACTGATAATAAAAATCTGTTGCAGCTTTAGGAGATATATTGTATTTATCCCAAAACTGCCTGCGAACCACAGAGGGATGGGGTGTCAATATTCCCATAATCTTTGTATCAAACAAGTCCTTTTCCGTAATTGTTTCTTCCTCCAGCATCCCCTGCCGACATGCATATTCCAACATATCATTTAAAATCTGTGACAATTCTCTTTCTGATCTAACCTCTTTCGCTGTTCCTTCATGCTCTGTCAATTGAAATAATTCCAGAAGGCGATTCGTCACATATACTTCATCTTCCGGATCAACCAATCCCTGGTTCAATCCATACGCCACAAGTTCATTGATATACTCATTAATCATGACACTTCCCCCCTTCACACATTCTGATATCCATTTGGATGACTTTTATGCCATTTCCATGCCGTACCGATAATTGTTTCCAAATCTGCATATTGCGGATTCCATCCTAACACTTCCCTTGCTTTTGCACTGGAAGCGATCAACATAGATGGATCTCCTGCTCGACGTGGTTCTTCCTTCGCCGGAATTGGATGTCCTGTCACTTTTCTCGCAGTTTCCACAACCTCTTTTACCGTAAAACCAACTCCATTTCCAAGATTAAATATATTGCTGTCATTTCCATCACAAAGATACTTCATTGCAAGAATATGAGCCTGTGCAAGATCATTTACATGAATATAGTCTCTGACACAAGTACCATCCTTTGTGTCATAGTCCGTTCCATAAATAGAAATATACTCTCTCTTTTCATTTGGCACCTGCAAAATCAAAGGAATAAGATGTGTTTCCGGATTGTGAGCCTCTCCAATCTTTCCATTAGGATGAGCCCCACAAGCATTAAAATAACGCAAGGACACAAATCTTAAGTTATGTGCATTTGCCGTCCATTTAAACATTTTTTCCATAGACAATTTTGTTTCACCATAACAATTTGTCGGAAGTGTACGATCCGATTCCATAATAGGAATTCGCTCCGGTTCTCCATATGTTGCCGCCGTAGAAGAAAATACTATCTTATCTACGCTATGTGCAACCATACTCTCCAACAGCACTTCTGTACCACAAAGATTATTACTATAATATTTTAATGGCTTTATCATACTTTCGCCCACTTGCGAATTAGCTGCAAAATGAATAACTCCATCTATATTTTCTTTATCAAATACCGAATCAATAAAAGCTCGGTTACGAATATCTCCTTTATAAAACTTCGCTTCCGGATGAACCGCTGCTCGAAAACCTGTTTCAAGATTATCTACAACCACCACATCCTTTCCTGCCTCGATCAACTCATAAACAGTATGTGAGCCAATATATCCAGCTCCGCCTAATACTAAAATGCTACTCATAACCATTCCTCCTTGTCTTTTTTGAGTATCTTACATCACTTGAATTCCACCATATTTGCGAATTTTAAGTACATCACAAGCACCATCTCCAAACACCTTTTCCATCTCTGTTTTATATAATGTAACAATATCATTTGGTACAAATGCCTGTATTGTTCCGGCAAAGCCACCACCATGCACCCTGTTTGCTCCCTGCACGCCTAAAATCATATCACTGACAGCCAATGCAATAGAAACATTCTGATGTTCCACATCATGGCACACATACACATTCTGCAAATACTTATAAGAAGAATCTCCTGACTCTTTAACTAATCTTAAAAATTCTCCAAATCTATTCTCTCTCAATGCTGCCACTTCTTTTTGCACTCGCTCATTTTCACACACATAGTGAATTGCTCTAAGTGCTGCCCGATCTCCTGCCTGTTCTCTGATGCGCGGAAGATTAGTAAGTACTTCTTTTCTCGTAACCTGTCCAAGCACTTCTTTTCCCAAACAAGCTGCTGCTCTTTTCATTTCTTCCGGAATTGCTGCATAATCCGATGTCAAATCCGCATGTGAGCCTTTTGTATCGGTAATACAAAGACTATATCCGTATCCATCCAAGTCAAACTCAATCCGCTCCACCAATGGTGCCGCTGGATTCTGAAAATCAATATGTGCCAAACTTCCAACAGAACATGCCATCTGATCCATCAATCCACATGGTTTCCCAAAATATACATTTTCTGCAAATTGCCCAATCATGGCTATTTCAATAGGCGAAATCTTTCCATCATTAAACAGTTCTGACAGGATTGTTCCCATCAATGTTTCAAACGCTGCTGAAGAAGACAATCCAGCTCCTATCAACACATCACTGGTAACAACAGCCTGAAACCCGCCTATCTGATATCCATATTCTTTTGTTTTTGCCAACACCCCTCGAATTAATGCAGTTGTTGTTGCTTCCTCATCCCCTCTCCTACATAGATCATCCAGATATATCGTGATCATCTCATATCCTGCAGATATAACTCTGACACACGGTTCTTCCAAATTTTGTACAATAGCTATTGCATCATTGTTAATGGAAGCTGCCAGCACCTCTCCACATTGATGATCTGTATGATTTCCACCAATTTCACTTCTGCCCGGTGCACTAAAGACAAAGACTTCTCCCTCTCCAAAATGTTCTGTATAACTCTCTATCGCCTTAATATAACGCTCTCTTTCATACGCTATTTTCTTCTCATCCACATAAATATCTTTCAATGTTTCATCATACATTCCATTTTTTATTTTTTTTATCAAATCATGTGTTACCACAAAACCATCTCCTTTTCTTTACGGAACAAAAAGCATTCCTCCATAAGAATAGCTCCTTCAATATTTGTTATTTCGAAACCCCTGTAGTCTATCGTTTTTGTCTTTTCTAATTGTTTGTTGTCAATTTTCCAGAGAAAATTTTGACTGTCCGGACAAACTCTCCATCTTCTCTGGAAATTTACTTTGGTTATCAAGTGTCTTGTATTATCCTTTTACAAACGGAATTAATTCAAACTGAAACTGAAATACTTCTTCATCAAACCGATATTTATCCATGACATCCGGTCCGCAGCTATTTGAACCAATTCCATTCATTGCATAATCCATACAGAATACGATGCTATCCGATTCTTTCAATTCATAATTGTGTGATACCCGTTCCAACTCCTCCTGTGTATAAACAGAAGCGTTAAACGAAAATGGATTCTTTGAAACTGCTGCAATTCCACATTGACCATTTGTAAGCTCTACATAATCACAGTCATAATGGCTTCCATTCTCCTGTGGACGAATATAATCTTCATGCATCTGAGCCACCTTCGAACGGAACAATCCATGACAGGAAGCCTGGTGTTTATCCCGGTAGCTTTCCTGTGGTCCCATTCCAAAATAAGTAATCTCATCCATTTTCTTATTCAAAAACATTCGAATTCCAAACCTTGGCAGATCCGGGAATTCTTTATCTTTTACTGCCTCTATAACCGCCTCTATTTTCCCGTTTTCATTGATCTTCCATGTCATTTCCACATCCAAAATCTTTTGTACGGTATCAGCTACTACTGCCAGATGCTCCATGATCAGCACACCGTGCTTGTTCTGAAGCACCTCTACACGGTATGCTCTGGTATAGGCAGCATCATAATGTGCCTTTTTCCATTCCAGTTTTATATACATATCGTTATCCGTCGGAGCCCGCCAAATATTCAATTCCATTGGATGGTTCATATAACTTCTTCCGGCAAACTGCATGTCCTCAAACAATCCGGTACGCTTATCTAAAACATAAGTAAAATCCTTTGCCTGTAATACGATCTGCTTATCGTTTTCCTTAACAGCAATGGTTCCGATTACTTTTTCCTGCTCCAGCCACTTTACAGCCTGTCTGTTTCTATCATCCTCATTTGCAAGCTTCATTTCATCAAAACCTAATTCATACCCCTGTTCAAGCAACGGCATTTCCTTTTTCAACCGGTAAATAAGCTTCAGATAAATCTTACCGGTATTTGGAACCTGCAGCTTCAGCTCCACTTCCGCATCGCTATGGGGTGCCGCAACAACATTTGCCAGTTTTCCTTTTTCCACAGTCAAGCCATCCTGTGTCATTTCATAGAAAATATCCACATAATCCTTCAAATCATCAAAATCCATATAATTGTGAAGAACCATCTGTCCGTTTTCTTGGTCATAAGATACAATTCTCACCGGACGATAGACATTTTTATATTCCAGCAGTCCCGTATGCGGTGTACGATCCGGATAGACCAGCCCGTCCATACAGAAATTGCCATCATGAATGGTTTCTCCATGATCCCCTCCATAATAATATCTGGTCTTTCCATTTTCTGCCGTTCCATGTGCGATCGCATGATCACACCACTCCCAGACAAACCCGCCACACATCCGGTCATCCTTATGGATCATCTGAAAATAATCTTCAAAATCTCCCGGTCCGTTTCCCATACTATGGCAGTATTCTACCAGCAGAAACGGTTTGCTTCCGTCTTTTTTCAGATAATCCTCTATCTCCTGCAGTGACGGATACATCCGGCTGTAAAGATCCAAATTGTCATAATCATAGGTAATATCATAATTACGGTATCTTGCACTTTCGTACTGCGTGATCCTGTCCGGATCAAACTTCTTTGTCCATGCAAGTGCCTTTTCAAAATTGCATCCATACGCACTTTCATTTCCCATAGACCACATTACAATGCTTGGACGGTTTTTGTCTCTCTGTACCATAAGCTGGACACGATCCACAATTGCCTTTTCCCATGCCGGATCATCTGCAATCTTTTCATTCCAACGGCGAAAACGGTTCTGGTCTGTGTCTTCCTTCCGGTACAGCATAAATGGTCCATGCGCCTCAATATCCGCCTCGTCAATCACCATAAATCCATATTCATCGCACATCTGATAAAAATATGGTGCATTTGGATAATGACTGGAACGAATAGCGTTAAAGTTATGCTGCTTCATCAACATTAAATCCTTTTTGATCTGCCGGGCATCGATCACAAATCCTGTCTCCGGGTCAGAATCATGGCGGTTGACTCCACGGAATTTAATCTTTTCTCCGTTGAAATAAACAACCTTGTCCTTAATTTCAATCGTACGGAAACCAATCCGATCCACGATCACTTCATCCGGCATTGTCAAAATAACCTGATACAAATAAGGATTCTCTGCATTCCATAAAACCGGATTTAACACGGTCAGTTCTAACACACCATTCTCTGCTGTTTCCCCTCTTGCTACGACTGCTCCATATTTATCTTCTATAGTAACTTTCGTTTCCACTGGTTCTGTAAAATGCATATCCAATTTCACAACAACGCTGTCTTTTTCTACATCTGTCGTAATGTAATAATCTATGATTCTCTTTTCCGGTCTTTTCAGCAAATAAACATCTCTGAAAATACCACTCATCCGAAACTTATCCTGATCCTCCAAATACGACCCATCACACCATTTGAGCACCAGAACCGCTAATGTATTTTCCCCCTCATTCAACAAGTCTGTTACATCAAATTCACTGGTAGCGTGAGGCACCTGACTGTATCCGGCATAAGCACCATTTACCCATACATAAAAACAGCTATCGACACCTTCAAAATTCAGAAATGCTTTTGATGCCTTTTTTTCTCTGTGATATTCAAAGTTATGAACATATGCTCCACATGGAATATCCTGTGGCACATATGGTGGATCGAATGGAAACGGGTAACGAATATTCGTGTACTGATGCGTGTCATAACCATCCATCTGCCATACACCCGGAACAGTTACCTGATCAAACCCGGAAACATCATAGCCTTTCTCATAAAATGATTCCGTTACGTCATAAATGCTGTTATAATATTGAAACTTCCACTCTCCGTTTAACAGCTGAAAACGATCCGATCTTTCCCGATGCTCCACTAAATCATTCATACGAACTGATGCCGGAATGTAATATGTCCTCGCCGGCATTGTCTTGTCATGCATAACATTCAAATCTTCATAAAAGCGTGGTACGAGCATTGTGTAATCCTCCTTTAATATATATTTTTTTATTCACCGCATTAGGCAATCAATAAAATACCTTCTGTGTCTCATTATCTTCCGTCCTTGTATTACCTTGAAACCATCATACATTTTTGCAAAGAAAATGTCTATAAACAGAAATGGACAAAATATGCACAAAATGATACACTAAACCTATATGCGCGTAGCTCTCACCGAAAAACCGTGGATTTTGAGGTGGCATTCACTTTATAACTCCGGTTCACCATTGACTGCTAACTGTCAGATATTTCACTTTCCAAAGGAGGACTCAAAATGTATATAAATTCCGGTTATCACAACCACTCCCTTATCGACTTCAAAGACAAAAGCCGACCACTTATTGTAGGAAGCTGTGGCACCTATCGCCTATCCTCACACCCAAAGTTTCCAACTTATCGTCCCAGAGGAAGACTTGACTTTCAAATCATCTATATAGCAGCCGGACGAGCTCATTTTCATTTTGACAACGCAGATGACGATACTGTCGTTACAGCAGGAAACATAGTCCTTTACCGCCCCAAGGAATTCCAGAAATATGAATACTATGGCATTGATAAAACAGAAGTTTACTGGGTGCATTTTACCGGAAGTGATGTAAAGAACATTTTAAGAAATTATGGTTTCCCGAATGACCAGCGTATCTTCCATGTTGGAACATCTCTGGAATACGAACGTATTTTTAAACGCATTATTTTAGAATTGCAAAGATGTCAGGATGATTACGAAGAAATGCTGACACTACTGCTACGCCATTTACTGATCATTTTTCACCGGGAGCTTACTCGTAAACATGTACTAAAAAACGAATACCTTGATCATGAAATGGACACTGCAGCGTCCTATTTTAACGAAAACTATAACCGTGATATCAACATCGAAGAATATGCTATTTCCAGAGGAATGAGTGTCAGTTGGTTTATTCGGAATTTCAAAAATTTTACCGGTACAACACCTATGCAGTTCATCACCTCCATCCGAATCACTAATTCCCAGATGTTATTGGAAACCACAAATTACGCCGTAAATGAAATTGCACGCATTGTCGGTTATGATAACCCACTGTATTTTAGCCGACTGTTTCATAAACAAAAAGGCTGTTCACCATCTGAATATCGAAAACTTTTAAAATAAACCAATAAAAGAGGCTCTTTGAGTGAATGATTCTCATTAGAGTCTCTTTTAATCCTATCATGTTATTTACGGCACTCTACTTCCCTTCCATCTCCATCCACATCGCCTTTTTCTGCAGTACCTGTCCTTCCTCTATCTCCGGGCGGATGATTGACTTTATTACTTACTCCAATGCTCCTTTTACTTTTTTGTGGGATATATACCGCTCCTCCCGGTTGGCAAGAGCCTTCAGCCTGCCCTCTAGCAGAAGTTCCCTTCCCTTTTCATTTCTTGTATATACGCAGTTATAGTTTCCAATATACGGATGCATAGTTTTTGCGAAACGTTCCGCATCTTCCTTCTTTTTTGAAAAGCAATTTGGAATGGCATAGAAACCGTTCATGCCTTTATGCCCCTTACTTTTTACAAGTATGTAACGCTGGTTATCAATCTCATCAAAAAATTCATTGACACACTGTGCAAACAAGGCTTTATCCCTGCCGCTTCCACCTGACAAATAGATAATATGGTTATCCGGCCCCGGCGATTCTGCCACTACCTTGCAATGTGTTTCTTCCAAGAGCTGTTGCTCCTCTAATGCTTTGCGAATTCCATTGCCAAATGCCTTCAATCTTTTTAACGGACTCCACAGCATAAATACTTTTGGAAAACGTAACACGACTCCGGTCAGTCCAACCAAAATCAGAAAGCAACAGATTCCGGCCAAAACTCCATTTTGGGACACTATTGCCACAAAGACAGCCCCACTCGTTCCGATCAGACACAAAATGACCGACAGAATAGTTGTGAGAATTGCATCCCAGAAAACAACACTCGTCACAAATTTATCTTTCACCTCTGTCTCATCTACAATATCCATCTTGTCATAAATCGCGAGTGCACGGTTCCAACGTTCCTTTAACATATCACGCTGCCCCGACATTCTCAGCATTTGCTTATTTATTTTATTAATATTGATCTCATTAAACGGAGCTTTAATAATCGACAGTCGATCCATTCCGTTTTCAATGGTATTTTCTGTGTAGTGCAAACCAAGAAAATGCTCCATTCTTCGTTTCAGCATGCTATAATCTTCACTGATCTGATTGTCATCTGTTTTCAGCACTTCATTCCATGGTCTCAGACAGACTAAATGCCAGATATTACTTGTTTTTCCCGGCTGTTCCTTAAAGACACGAATGGCGCGTCCACGCATCTGATTGCTTAACATAAACGAGCCTACAAAACTTGCAAGGATCAGGGAATTGATACAAGGCGAATCCCATCCCTCTCCCAACAACGATTTTGTCCCGATCAGCACCTGCATATACCCTTTCGAAAAGACGTTGGTTACCGCCCCTGTCAAAAAATGTGCATTTCCAACAGCCGTCACCTTGAGATAATCGGTTTCAGAAAGATTGCCAATTCTGCCAAATGTAACTTTCCCACTTGTTCCTATTTCCTGCTCTAATGCCTCTTTTGCCTCTGCCGGAATGATCACAATGCTTCCACAAAGCACCCCAAAACGAATTTGTTTGTTTTTCTTTTCATTTTCGCGGCGAAGCATTTCAAAAAAAGGAAGCACGCCAAGCGCGTTTACATCATATTCTGTATTTCCGATCGCTTTTTCATATTCTTTCCGGATGTAATCCGTCAAAACAAGCAGTCTTAAATTCTGACCGGATGTCTCATGCTCATGGAACACAATATCGCGGATGCTATTACATTTTCCGAGAGAATTTGTGAGCATTTTTTCCACTGCCGCACTTTTAGTCAGAACGACTTTTTTCTTTTCTATCAGACCACAAGATTTTAAATCTGCTATTAACCATTCACGATATGTCTTTTCACATAGATAAGAATCCACATCATCATACAAAAATCCCTGTAACAGACGTTCCATCCACTGCACATTCATGGAAGGTAGTTTTTTGGCCCCAAGCAGCCTCTGCAGTCTGGACGGAAATGTAACATTTTTGCTCTGCAAATAAATCAACAATGATGCCAAATATGCCGGATTATCCAGCAACCTATCATCCGAAAGTTGTCCACTCAGCCCCTTATGACTTCTCACATACGCCAAAAAATGTGAATCCTGCATAAGTTTTTCTGTCATTGCTTTACTACGCTCTTCAAAACGTCTGACTTCCTGCTCTTCCTCTTTTGTCGGATAGTTGAAATAAACATAATCCTGATGCGGACAAAGACTTCCCTCTTTTACGAGTTCCGGTATCGTAATCTCCTCATCGATTTCTCCACACATATTCATGTACCGCGTCCACATAGCCGGTGTGGAATCATACGGCGGTGTCGCTGTCAGTGCTATAATTTTTAGGTTATCCACCTGTTTTTTGAATTCTTCTAATGCTTTCCACCACTCACTCCGCAAGTGATGACATTCATCCAGACAGAGCACTTCGATTCCAGCCTCTTTCATCGTCCCAACGAGATCAAAACCACTGTAATCTACCTCTTCTGTCACTGTTTCCGATAAGCACTCATCTGTACCCGTGCTGCTCTCCGCCTCCACATTTTCCTGCGTTCCCTGAAATCTGGTCATTGCACTGTGCAATGCCTGATAAGTAGCCACCGTAATTGCCTTTGGTTGTTTTAAATTCTGTGAAAGATACTCTTCCCCCTGCACACCATCACACAAAAATGCTTCCTCAATTCTGGCAACCCACTGCTCCCGGATCGTAATGGAAGGTGCTAATATCAATGCTTTTCCACCCATCCTACGGATCAATTCAATTCCCAATGTTGTTTTCCCGGAACCCGGTGCCGCGACAATATGGATTTTCCCATCTGACATGTACCTATCTGCATGTTCTAAAACCCTTGCCTGATAATTCCGCCATGATCCTTTAAACTTTAAAATTCCATTGTAATCCATAATACTCATATTACCTTATAACCCTCCTGCATCTATAGACACCTTCCGCATTTGAGGATTGTTTTACTTTCATCTACATAAAGAACTAATATTTTCACCTAACATTTTTTGCATCTTATTACAAAACAAACCCCTTCATTATGAAACACCCATACGCCCTACTCATGTGTATCGCTCCCCATAACCAGTCTTCCTCTTCCCTTTTCCTTTGCCGTATAAAGAGCTTTATCCGATTCCTCATATAACTGATTAAAGGTAGCTCCGGGCTTTGCGATCACTACCCCCATCGATATACCGGTACCACCTTCGGTCGATTTTACTGTCAGGTTTACTTTGTCAAAGATCTGCTGCGCCCGCTCTCGAATCGTCTCTTCCGATACACCTTTATTGAAAAATAACATCGCCGCGAATTCATCTCCGCCCATTCTGCAGGCATAATCATCACTCCGCAAAGCTGCCAGTAATGTCTGTGCCACCAGAACCAGGTACTTATCTCCATTATGATGACCATAGGTGTCGTTATATTCCTTAAACTTATCCACATCCATCATAATCATTACAGCCGTAGCCGTTCCCTCTAAGAGTTTCATTTCCATATCACTCCGAAATGCCGCGTGATTCAGGAGCCCGGTCAATGAATCGGTTCGATAGGTACTCTCCCAGTTCCGAAGCCTGGCTTCTGCTTTATTCTGCTCCACATCCGTAAGAATCTTCATAGAATATGTGCTGGAAACATCGGAAATGATGATTTCTGCACGATCAGTCTGCAATGCAGAATCATAGAAGGTCCTTCCGTAACAGAACACATAGATATCTGTGCCATCCTTCCGATGAAGCCTATGCTCCTGCAATACAAATGTACTTTTTGCCAGATTTGCATTCGTCCGACACAGATATTCCGTCCGATCCTCCTCCGGAATCAGATCCATCTGATTCATCGGATGTGCTTCAATGTCCTCCTTTGTATACCCTGTCAGGAACTCAAAATTATCATCCACCGATACGATCTTCCACGCACCATCTACCAAATACCGGCTATATCGTATCGTATGGACGCTAAATGCTTCCGGCAGATTTCCCTCTTCTGACGGCGCTGCCATCTGCTTTCGTTCCGCAGTCCCCGATTCTACATTCTCGCTTTCATCTATCAGATCTGCATATTTCTCTGTAACCAATTGAATAAATTCCGAAACAATATAAGGATCAAACTGACTTCCGGCACATTGTTTCAGTTCATGAATCGCCTTTGAAACCGGCATTGCCGCTCTGTAGGATCGATCATTTGTCATGGCATCAAATGCGTCCACAACTGCGATCACACGCGACAGCACCGGTATGCTTTCCCGGCTCAACCCATCCGGATATCCGTTTCCATCCCATCTTTCGTGATGATGGCGGATTTCCTCTGCGATCTGCTTCAGCTCCGCATTGCTATTCGCGATCTCATATCCCTTCTCCACATGGGAGCGCATAATCTTCCACTCTTCCTCGGTCAGTTTTCCCGGCTTATTCAATATTTCCATAGGGATTGCTATTTTTCCGATATCGTGCAGCAGACAGAGCAGCGATAGCTTACTCTGCTGAATATCTGATAACTCGATTCTTTTTCCCAACTCTGCTCCCATGATCTGTGTCCGTCGCACATGGTGCTCCGTATCGCTGTCACACTCTTCCAAGGCTCTTATCAATGAGGTCAACATATCGGAGTGAATAGACCGACTGTCCACCAGTTTCTTTGTCCGCATAGCGATAGCGGCATCCTGAATAACGTCCGTAATATTCTGTGTTTCATCCGCCACAATACTAACTGCGTATTGGATGCTTCCGTCAAAGTGTTCCTGAACCTTCCGCACACAGGCGTTCATCTCTGCTTCACTGCTCCGACTGCAAAGTGCAATCAGATTCGCGTCGACGCCTCTGACATAATAAGTTCTTTCCGGAAAACACTTCCGTATACCATCTGATAGCAGCTTAATCTTCTGATCTCCAACACGATTTCCCTTCGTACTGTTGATGATTGATAATCGGTTAATGTCACAGATTGCAACTCCCACCGGAAATGCAAAATGATCTTCCTCTTCCAGAGCAAGCTTTTGAAAGCTCTCCCATTTCTGAAAGCCTGTCAGCATATCTGTCTCCAGTGCTATATCTGAAAATACAAACATCTGACCCAGTTTCTGCCCTCTCTTGTTCTCCAGCTTCTTGATATCACACCGAAGTGGTTTTTCCCCGGTCTCTGACTTAACATAACACTGCTGTGAAAAACTATCATCATCGGATGCAACATCTACAGACAGACTATATGCTTCCAGAAATTCCTGAAGATTCTCACAGGTTTCCAGCCGCTCCTTCCCCAAAAAGTCATCTGCCCGATCATTATGCAGAATCGGATGATTATCATAATCAAACAAGACGATCCCCTGCCCGATATTTTCAAATATATTGGTCTTTAATTTATTAAGCATACCATGGGTAGAATAATCGAAACAGCTCCAGTACAGCAAAAAGGAGGTCAGACTGTAACCGCAAATGGAATAATCCAATAGTGTATAAACCTTTCCGCCGGGTAGGAACAGAAACAACGCATTGACCCCCACGATGATAAGGATGCCGAGTATCACGCTGCTATACTGCAACCGATACTCCCTCGGAATCTTGCACATTTTTCGAATCAACAAAACCAGTACCGCCACTACTATCGCATACGAAAAGATCAGATGGATGCCATACAGCGGCTTCATCTGATAGCTATAGTGTGCAATTATCGTATCTCTTCTCACATAGCTGATCGCGATTTCATGAAATGGATTGATTGCAAATATTACAAGCTCATATACGCAATACCAAAAACAAAGCGTAATCGCAACCCTTCCATACTTTGAGAATTTACCCTTGATAAAATAGACACTAAATATAAGCAGACACACCAGCATAAAATCAATGCTGATAAAATATATGCTCGACATGATAGACATTCTCATATAAGAATCACTGATAATGCTGACCAAATAGCTGATATCTACGATGGCTGCACCCATACACGCAAATCCCAAGAATTTTCCTGTCGTTTTATTCTTCTTAAATGCCTTCAATGCCAGAATCGCATCCGTCACTGCAATGATAATCGATATTGCAATATATATATTGATGATAGTTGCCCCACTCATACTAACCAACTTCCTCTTATCGTATTTGCACAGAGTTGTACATATTTTTATTATACTGTCAGTACGGGTAAGATTTCAATGAGATTTTATTCTGATTCCAGCTTACGCTTTCCTGTTGAGAGTTTTTCACTTCTTCCTCTGCCTTCTCATATTCTGTTTTAATCACGAAAAAAGCCGCAGATACCTGCGGCTTTTTCGTTTCATTCTATTACACATACTTCTTTGAAATTGTTTGGGAATCTTCCAAATATTTCTTCAAATGTCATTTTCTCTTTATCGGCTCTCCAGAATATCCTTCGCCAGCTTTAGCTGTTCTGCTGTCGGCGGGTCGATACCCTCCAACTGATATGGGATGCCAAGGCGTTCCCACTCCTGAATTCCCAGCTTATGATATGGCAGAACCTCTACCTTATCCACTGTCTTTAATGTGCGGATAAAAGCATCCGTCTTTCTTAAGTCCTCTTCATCCGTCGTGATTCCCGGCACTAATACATGGCGGATCCACATATGCTTTCCCTGTTCAGAAAGATACTGTGCCAGATCCAGAATATTGGCATTGCTAAATCCCGTAAGACTTCTATGCTTTTCATCCTCGATCTGCTTAATATCCAGAATAAACAGATCCGTTACCTTCATCAGTTCCCGGAACTTAGAGAAAAACGGCTCTTCCCGCGTAAATGGATTTCCGGCAGTATCGACTGCGGTATGAATACCCTCTGCCTTTGCCAGCTTAAAGAATTCAATCAGGAAATCAATCTGCAGAAGTGCCTCTCCACCGCTGACAGTGATTCCTCCATCGCCCTTCCAGTATGGCTGATACCGAAGTGCCTGTTTCAGTACATCCTCCGGCGTTCTGGCCTCCAGCTTAATCCCTTTCTCCTTCAGCGCCTTTGTATTCTCTTCAATTCTCTTCTCCAGTTCTTCCCGCTCTGTTTCGCTTACATCCTCCGCATAAAGACGACTATAGTCGGCTACCAGATTCCATGTCTCAGGATTATGGCAGTACTTACATCTCATCTTACAGCCTTGTAGGAATACAACGAATCGGATTCCCGGTCCATCTACGGCTCCAAAGCTTTCTGTTGAATGAATATATCCTAAAATCTGTTTGTTTTCCGGCATGATCCACCTCTGAATTATTTTTATTTTTCTTCAAAAAAGTCCCGGATAGTTCTACCCGGGACTTCTCTTTTGTCAGTTACTTAATTATCAGATATTCCTAACCGCTTCTAATTAAAGAGAATCATGGAATGTTCTGTTAATAACATCAAGCTGCTGCTCACGTGTAAGTGAAATAAACTTAACAGCGTATCCAGATACACGGATTGTGAAGTTAGCATACTCTGGCTTATCTGGGTTCTCCATAGCATCCAGAAGCTTATCCTTACCGAATACGTTTACATTTAAGTGATGAGCACCCTGATCGAAGTATCCATCCATAGCGCTTACAAGCTTCTCAGCTCTCTCTTCTTCATCATGACCCAGTGCTGAAGGGTTCATTGTCTGAGTATTAGAAATACCATCCAGTGACCACTCATAAGGAATCTTAGCAACAGAGTTCAGGGATGCAAGAAGTCCTGATGTCTCAGCGCCGTAGCTTGGGTTAGCACCCGGTGCAAACGGAGTCCAAGCACGTCTTCCGTCCGGAAGGTTACCTGTATACTTACCATAAACTACGTTAGATGTAATTGTCAGGATAGATGTCGTAGGCTCTGAATCACGATAGGTATGTCTCTTCTTGATGTCTGTAATGAATTCATGCAGTAACCATACACCGATATCATCAGCTCTGTCATCATCATTACCATACTTAGGGAAGTCTCCCTCGATCTCGAAGTCTTCAGCTAAGCCTGTCTCTGCGTTACGAATAACCTTAACCTTAGCATACTTGATAGCTGAAAGGGAATCGATAACGTGTGAGAAGCCTGCGATACCTGTTGCGAATGTACGACGTACATCGGTATCGATCAATGCCATCTCTGCTGACTCATAGTAGTACTTGTCATGCATATACTGGATCAGGTTCAGGATATTTACATACAGACCTGCTAACCAGTCAAGCATCTTCTTGTACTTAGCCATAACTTCATCATAATCCAAATATTCAGATGTAATAGGTGCATATTCCGGACCTACCTGCATTGGCTTACCGGTCTTCTTATCTAAGAACTTCTCATCCTTACCACCGTTGATAGCGTATAACAGACACTTAGCAAGGTTTGCACGAGCTCCGAAGAACTGCATTTCCTTACCGGTCTGTGTAGCAGATACACAGCAGCAGATTGAGTAATCATCGCCCCAGATTGGCTTCATTACATCATCGTTCTCATACTGAATAGAACTTGTTCTTACAGAAATCTTAGCAGCGTACTTCTTGAAAGTATCCTGCAGATCTGAAGAATATAATACTGTAAGGTTTGGCTCCGGTGCAGGTCCCATGTTCTCAAGAGTATGCAGGAATCTGTAGTCGTTCTTTGTAACCATTGAACGTCCGTCAACACCAATACCACCAACTTCCAGTGTAGCCCATACAGGGTCACCGGAGAATAATTCGTTGTATGACTTAATTCTTGCGAACTTAACCATACGAAGCTTCATTGTGAAATGATCGATCAGCTCCTGAGCCTGAGCCTCAGTCAGCTTACCGGCCTTAATATCTCTCTCAATGTAGATATCAAGGAATGTAGATACACGACCTACTGACATAGCAGCACCGTTCTGAGTCTTGATAGCTGCAAGGTATCCGAAGTATAACCACTGAACAGCTTCCTTAGCGTTTGAAGCCGGCTTAGAAATATCATAACCGTATGACTGAGCCATAACCTTCATTTCCTGCAGACGTCTGATCTGCTCTGTTAACTCTTCTCTCTGACGGATAACATCATCATACATGTTACCATCGCCACAGTTAGCCTTATCTTCCTGCTTCCAAGCGATCAACTGATCAATACCGTACAGAGCAACTCTTCTGTAGTCACCTACGATACGTCCACGTCCATAAGTATCCGGAAGACCGGTTACGATATGAGTATGACGTGCAGCCATCATCTCCGGAGTATAAGCATCAAATACTGCCTGGTTATGTGTCTTGTGATAATCTGTAAAGATCTTGTGGAAGTTCTCGTTTGGCTTATATCCATACATCTCAAGTGCTTCCTCAGCCATCTTAATACCACCATAAGGCATAAATGCTCTCTTTAATGGTTCATCTGTCTGCAGGCCTACAATCTGCTCCAGATCCTTTGTTTCCGGATCAATGTAACCAGGACCATATGCTGTGATGCTGGAAACAACATCTGCATCCTCCTTCAATACACCACCGTTATCTCTTTCAGCCTTCTGAAGAGCCTGAAGCTTGTCCCAAAGCTTGTTAGTAGCGTCTGTTGGTCCTTCCAGGAAACTCTCGTCTCCGTTGTACTGTGTGAAGTTGTTCTGGATGAAATCTCTGACATTACATTCTTCCTTCCAGAGTCTTCCCTTGAATGATTCCCATTCCTGATTCTGTAACATAAAAAAATCTCCTTTCGACTTTATAGTTTTTACTTTAGTGAAAATATGATATTCGAAAATATCATATCCTTTGCTTTTGTACGGTAAGTATATTATAATACCAATATAAATTCGGTGGTTATAACCACGTTTTTGAAAATTTACTGTTTTTTTATAATTGTAAACAATCAGTAAATCAGGCATGCATAAACTACACCATACAGCACTCACAATATATATAGATTACTATGTCTGAGCAAAAAAATCAATAGAATTATTTATTTTAAGGAGGGGCTCTTACATGAAAAAACAATCACCAGATTATGATCCAGATGAAGTTCTGAAAATGATGGCATTTTCAGGTCTTACCGCAGAAGATCTGGATGTCATGAGGAGCCTCGGCCTTCTGTGCGTTCATCGCTACAAGCGGAATTCTTTCATCTTTAAATCCGGTGAAATCACAGAGAATCTGGGCATCGTGATCAAAGGGAATGTCATCGTAGAAAATGTAGACTACTGGGGATCCAAGAGCATCTTAAGCTCGGTACTTCCGGGAAAGGTCTTCGGGGAAACCTATGCACTGTCCGGGCATCGTCTGATGATCGACGCCCGTGCTACGGAACCTACAACGATTTTCCTGCTAAATGTACAGGCGATCATGTCCGGGAAGTACGATCACTATGGCTGGCAGCAGCAGATGCTAAAAAACCTTCTGCTTTTATCTTCCAGACGAAGTCTGACTCTGTCTCTCCATATCTTCTATATTACGCCAAAGAAGATTCGCGAACGGATCAGCTACTACCTTTCCGGCATGGCCAGCTCACTCGGCAAGACGGAATTCGATATTCCTTTTAACCGGGAACAGTTTGCGGACTTCTTAAACACCGACCGCAGTGCCCTGTCAAAAGAACTTAGCCGGATGCAAAAGGAGGGGCTGATCGAGTTTCACAAAAACCATTTCAAGCTTCTTGAACTGGAGCATACAGAGATCAATACCTCCCATTAATCCTCCTTTTATTTCATTTGACCAACCCGGAACAATATACTACAATGGTCAAGTATATGAAAAAACAATTAGGGTATGGGTGACTACATGAAAACGAATCAGAAACGAACTTCTTTCGGAAGCCGCTGGGGATTTATATTGGCCTCTGTCGGATCGGCAGTCGGTATGGCAAATGTCTGGGGCTTTCCCAATAAACTGGGCAGCAATGGTGGCGGTGCCTTTTTGTTGATCTATTTACTATTCATCGTGCTATTCAGCTACGTTGGACTTCCTGCCGAATTTGCCGTCGGGCGTCAGGCAAGAACCGGAACACTGGGTTCCTATGAACATGCATGGGCAACCAGACATCCAAAGGCCGGAACTGCCGGACGTATCCTCGGTTGGCTGCCACTCTGCGGTTCTTTATGCATTACGATCGGATATTCCATTATTGTGGCCTATGTACTGAAGGCATTTGTTGATTCTGCCTCCGGCCTTCTGATGCAGGTCGACACCAATGAATGGTTTTCATCTTTTTCCACAACTGACTTTTCTGTTGTGCCATTTCATATTATCGTGATTATCGGAACGCTCCTGACCCTTCTGTTAGGAGCTAACAGCATTGAGAAAACCAATAAGATTATGATGCCGCTGTTTTTTCTGATTTTCCTGATTCTGGCGATCCGGGTGGCACTGCTGCCGGGAGCAATCGACGGTTATCGCTTTATGTTCCTCCCACGTTGGGAAGCACTTGCCAACCCGGCCGTCTGGATCAGTGCTATGGGGCAGGCCTTTTTCTCCCTCTCGATCACAGGAAGCGGCATGATCACCTATGGTTCTTATCTAAACGAAAAGGAAGATGTCATCAGTGTTTCCCGTCACACCGCCCTGTTTGATACCATTGCCGCTCTGGTGGCTGCTCTGGTTATCATTCCTGCCTGTTTTTCCTATCAGGTCGATGTCGGTGCGGGTCCCGGACTCCTGTTCATCACCCTGCCTTCTATCCTGCAGGATATCCCTATGGGGCGACTGTTTGCAGTGATCCTGTATGCCGCTATGATCTTTGCCGGAGTCAGTTCTCTGCAGAACATGTTTGAGGCAGTTATTGAATCGCTCCTGCACCGGTTTCCGCGCCTAAACAGAACGCTTGCTCTGGCGATTCTCTGTGTCCTGTGTTTTGGCATCGGTGTCGGCATGGAAACAATTGACCGCTGGGGCTTCTGGATGGATCTGGTTTCCATCTACATCATACCGATCGGGGCAACACTCGGCGCCATTTCCTGGTTCTGGATCATGAAACGTGATCGGCTCCTGTCTGCTATCCATCAGGGCAGCAAAAAACCACAGGGAAAGCTCTGGTATTTTCTGGGACGTTATGTATATGTTCCGATTGCCATCCTGCTATGCGTGATTGCACTGGCTATGAAGGTTGCCTTTTGACGGCTTATTATATCATTTTATACAGTTGATCAACTTCTGCTTCGTATACTGATTCAGTATGAGTATCAAACAGCACCCACTCCACCAGATCAAAGCAATCCGGATTATCCTGCAAAAACCTATTTACTGTATGTACCGCAATCTTTGCTGCCGACTCAACCGGGAAACTATATACTCCCGTTGATATGGAAGGAAATGCAATAGACCTGATTCCATTATCCATTGCCAGCTTCATAGAATTAAAATAGCAGTTAGCAAGAAGTTCCTCTTCTCTATTCCTGCCACCATTCCATATCGGTCCTACAGTATGTATCACATACTCACATGGCAGATTATAGGCTTTTGTTATCTTTGCTTCTCCAGTCTCACATCCGTGAAGTGTCCTGCACTCTGCCAGAAGCTCCGGTCCTGCTGCTCTGTGAAACATAGTAAATGAATCTCCTGTACTAATCATCATAACATCATAATTCCCAGTTTCCTTATTAGTTATTTCAACCATTCGGTAATGATGTTCTTCATTATTAACCCTTGTAATTTTTGAACTTCCACTGTCATCCTTTGCTCTATAAAAATATTCCTGTCCATTTAGTTTAAATTGACCATCATAATTCTGCATCCTCAAATTCTCCTTTATTATTAAAATCTTTGTTCTATATGTAATTAAGCCCCATCAGACAGATTTCTCTATCCAATGGGGCTTCTATGTCATATCGTCTGATTCCACATCATTATATTATTTTCTTACATCAAACTCTGCATCGTTTGGCGTAAAATTGGCGTATTTTTGTAATTTTACAAATTTCCACCAATAAGGTACATCACGTTTTTAGTAAAGCTTTGCACCTGCTGGAATGTGGTTATCAACCATAAGAAGATGAAGTTCTTCATCCTCTGAATCCTTAAGATTGTTTACTGCTGAAAGTAACATACCACAAGATTCAATTCCCATCATCTTTCTAGGTGGAAGATTTGTGATGGCAATAAGTGTCTTTCCAACAAGCTCTTCTGGCTCATAATAAGCGTGGATTCCGCTTAAAATAGTGCGGTCTGTGCCTGTTCCGTCATCTAAAGTAAACTGTAATAATTTCTTTGACTTAGGAACTGCTACACACTCTTTTACCTTAACAGCTCTGAAATCTGACTTGCTGAATGTATCGAAGTCTACTTCTTCCTCAAATAAAGGTTCAATCTTTACATTAGAGAAATCAATCTTCTCTGGCTCAGCTTTTACCTCTTCTGAAGGCTTAGAACTTACGCCATTTTCAGCCTTTACGCCACCGATGCTCTTCATCGTCGGGAACAGCAGAACGTCACGGATTGCCTGACTGTCTGTCAGTAACATTACCAGACGGTCAATTCCGTATCCAATACCACCTGTAGGCGGCATACCAATCTCCAGTGCGTTCAGGAAATCTTCATCGGTGTGTTCTGCTTCGTCATCACCGGCTGCGGCATTGGCATCCTGTGCAGCGAAACGCTCACGCTGATCAATCGGATCATTTAACTCGGAGTATGCGTTACACATCTCCCATGTATTGCAGAATAATTCGAAACGCTCTACCTTGGTAGGATCGCTTGGTTTCTTCTTGGTCAGTGGAGAAATCTCGATCGGGTGATCCATGATAAAGGTCGGCTGGATCAGTTCCTTCTCGCAGTATTCCTCGAAGAAGAGGTTGATGATATCACCCTTCTTGTGACGCTCTTCGTATGCAATATGATGCTCGTCTGCAAGTTTCTTTGCTGCTGCATCATCCGGTACCTGATCAAAATCAATTCCGGTATATTTCTTGATCGCATCGTTCATTGTCAGACGTGCGAATGGCTTTCCAAGGTCAATTTCCACGCCGTTGTAAGAGATCTTGGTAGATCCGCATACTTTTTCAGCAAGGTAACGGAACATGGATTCGGTCAGTTCCATCATGCCCTCGTAATCAGTGTATGCCTGATACAGCTCCATCAGGGTAAATTCCGGATTGTGGCGGGTATCCACACCCTCGTTACGGAATACACGGCCGATCTCGTATACACGCTCCAAACCACCAACGATCAGTCTCTTTAAGTAAAGTTCCAGGGAAATACGAAGCTTTACATCCTCATTTAATGCATTGTAATGTGTCTCAAACGGTCTTGCTGCCGCACCGCCTGCGTTTGCAACAAGCATCGGAGTCTCTACTTCCATAAAATCACGGTCTGCTAAGAAGTTACGGATCTCCTTTAAAATCTTGGAACGCTTTACAAATACTTCCTTGCTCTCCTGATTCATGATCAGATCAATGTATCTCTGACGGTAGCGCATGTCCGTGTCGGTCAGTCCATGGAATTTCTCCGGAAGAATCTGTAAAGACTTGGAAAGCAGTGTCATCTCCTCCGCATGGATAGAGATTTCTCCTGTCTTTGTGCGGAATGCATATCCCTTGACACCCCAGATATCACCGATGTCGGATTTCTTGAAAGTTGCGTACAGATCTTCTCCGATTGCGTCACGCGCAACATAGATCTGGATGTTTCCCTTGAGATCCTGAATGTTTGCGAAAGATGCTTTTCCCATGACACGCTTGAACATCATGCGTCCTGCAATGGATACGTGGATCGGATCGGCATCCATGATTCTTCTTCTTTCCTCATAATCTGCTTTGACTGCCTCTCTTGCAGCTGCCTCGTCCATACCATCGGTATTAACTGCCGGTCTGCCGGCTAAAAGCTTCTCTTCGTGTGCATTGTAAAGATCCTTCACATCTGATGTGTGATGGGTTACGTCATATTTTGTAATCTGGAACGGGTCCTGTCCTGCTTCCTGCAGATTTGCAAGCTTTTCACGGCGCACCTTTAACAGCTGGTTGACATCCTGCTGCTGTCCGCCCTGCTTTCCGTTATTCTGTCCTGCCATTTTCATTTCCTCTCTTAATCTACGGTTGATCTCTGGATCTCGAGTACCTTGTAAGATAACTCTCCAGCCTGTGTCTCTACGGTAATGGTATCGCCTACTTTTTTACCTAACAGTGCGCGGCCTACCGGTGATTCATTACTGATCTTTCCCTTTAAGCTGTTTGCCTCTGTGGAACCAACAATTTTGTACTCTAACTCATCGTTGAACTCGCAGTCGAGAATCTTTACCTTACATCCGATGCTGATCTTCTCCAGATCGACTTCTTCCTCAACAACGACTTCGGCATTCTTTAAGATCTTTTCGATCTCCTCGATACGCGCCTCGATGTCTCTCTGCTCGTCCTTTGCTGCATCGTATTCTGCGTTCTCGGACAAGTCACCCTGCTCACGGGCTTCTTTGATCTTCTGAGCAACTTCCTTACGCTTTACAACTTTGAGATTCTGCAGTTCGTCTTCGAGCTTTTTCAGACCTTCATAGGTCAAAATATTTTTCTTATCCATTTGATTTACCCCTGATTCTATATTTTTTATATGCAGCTTTTTGAAAAAAGCGCATAAATAATCCACAATAACCTAGGTATTATAGCGAATTGTCCACATTCTGTCAAGATATTCTCCTTCAAACCTGACTGTCGCTCATCCGTAAAGTTACTGCTTGCCCCACACCGTGTCCACCAGCAACCTGAACAGCAATTCCGTGAACATCGACACGGCTTTCTATGCATCAGACTAAATACTCCATCAATAGTGTCTCCAGCTGTTCGTAATTTTCCACCTGATTGATTGCCACACGCAGCCGTGCTCCATGCGGATATCCGGCGGTATACCATGCCGCATGCTTGCGGATCTCACGGATACCGATATATTCACCTTTAAACTCCAGCATCATCCGGGCATGACGCAGAATCATCTGTGCCACCTCCGATGCCGGCGGCTTCGGCAGATGCTCCCCTGTTTCAAAATAATGCAGGATCTGCCGGAAAATCCACGGATTTCCCTGTGCGCCCCTTGCGATCATGAAGCCATCACATCCGGTCTGTTCTTCCATGGCAATCACATCCTCCGCCGTAAGCAGATCTCCGTTTCCGATGACCGGAATCTTTACGGCTTCTTTTACCTGACGGATAATGTCCCAGTCTGCCTTGCCGGAATAGAACTGCTCCCTGGTCCGTCCATGCACGGCAACTGCTGCCGCACCGGAAGCTTCCGCAATCTTTGCCATCTCCACCGCATTGACATGCTCGTCATCAAACCCTTTGCGAATTTTTACCGTAACCGGTTTTTTGATCGCTTTTACTGTCTTTTCAATAATCTCTCCTGCGAGTTTTGGATTTTTCATGAGTGCCGAGCCTTCCCCGTTGTTCACAATCTTTGGCACCGGGCAGCCCATATTCAGGTCAAGAATATCAAATGGGCGATCCTCAATCTGATGTGCAATCTCTGCAATAATATCCGGATCTGATCCAAACAACTGCAAAGACACCGGGTTTTCCCGCGGATCAATCGTCAGAAGTGCCTGTGTGTTGCGGTTTTTATAGAGAATTGCTTTGGCACTTACCATTTCCATGCACAAAAGCCCTGCCCCCTGCTCTTTGCACAACAAGCGAAATGGCAGGTCGGTTACGCCTGCCATAGGAGCTAATATTAAATTGTTTGGCAGTGTCACACTGCCGATCTGAAGTGGTCTGATCATAACTATTTTATTTTCCGATTCTGTTTTTTATACACAAGATTGATCCCTTTTAACGTCAGGTTCGGATCGTAAATATCCACAGCATCCGTCTCATTGGCAATGATGCGGCCAAGTCCGCCGGTTACAACGGTTTTGATATTTTCGAGTCCGACTTCCGCTTTCACACGGTTGATGATGTATTCGGTCTGTCCGATCTGTCCGTACACAAGCCCTGCCTGCATACTTGTGATCGTGTCTTTTCCGAGAATTGATGCCGGCTTTTTGATCTCGATCTCTGGAAGTTTTGCAGCATCTTCCCACAAGGCTTTTGCCGAAATCCGGATTCCGGGTGCTGTGATCCCTCCCTGAAAGGCTCCGCTTTCATCCACATAATCATAGGTTGTGGCGGTACCGAAATCAATGACAAGCACCGGACCTCCGTATATTTCGTATGCCCCGACTGCATCCACAATACGGTCAGCTCCGATCTGCTGCGGATTCGGTGTCACGATGCGGATTCCCGTTTTGATGCCCGCCTCCACCACAATCGGTGTGATATGGAAATATTTGACAAGTCCGCCCCTCAGGGAATGCATCACATTCGGCACCACGGAACAGATGATGGCATCCTTAATTTCTGTCGGATGAATATCGTTCTGCTCCAGCAGATTCAAAAGCATCATGCCGTACTCATCCGATGTCCGTGGCATTTTTGTCGTAATACGAAAACTTGCGGCGATCTCATCGCCCTGAAACACCCCGCAGGTAATATTCGTATTTCCAACATCTATGGTTAATATCATTTGTCTTCCTCCTCGTCCAGTGCCTCTAAGCCTTCGCCCAGATACAGAACTTTGTAATACATCTCAAGTGCTTCCAGCAATTCCCTTTTTTCGTTGCGCAGCTGCTTGATTTTCAGCACGCTTCCGATCTCATCATAGCAGAAATCGCCTTCTTCGCAGGAAGTGCGAAGTTCCAGATTTCCCGCTTCATCAAATACCAGCTCCAATACTCCGCCGATATCCTCGGTGTAAATGACGCACATGATTTTTAACTCGTCACGGATGGACTGTGGAAGTCCGTTGAAGTTTTCATTCAGATAAAATTTTTTCTGGTATGCGTTGGATACGCACAATACTACCTCATTTGCCTCTTTAGACATATCCATAGATTCCTCTCACGGAAACTTCTCCGGAAGACACCAGTTTTCTTGACTCCCAGGTGTCTACGATCAGTTCTCCCTTTTTTGTAATTCCCATAGCCTTTCCCTCAAATGGCTCCTTCGGATCCAGTACGCGCACCTGCCGGCCACGGTTCACCAGCAGCTGATCGTACTCTTCCTGTAATGCTGACAGATCCTCAGTTTGCAGATAGATCGCATACAGCCGTTCAAATTCTTCCAGAAATGCCTCAATCAGATCTGCACGGTGCACACGTTTTCCGCACTCCAGCAGCAGGGAACCTGCATGATCCTGCAGTTCTTCCGGGAAGCTTTCATTGTGCACATTAATTCCAATTCCGATCACTATATGGTTGATATAGTCAAACTGTGCACTCATTTCCGTAAGAATACCACAGATCTTCTTACCATTTATGACAATATCATTCGGCCATTTGATCAAAGCCTCTGCTCCCGTCACCCGGTGCATTGCATTTGCCACTGCCATCGCTGTCACGAGGGTCAGCATGGATGCATGGTTCGGATTGATGTCCGGTTTGAGCATAAGTGTCATATAAATTCCCGTTCCCGGAAGGGAATCCCATGACCGTCCGCGACGTCCTTTTCCCGCAGTCTGCTGGTCCGCTACCACAAAAGTTCCGGACGGATGTCCTTCTTCTGCCAGTTCTTTTGCTTTCGTGTTCGTGGAATCAATCTTGTCAAAATAATATGTTTCCGCGCCTGCCCATTCGGTCTTTCGGATGCTTGCCAGCTCCACTTCGTCCATACGGTCCGGCACAGATACCAGATGATATCCCTTATTCTGCACCGCCTCAATCTCATAACCGGCCTCTTTCAGCTGGTTAATTGCCTTCCAGACAGCGGTCCGGGATACGCCAAACTGATTGCACAGCTCCTGACCGGACACATATCCGTCCGTCTCACGGAGCAGTCTTAAAATTTCTGCTTTCATAATCATACTTTCCATTCACAAAAATATGTAAACGTTTTTTCTTAGTCAGATAACGTTGCCTTCATGATCGCCTTGATGGAATGCATACGGTTCTCAGCTTCATCGAAGACAACGGAGCGCTCACTTTCAAATACCTCATCGGTCACTTCCAGCTCGGATAATCCAAACTTTTCATAAACCTGTTTTCCGATCGTGGTCTTTAAATCATGGAATGCCGGCAGACAATGCATGAAGATCGCGCTGTCCTTTGCATTTTTGAATGCATCGGCATTGACCTGATACGGTTTCAGGTCATTGATACGCTCTGCCCATACTTCTTCCGGTTCACCCATGGATACCCATACATCTGTATAAATGACATCAGCATCCCTGGTTGCTTCCGCAACACTGTCTGTCAGTGTGATGGTTGCTCCTGTCGTGGAGGCCACGTCCACACAATAATCCACTAGCTTCTTGTCCGGATAATATTTTGAATTGGTGCAGGCAACAAAATGCATACCAAGCTTTGCACAGGTAACCATCAGGGAATTGCCCATATTGTAACGGGCATCCCCCATGTATACAAACTTCACACCCTTAAGTTTTCCAAGATGCTCCTTGATGGTAAGCATATCGGCAATCATCTGTGTCGGATGGGATTCATTGGTCAGTCCGTTCCACACCGGAACCCCTGCATATTTTGCCAGTTCTTCCACGATTTCCTGTCCGTATCCACGATATTCGATTCCATCAAACATACGTCCAAGAACACGGGCCGTATCCGGAATACTTTCCTTTTTTCCAATCTGGGAACCGCTCGGATCAAGATATGTCACATGCATACCCAGATCATGTGCGGCTACCTCGAAAGAGCATCGGGTTCTTGTACTTGTCTTCTCGAAAATCAGTGCAATATTTTTTCCAACCAGACTGTCATGCATGATTCCCTGATGTTTCTTCTCTTTCAGCTCTGCGGACAGATCCACAAGATACAGGATCTCCTCCGGTGTAAAATCCATCATTTTTAACAAATTACGTCCCTTTAATGTCATTGCTCTTCCTCCTTAAGTGTACGTTGAAAACATTTTACTCCATTTGCCGGAATTTTACAACAATGGTATGGAAAATTGACCGATCAAAAAAGGAGCTCTGCCTTTCGACAAAGCTCCTGGATTTTTAAGTTTAATAAAATACAATCGGTCCTACAACCGTTCCCGCATGACCGCTGGATGCCAGTTTGAAGTATTTTGCCCCACCTGTCGGATCACTGCCGTTTAATGCGGCTCTCGCTGCCTGTCTGGCGCTTGCGCTGACACCGCTGGCAAGTCTTGCTTCAAGTCTGCCGGAAGATGCCGGTCCAAACTGACCTCTCTGATAGATAACTCCGTAGATAGAATTTGCAAATCCGCCGCTTCTGACACGATTAACAACAACCGCTCCAACCGCTGTCATACACTGTACGCTGGTTCCTCCGGCCTCACACTGTACAAGTGCTGCCAGAAGTGTCTCTTCATCTGCACTTGCGGCAATCGACGCATTCTGTGTTGTCCGGGAAGATGCCGACTGACCGGACGACGATTTCTTTTCAGCAGAAACAGAAGCATTCTTCTTTGCTTCTTCCGCTGCCTTTTTCTCTTCTGCAGCCTTGATTGCTGCCTGTTCTTCCTCAATGGTGACTGCTTTGCCTGTATCCAGTGTGACGGTCACATAATCGTCACTCACATAACAGGTATCTGAACCAACTTTGACGGCAATCCATCCGTCTGTTTCTTCGGCTTTTGTATTCACATCCATGTGCTCACCCGATGCAACGGTTTTCACTACCTCCGCATCTGTGTCGGGTGCTTTACGAATACGAAGACCGTCAATGGAAACCTTCGCAACCGTATCACAGTGTTTCTTTGCATAATTTAATGCATCTGTTCCTGTCACACAATACTCATTCTTTACATATCCTGTTACATTGCCGGACTCAATCTTTGTCCAGGTATCGCCTGCTTCTTTCACAACTGCGCGATCCCCTTTGTACATCTTTCCGACAATTTCGGAATCAGAATCTGCCTTTTCGCGGACGTAAAGAAAATCATCCACCTTCGCCATCAGCTTATTCTGCCACTCCTGTTCCTCTTCGGAAACAGTTTCCTTTTCCGTGGTTTCTTCACTTGTATCATTTCCGGATATAACCGTTCCATCTGCTGTTGCCGCAACCAAAGCCGCATTTGTCTTTTCAACAGAAATATATCTGTCCAGATAGTCTGCTGACTCCAGTTCATATTCATTCATGGCAGATGCCACTCCGGCAATCCCGTTATTGACAAACTGTGTGTCTGCTGCATCCTTTGCTGCAATATTCACTCCATTACCGGTAACTGCAGTGACCGCCAGTGTGAGTGCCAGTCCCGACACGATTACACTTTCCATCACCTTTTTGCTTGCTTTCATTGATGAACCTCCGTAGTTTGTTTCATCCACCTTTTACCCGTGGATTCGTAACATTTTATGCAATAAGTATTACACTTATGTTGCGTTTTTAAACACTTTATTTCATTTGTTACAAGTTTGTTACGTGGCTTATTGTAGCACAGGAATTTCCATTTGTCAAATTTTAGTATAAAAATGGGTGGTGTTCTCCACTTTTGCTCATATTCCGTTTAAAAAATGGGTGTGCGTTTTCATTGCACACCCATGCCGGTTTTGAAAATGTTACATATTTTATATTTCTGTGTCAATTTATGTATTGTTTTTGATAAAAAACATTCCACTATGGGAAAATTTCCTGCAAAACAGTTGAAATTATGCGGTTTTCTTCCTCGTCCTCATGTAAATTTTTATTTTGCACTTTCTCCGGTGATACACTTTTTTCTTCTTTTTTCCCAGGCTTGTCCATGTGTTTTTTTAAGTACAATTCCAGGCGTCTTCTGCACCGGTTTGCTTTTTTCTGTTGCCGCACAATACAAAACACCCCAATTGTTAAAAATAAAAAAAGTATGATCTGCAACCCCATAATCATTAACTCCATTTCATTTTGCCACCTGCTGATCCACATCAGTATTGTCATATCTGCTCCCATCCTTTCATATTATATAAAATCATTTCTTACTGTATAAATCTTATTATAATGAAAGAACGTCATCACCGGAATATCCTTTCGGTCGCAAGTTTCGACATATGTCGTTACTGCTCATGTTGCTTGACATTTCTATATGGATCATATAGAGTTGACTTAAGTAAAGAAAAGAGGAAATATCGAATGGCTAAATCAAAGAAAATTGTTATGACCGGTGGCGGAACTGCCGGACATGTTACTCCAAACATTGCCCTTATGCCGGCACTTCAGGAAGCCGGTTATGAAATTACATATATCGGTTCCTATAACGGAATGGAAAAAGAACTTATCGAAGCGCAAAAAATCCCTTATATCGGAATTTCTTCTGGAAAACTTCGCCGTTATTTTGACTGGAAAAACTTCTCCGACCCTTTTAAAGTATTAAAAGGATATGGGCAGGCAATCTCCATCCTGCGCAAACTCAAACCGGACGTCGTCTTTTCCAAAGGTGGATTTGTGTCTGTTCCGGTTGTCCTTGCCGCAAAGCACTGCCATATTCCGGCAATTATCCACGAATCCGATATCACACCGGGACTTGCAAACAAAATCGCAATCCGCGGTGCAAAAAAAGTATGCTGTAATTTCCCGGAGACCATGAAATACCTTCCAGCGGAAAAAGCAGTTCTTACCGGTTCACCGATCCGCCGGGAACTGTTCCACGGAGATGCGGAAAAATCTCTTCACTACTGCGGTTTCCCGGATCACAACAAACCAGTACTCCTGATCGTCGGCGGAAGTTCAGGTTCCAAGGTCATCAATGAAGCGGTACGGAAAGTGCTTCCGGAACTGTTAGAGCAGTTTTATATCATTCATCTTTGTGGAAAAGGAAACCTCGATGAGAAATTAAAAGGCGTGGTTGGCTATGCGCAGTTTGAATATGCAAGTGCAGAACTGACCGACATGTTTGCCCTGGCAGATCTTGCCATTTCCCGCGCAGGAGCGAATTCCATCTGTGAGCTTCTTGCATTACACAAGCCAAACATCTTGATTCCGCTTTCTGCCGCTGCCAGCCGTGGTGACCAGATTTTAAATGCGAAATCTTTTGCAAAGCAGGGATTTTCTTATGTGATTGAAGAAGAAAAACTGACCGATCAGACATTACTTGATGCAGTACGCGAAGTATATGCCGACCGTGAAAAATACATCCATACCATGTCAGAGAGCGGTCAGATGGATTCCATCGGAACGATATTAAAACTGATTGAAAGTGTTTCTAAATAATTCACACGCCAAAACAAAAAAACATGCATATCTGCTGTACGTTTTTCCAGCGATATGCATGTTTTTGTATATAGAGATACAGATTTTTTACATCTTCATCTTATCACAGATTTCTTTCATCTCATCATCGGAAAGAGATAAATGCTCCCACTCAGGAACTGCCTGATCTCCTGCTTTACGCGGAATCAGATGCATATGGAAATGAAATACGGTCTGTCCTGCTGCTTCTCCGTTATTCTGAAGCACATTGTAACCGTCACATCCCAACACTTCTTTTTCGTGTGTAATAACTTTCTTTGCAAGCTTTGCAGCCTTTGCGAGTACTTCATCATCCATCTCAAACATATTTGCATAGTGCTGTTTCGGCAGAATCAGCGCATGTCCCTTTGTTGCAGGACTTGCATCCAGAATCACACGGAAATCCGCATCTTCATAGATCGTATTGGTCGGAATATCTCCGTTTGCCAGTTTACAAAAAATACAATTGTCGTCTTTCATTTTTTTGCCTCCTAAAATACAAATATCTGATCGAGCATACGAAGCGTTTTAAAATTCCCTTTCGCTGTCATCTCACCCGTCATAAACGCTCTCTGGAATGTCATCCGTCCGTCAATGATTGACTGCAGAACATCTCTGCTTAATTTTGCAACCACGTCAATCTTTTCTTCCTGACCGTAATGAATCTCCAATTCTCCGTTTTCAATTGCTACATACAATGGCTTTTTGATTCCTTCGATAATAAAGGAATAGCTGGCAGCAAAATCCTCAGTAGATACAAAATGACTTTCGAGTTCCTTCACAAACGGTGTATCCATATCATCATCCGGTTTTCCAAGCATATCTTTGAACATTGATGCCAGTTCCTCAATATCCTCTTTCTGCTGCTTCACATAAGTATCATCCGATACATACTTCGAGAGCTGTTCGCTCTCCTGTGGTGTCAGATTCAGCTGCTGCGTCCGCAGAACACTCTGCTTTACTGCCTGATTACTGGTCGGAAGATTTTTGATCTTCTGGGAAATGGTCCGGTACAGGTTTTCCGCTTTCTTTTCAATAATCAGCGTATAATCTTTATTCTGCTTGAATTCCACCAGATCCTCTACATATCCGCATAACCCTGCACATGGTAATCCACCCAGAATCTCCCATGCATTCATCAGAGTCAGTTCTCCCTCGCGCTCTCCATAGGTTGTGGACATAACAATCGGCTGCATATAGGTATGGCTGATTTTTTCCTTATCACCATATAACCAGCAGGCATCCAGAAACTGCTGCATATAACCACCGATTCCCAGCCACTCAATCGTTGTGGCAAGAATAATTCCGTCTGCCTCTTTGAACGTCAGCGGAAGGGTTGCAATTTCATTCTTATGCTCATATATATTGAATCGTTCGATGTTTACCCGAAGTTCCCGTAAAACATCTTCCATCTTTTTTAATACATACAGTGTCGGGTCATCCAAAAGTCCCCGGCCTCCATAATACACGTTGATTTTCATCGGTATACTCTCCTTGCTTTGATACTAATTAGTATAGGGATTTTCCCCCGATAAATCAACTGCTTTACGAGGTTTCCGGTATAAAATAATTGCAAGAACAAATCCCATTGCAAGGCCACCGATGTGTGCCCAGTTGTCCACATCCACACTGGTAATTCCATAATACAGGCTGATCACAATCATAAAAAGCAGCCCTTTGCCCGTAAGAGATTCATATCTTCCTTTGTGTATCATCACAATCCACAGCAATGCCCCGATAATACCGAAAATAGCACCGGATGCCCCTGCCGATACCTCATGCTTTCCCCATGCGATCATTTGCACATAGGACAGTGTACTTCCTCCCACACCGGCGATCAGATACAGACACAGGTATTTGATATGCCCCATCGCCTTCTCCAGAATCGGACCGGCACAGATCAGTACCAGCATATTATTCAAAATATGTTCAAATCCAAAATGCATAAAAGTAGCTGTAAACAGTCTCCAGTATTCTCCCTGCTTCACATATGGCGGCCAGACCGCCCCCATTCTTACCATAAACTCCGTATTTTCCGTATTTCCAAGGATTTCCAGAATCACATAAACAAGAACATTCACAGCGACAAATCCCACGGTTACAAATGGAAGTTTCTTTTTTTGTGGCATGCTTTTCCCTCCTGATTTTTTCACATGCTATCAGTATACTCACTTCCATTTGGAAAGACAAGGCAGTTAGCAAAAACGATATCGGACATCCGCGAAACGGATCATGTCATTACTGTTTAATTTTCTTCTCTCTTTGTAAGCCAGCGGCTCATCATTCACAAACGTACCATTTGTCGAATTTAAATCTTCAATATAATAGGTCTCTCCATCACGATCAATCCGCGCATGCAGCTGACTAATCGTATCTGCCTGTATTTGTATGTCCGCATCGGGACCGTACCCGATTCTTGTCATTTTCTTTGTAACACAGATATCCTCGTAAGATTCAGCTCCCTGATACAACAACATTCCCCTGACTTTCCCTGTCATGCTGTTCAGGCATACCGTTGGCCGATATTCGGGTTGTGCCACCGTTTTTATTACTTCCTCCGGATATACAACCGCAGACTTCGAAAGTTTTCTGGTATCCTGCAGGCATTCCCTACTTCCATGATAAGATTCATATACCTGTTTTTCGGTTTCTTCCTCTTCCAGAAGACCTATTTCTATCAGTAGCTTTTTTAATTTTCTGATCCACTCCTTCTGCTCCTTTTTCTTTCCCTCCTTTTTCTTTTCCCCCTTTTTCTTTCTGTTGGCTCTTTTTACAGTTTCATCTTTTCTTTTTTTGTCTGGATGATCTTCATATTTTCTTTCAGAAACTACGGGTTGATTGTTTTCCTCTCTCCAAACTTTTTCCATTCCATTTCCCCCGGATTCCTCCACGGCCGCCTTTTTCCCCTCATTTTGTCTGGTTCTTACAATTTCATCCCGGATATCTGTAATAGAATAACCATCCAGAAGCGTCTTCTCATAAATTCCATATGCTGCTTTTACCGCCCGTGTGTCTTTATGATCCACTTTTGTAAGCAAAAATTCCATCAACTGCTGAAATTCTGTCTCAATGGTTCCACTCCCACCCGGATATACGGTAAAAATAATTTCCTGGTTGCTGTTGGTAATAAATATTAACTCAGGGTCCAGCATCAGACAATTGGTCTGAATCAGATTCCATTCCAGGATCTCCATCTCACTGCAAATGCTCATAATCAGTTTTTCAATGAAAGAAATATCTACTTCTTTTACCCTGCAATACATATCAAGCGACTGTTTGCCGGATATGTTATACCAGTACTGTCCCTCCCCATCCATATATGCCTTTTCCACTGCAAGAAGTCCCGGCAATTTTCTCCGCAACATCAGCTTTTCATCCAGCCCCGCATGGATTCCCGCCGCAATTTTCATAAAACTTCCCGTAAGATTTCTTTCATATACTATTTCCCGATTGATCATTTTTTCACCTCTTTTAACGTCTGATACTGATAAAAGGAATCTACTGCCCACATATCTTCTATCTGTTTTTCTTCATGCTCCTCACGTACTTCATGCAACAAATCAATTCCTGTACACATAGCTGCTGCCATCGTCCATATCAGAACAGGTATGATCACAGCCGCCTCTACGGTATAACTTCCTCTCCATTTCATATTTTCTCCTTTTATCCCTGTAATCCCCACATGACCAGATGTGCCCCTAGCAGAAATGGTACAAACGGAAACTCGGATTTTCTGTTTTTATGTCCGAATACCAGCAAACCAAGAGCCGTAATTCCCGCAATGGTAATGGCAATCATGACAATTCCCATTATTTCACCCAGCGCATAAAAACATCCCATGCATAAAATTACCAGACCGTCTCCATACCCGATACTTTCCCTTGTACCCCAGGCCAGTATAAGCATAACTATCCCCGGCAATAATCCCAAAAACCATACCGGATTTTTCCAACAGCCCCCCAGCAGTGATATGATCATGCCTGATATTCCCAGAAGCAAAATCGCCCAGCCATGAAGTTGCTGTTTTCTCATATCTTCCCAGGAGAGTCCTGCCAATCCAAATGTCAATATGCACATTCTGATCATTTCATAATTATTCTGCATGGTTTTACCTCACCTCCGCATTCGCACCACATTTACCACAGGCTCTTTTTTCTCCCGTCTCTTCCAAAAGGATCAGATAAATGGTTCTTTTAAGCCCACTGCAGGCAAGATCACTATGATAACAGGTTCCATAATCCGTCACATACACCTTTCCGGCAACATGATTTTTTGCCACACACCCGGAACATGCGCTGTATTTATGTTCATTTTTGTTTCTCATGCCGCTGATCTGTGCATAATCCGCACTTTTAATACTCAAATCCAGATAATGGCACTTTCTGCTCCTGTGATAAACAGTTCCATGTTTTGTAACATACACATAATCACTCTGCTTTCCATCTGTACGGTCGCCAATCCACTTATGGCTCTTACTTTTCTGACAGATACCAACACCCTTTACCTCAAAAAAGCTAATTGGAATTTTAATGTAATAATTAACCTGCAAATTAATATAATTTCCAGACAGATCGGATTTCGCCATCGTAATCGCATGTTTTCCGCCGCGAATATATTTTTCCGGCAAACTGTATGTTCCCAGCTCTTTTCGAAAATACGCCTCCGCCGATACCAGAAGTCCCGTTTGCGACGAAACGGCAGCCGCTTCACATGCTGTTTTTCTGCTTGCATAATTCAATGCCTCCTGAACTTCTGTCTGAATCTGCAACACCCGAAAGAAAAATAGGAGCGTAAGGAAAAACACCGCTGCTACAGGAATAATCACTGCTGCTTCCAGCGTATACGATCCCTTAAAAAAGGAACATAAGGATGCCTTTTGGCAAGGATGTTCTCCCAGGTTATAGATATCGTCTTGCGGATTCGAATCTATTGGTTCGTTTATTATCTTATGAATACATGCCTGCTTCGGAAAAGATTGAAATTTGAGGGTAATTGTCGGTTTCCATTGTCCAAAAGACATCCTTATATCCCCTCCTTCCCATGAAAATAACTATATCCGGAATGATTTTGAATCCGGAATCCATTTGAGAAATTTTCAAGGATGGATACAAAGCCAAGAAATACCGGTTGGAATTCATAGGTGGCAGTAAGCTCAGTTTCACACAAAACGTGGTCCATCTGAAAATTTTCATACCCTTCCTGTGTCTGTACATACGCTTCCTCCACATCCATGGTGCGCATTGCAAGGGTATTTCCCTTATGAAACAAAAGCAAAATGGCAGCATATTGTCCATAATCCAATCCTTGAGAACAATCTTTCGCCACAGACCAGCCCGACAAAAGTTCCGGAATCATATGTACATTTGAAGTCCAGTCCGCATCACTTTTTATCATTGTAATTTTCCCACCGGACAATAGTGTCCTTACATCTAACACACTTTCTGCAAATGCCCACGCTACTAAGATTCCGTATTTTACAGCTTCGATTACGGCCGGATTTGCGGATACTCCCGCCAACGTGACCGCAAGTGCCATTGCCTCTGATTGTCGCTGGGAAGATGCGGCTAATGACGCCATATTTAACGGTTCTCTCATTGCCAGCAGCTCCGAAACCACAATTTTTAAATTATCCGCGTCATTTCTTTTTCCACCCAGAACATACTCCAGCTCATATTCCAATACGCGATCCTGCTTTTTTTCCACATAGTTTCCAAGATAATTCACCAGATACTGATAAAACAATACTTTTTGATACCAGTCTGTTCCCACATAAGAATCCATCGTACCTTTTTCCAGACTTCTGTGTGAAACAGTTTCTTCTATATTAATAGATTTTCCGGATACCTTTGTATTTTCCGGCAAAACCAGAGATAGTACCCCGTCTTTTTTCACTTCAGTCACCGTTTCCAAAGGATTCTCTGTTGGCGTTGCCTTTTCTCCAGAATCCTCTTTCTTTGTTTTATCCCCCTGACGCGTTTCCCCTTTTAACTGCCGGGATGATGAATTACCTGCCCCCTCCGTTTCATATTTTTCCGGATGCTTCAGTGCGTCCATTGCATCTGCAATGCTCTCATCCGGATTTTTGTAGTCCTTTTTTACTTCTTTTACTGCTTCATAATGATTGTAGACGGACTTTGCCATCTCATATGCAATATTCTTTTTCATATAAGTACACACAGCCTTCTGAAATACGACACCATTCTGATCTGTCAGCAATCGATAGGGGTCATACCTTGCATCTGTCATCTCCGCGGTCAACAGACTCATCCCGGAAAGCAAAGTTTTCTGCTCTTTGCTTCCAAGATGATCCGATGTAAGGCCACGTAGCTGTGCTTCCCTGTTATTAAAACATAATTTACCTTCTGTATCATCCACCCGTACTCCAAGAATTTTGTATGTTTCCCACAAAGGACTGCAATAATCGGCAAAAACGGATTCCAAAACCGTATCTGTATTCATATACAATACTTTCTGAAGTTCATAATGTCTCGCTGCTTCTAAAAGTGTGAAAAGAAGCTGCGCCACCAGCATCAGTGAAAGGGCTGCAAACACAGTAATACTCGCCTTTCTCCTCACTATACCTCCCCTGTGCGTTCTTTAATTGTGTTGAAAATATCAGAAACCAGCGTTGTCAGTTTTTTCTTGAACAACACAACAATTCCTATCAACACCACAACGATCAACACCATTTCTACAACTCCTACCCCATCTTCTTCCATCAAAAAGTTTTTAAATCCTAACATAATTTTTCCTCCTTATACTTGAAATGACAGCATTGCCGGAATCATAATGATGGCAATCACGATGCCAAGCATCATCATAAGCGGCAACAGCATTTTCGTTCCTGCCTCTTCTCCCAATTTACAGGCCAGTGCTTTCCTTTCTTCCAGTGCATTCTCCGATTCCTGTTCCAAAAGTTTACATAATCCCCTGCTTCCGGTCTGTAAATTCTGTAAAAGAATCCGAATGAGTCTCTGATACTCTCCCAAATCCACTCTTTCTCCAAATTTCTGGTATGCAAGACGTTCACTTTCCCCGTCCAGGATTTCGTGATTCGTTATTATCATTTCTTCATAGATATACCGTTCTTTTATTTGTTTTTTCTGCCTTTTATCAGAGTATTGAGCGGAAATTCTATTCCATGCCTGTTTTAATGACATGCCTGCTCCCAGTAAAATCAGAAGTTTACTTACAACTTCCGCATAATCCAGTTTCATCTGCTCTTTTTTTATATGATCTGCAGTATGTTTTCTCTCCAGAACAATTCCCGCCATCAGGAAACAGACAAGCACCTCAAAAAACAAAATTTTCCATACCAGATGCTGTTTTTTTTCTTTCCATTGCAGCTTCACCCCTGCCGCCTGATCCGGCAGCGTCAGATATCTCTCCCCTTCCTGCGTACTCTGCTGCTCTACTTCAGCTGCAATTTCATGAATGACCTTTTCCTGTTGCGACATCACTTTCGGGTATACTTGAAAAGAAAACGTATATTCCTCCCGGTACTTTTCACAGGTAAGCGCCACACTCGCCTGTACAAGTTCTCCCTGGGGATCTAATTGATCCTCCCGGATCGTTCCATCCACGTCCACTGCATTGTATTGATCCAATGTCCAGTCGGCTTTTACCAATCCTTTCACATAGCTTGGCTTCATATGCACCTGCTCTGTTACATGTGCAGCCTCTTCTCCCTCTGGGAAAAAGGTTTCGTCTATTTCCTTTTCTGCCCGGGAAAAATAGGATTGTGCTGTCTTTTCATCAATACATTGTGCAGGAACGCTTACCTGATAGTCATAATTTTTCAGTTTCTCCCCTGCATTCAGCGTAAGTTCCACTTCCTGCCGCCCACTGCCCGGACTGCCCCGGATAATTCTGTTTTTATCGTCCATACTGCGATCGGAAAATTCCATATATGCCCCAAGCAGCAATAACAGAATACAAACAACCGCTGCTTCTATTATTTTTTTCCTTCTCACACTTCCCCCCTACATATGTATTGTCATTATTTTCTCTGCCAGTACAATCGCCCCACCATAAGCTGCAAGGCATGCTGTCATAAACAATGCCCCTGCCACATTTCCATATAAAACATTCAGGAAATCCATGGATGTCACCTTCAGATATAACAAAATGAACAACGGTATCACATTCATTACTTTCTGTTCCATCTTCCTAGAAGCAATCTGTACCTGAATCTCCCTCTCTGTTTCATGGCGCACCCGCATGTGCCGGGATGTTGCATCAATAATTGTCACAAAATTTCCACCGCTGCGTTTTGCAAATGAAAAAACTTCGGAAAAACTTGCAATATCCATATTTCCACTTCGGGTTGAGAAATCTCCCAACAGCAGCTCCAATGGTTGATTGAGGCTGATGGAACAATTCATCTCCTTTACCTCCTGATACATATAGGATCTTTTCCCATATAATGCGAGTATTTCTTTTTCTGCCTCTTTCCACGCATTTTCTATAGAGAAACCAGCAAGTAAAGCTGCACTGATACTCCGGAGAGTATCCACAAATTCCTTCGCAAGCTGTAATTGCATCTGCTCTTCCCCTGCTTTTTTCTGACGCTTCATGAAAAACCAGATAAAAAAAGGAAAAAATACTATCCCCAGCCAGCTGGCATAAAATAAATACGCAACTACCGCTGTCAGCAGCCCCGCCAAAGTAATGCTTTTACAAACTTCCTTCCGGCTCAGATGATACACACGATAATCCATCCTCTATCTCTCCCTTCTCCCGGGCAAGTCCTGCCATCTCCAGTTTTTTACGATTCTTTAATATGCCACAGTGCTTCCACTTCCAACTGCCCTCGGTTCCTTCCAGCTGATAAATCGGAGAAATCTGAATCTCGCCATTTTCCACTCCGCATACCTCTGTAATTTCCAATACCCTGCGGCTTTTATCCGGTAATCTTCCCAGATGAACGATCAGCTCTATCCCCGATGCAATCTGTTGTCTGATTGCAGCAATCGGCAGATCCATCCCCATCAGTACCATCATTTCCAGACGGGAGAGAATATCTCTGCTTGAATTTCCATGGGCGGTAGATAATCCGCCGTCATGTCCGGTGTTCAATGCCTGAAGCATATCAAATGCCTCCGCTCCACGGCACTCCCCAACAAGTATTCTGTCCGGACGCATACGCAATGCTGTGCGGATCAGATCCCGGATTGTTACCGGCTGGACGCCCTCCATATTTGCATTCCGTGTTTCTAAACGTACCAGATTTTTGATTCCCTGTATTTGAAGTTCCGCGGAATCCTCAATCGTTATAACTCTCTCATCCTCCGGGATATACTGTGATAAAGCATTTAAAAATGTCGTTTTCCCGGAGCTTGTCCCTCCCGAAATCAACAGGTTGTATTTTGCCCTTACCAGCATCTTTAAAAACTCTGCTGCATCTTCCGGAAGTGCCCCTTTTTGAATAAGGGTCTGCATATCCAGCGGTTTCTCCGGAAATTTCCGGATTGTGATCGTAGAACCATCCAGAGAAACCGGTGCCAGGACAATATTTACACGGGAGCCATCTGCAAGCCTTGTATCTACGATCGGATTCGATAAATTAACCACCCGGTTATGTCTTCCAACGATCTGCTGTATCACATCCTGCATTTTTTCTTCGCTGGCAAATGCCTGATTCCACGCATGAACCTTTCCTGCCTTTTCGAAAAAAATATGTTTCGGGCCATTAACCATGATCTCGGAAATTTCCGGATCATCCAGAAGTTCCTGCAAAGCATCCAGTTTTCTGAGTGAATTAAATACTCTTGCTTCCAGCATCAGACGTTCCCGAATGGAAATGGGTTCCTCCTGCATCAGCCGGGATGCCTCTTCCCCAATCAGATTTTCAATTTCTTCATCCGACATCTCCCGTGAAAGATCCATGCGTTCCAATACACGCTGCCGGATATCTCCTACATACTCATCCAACCGGCATCATCCTCCGGATACTGTCTCCAAATTCGTTCCATTTCCATTGCTCGATGAGCCGCTCGCAGGATACCACAGGGGATACCACAAGCGGAAGCTGTATTTCCCGCAGATTCTCGGATAACCGTTCTTCTCCGCGTTTTTGAATTTCTGTCAAAAATTCTTTCTCTCTCCACTGTCCAAGCCCTCCTCTGCTTTTCATCAGGAAAATTTTCTGGCAGCTCCCCAGCAATTCAAAAAATCCCATAAACCGTGACCCCAGATTTAAAACGATGGTTGTATAATTCATTTCCTGTGCTAAAATCTGAAACAATTTCTGATACGTCAGATTTTTCACTTCACACAGACACTCGGTATTTCCCAGAGGATACACAACATCTGTCCTGTCCAGATGACCGATGCAGGAAACCATCCTGCTCTTTGAGTATTTTCCGCTTTCTGCCATCACCAGAAGTTCTTCCATCCCGGACGAATAACATTCCCCCATCAGCTGCGACAATCCACTGTTTTCCTGCAAATCCAGAAGCAGAACTTTTTCGTTTTCACTCAGAATGGAAGACAGCGTGACCGCAAACGGAAGCTGCATTTCATTTTCTGCCAGCGAATATACTGCAAGAACCTGTAATTTTTGCTTCACACCCCCACTGGCATTTTTTATTTCCTCCCCAATCTGTTTTAAAATCTCATCGACGATTTTATTCACTTCCTGATACTTATCCACAAACACCACCCCTTTTTCCACCTCTTTATCCACATTTTCATTTCCATCAGACAGATAAATTTGTGGAATTTCACATTCTATCCTGTTTTCCCCAGCCAAATCATCCGACAGAACAATTGCATCCAGGGTTTTCCAGTTCTCCTGAAGTGCCTCCTTCTGGGAAAACATGTGCAGCTCAAGCTGATCCCGATAATGATTCATCAGGCAGCTGGTAAAACGGTCACCATACTCCCGGTCTCCAATACAGAGTCCCAATCGAGCTCTCCTCATAGCTCCTCCTTTCTTTTCAAAACAGTGACAGCCATACTGTCCGATGCGCGTATAACATTCCCAGTAAAACCGCAACAGAAAAATGCATCAGATTCTGCTCCTGAACCCAGCCATTTCGATAAGAGGAGAATTTCCCCGAAAACAGTTCCCTTAAAAAAACCTGTGCTTTAAAAAGGCTGATTCTAAGATTGCGCATATACAACATCTTGAGCACGGCTATTACTGCTCCTGCCACAAATGCTGCCAGCACACAGTCTGTCAATATTTTTAAATTTGTAAATCCACCGATAACGGAAAAAAGTTTGATATCTCCGGCGCCCAACACACCTATGAGATAAAAAAGATATAACATGATAACCGGAATAGAAATATTCAAAAGAACTTGAATGATTCGCGGCATTCCACCCAAAACTATACCGAATGCCATCGATAAAAATAAACCCATGATAATCAGCCGGTTACTAATCCTCATGCTGGTAATATCCTGAACGACTGCCACAATTAAGATTGCATACAGTGTCAGAACCGATGCCCCCTGCATCGAAATCAATTTGCATCACCCCTTTGTTGTGAATCGAATTATAACAATGCCTATTTTATTTGTCAAGCAGTTTTTTACAAATTTTTGTATAACTTTTCCATTTTTGCTTATACTTGTAAAAGAGAGACTTCAGAAAGCAGGTGATCCAATGAAATTGTTTAAGACAACCCCTCAGCCCCCTGACGGCTATGCAATACTTCTCGATAATCTGAAACAGACAACCGCAGAACTGCAAAATACCTATGCCAATCTTGAAAATGTCGTTGATCCGGATTTGATCGACTATTACATTTATCAGGCAAAAGCCGTACAGATGCGCTATAAATTTCTTCTGGGATGTGTAAAAAAAATAGAGGGAAACTATTCGCTTCCCTCCTGACCGTTCTCATTTTACGGAAATTTTATACAAAAAAGCCCCGGTGACTGTCCACATCCATATAATCTTCGTTTACGGCACCGCGCGCATAAGTCATCCCTGCATATACCTGCTGGGTATTTTTCATAAGGGGTGCACTCTTGTCCTGTTTCGCCACCTCTACAAAAGAAGTATACAACCGGTGCATGATATGTTCCGCTTCCTGCACTCCATCCAGCCGATTCTCGTACATCGCCCGTGAAAGCTCATTTTTACAGAACATATAGAGTTTATACAGGTTGTGCGAGATCGGATACGAAAAATTGAGACTTCCGATCAGCTCATCCAGAACACTCTGTGCATTCCGGATCGCATCCTTCTGTCCATCATGATCTCCCTTGCAGTGTGCCTGCCGAATGTCATCCACATAGGCAAAAAAGATATCGTAAATGATGACGATCATCTCACCGGAATTACACTGGCTCAGTCGTCTCGTAAAATCTTTTTTCAGCTCATTATCCATATGCTACTCCTATTTCTGCAGCAAAGACAGTACCTGCTGTGGAATATCATTTGCCTGTGATAACACCGAAACAGCAGCCTGTTCCAGAATATTCTGCTGTGTATATTCTGTCATTTCAGATGCCATATCGGTATCCATAAGCCCTGAATACGCGGTTGTCATATCTTCCTGTGTCTCTGCCAGACTCGAACTTGCGTACTCCAGACGATTTGTGTATGCACCGATTCCGGAGCGGACAGCACTTAATTTTGCAATTGCTGCATCCATCGTGCTGATGGCTTTGTCTGCACCTCCGTTGACCGCCACATTCACCGTATCCAGATACAGACTCTCCGAAGAAACTTCTGGAATATGTACATCCATATTCTGATACTGGTTTGCACCGATCTGAATTGTCATTGCACCGACATCCGTCACGTCAAATACAAGCGTCGCTCCTGTTGCCTGTATATCATCACTCAGCAGAAAATCCATGGAAAATCCACCCTTATCCGTGATTTTCACACGATTTCCCTCGACATTTGTAATTACTGTACTTCCAAACCCATCTTTCAGTTCTATCTCTGCATCGGTTCCGCTTGCCACAAGTTTGTAACTTTTGTCATCTGTATTTTGAACAACTCCCTGCGCATTTGACAGACCTGTTTTTTTTGCCATCTCTTCTGACATACCAATGGTCAGTGTTTCTTTTGATCCCCTGTTATCCGCAGTAATCTTATAAACCCCTGCCGTATTTGGATCTTTTTCAAACTTGCACCCGATCTCATCTGTCACAGATATCATCTGGTTATATACGTCATCGGCACTCATTCCCTTTTTATACTCGATCCCCACTCCGTTGACAGAAATTGTGCCTCCTTCGAAATCCGGATCATTGATCAGACCGGACAGATCCAGCTGATACTCTGCCTGCTTTGCCGGAGTCTTCACTTCCACCGTATAATCGCCCGGAAGAACTTCCTCGGAAAAGTCAATTCTTGTTGCGCTCCGTGCAAATTTTGTTCCATCTGCTGTTTGTGTTCCACTCACATATACACGTGTATTAGTCGAACCGTCAAGCAACGTCTTCTTGTTGTACTCTGTATCTGTGGAAATCCGGTCAACTTCCTGTGTCAGCTGATCAATCTCGTCCTGAATACTCTGACGGTCCGAATAAGAGTTTGTTCCGTTTGCCGCCTGAACACTCAGTTCACGGATACGCTGCAGCATATTGCTGACTTCGTTTAATGCCCCGTCTGCAATTCTGAGTACGGACTGCCCATCATCAGAATTCGCTTCTGCCTGATCCAGACC